>LAZR01001534.1_pt1 | contig 14526 bp, 10 predicted proteins | sample 329461 | NCBI WGS metagenome assembly LAZR01 (sample SAMN03002196, study PRJNA259156) | marine sediment metagenome | biome: sea floor; feature: Hydrothermal impacted sediments; material: marine sediment; isolation source: Loki non-amplified sample from Loki's castle hydrothermal vent sediment ...
TCCTACGGTGTAGGCGCGGTCGAGCCGGGTTTGTTCGGTCTCGGCCCGGTACCGGCCGTCTCTCAGGCCTTGGAACGGGCGGGTTGGCGCGTTGGCGATCTCGAACGGGTGGAGATCAACGAGGCGTTTGCCGCCATCGCCGTCGCGCTCGTGCGCGAACTCGGACTCGATGAGGAGATCGTCAATGTCGAAGGGGGCGCGATCGCGCATGGCCATCCGATCGGCGCGACCGGCACCGTCCTCACAACCCGGCTGCTTCATGCGATGGAGCGCGACGGGTTGAAGCGGGGTCTGGTGACACTCTGCATCGGCGGCGGCCAAGGCATCGCTCTCGCGTTGGAACGGCTCGCCGCATGATCGTTGCCGCCTATTATGATAGGCGTGATGTCGAGAAAGACGCCACCCGCGCTGGACGACATGCCGTGACTGTCATGGTGGTTTTTCCGCAACGTAAGATCGAAGAGGACACGGAGCCGTTGTTCCGATCCCGGCGGAATCCCTGTGGTTCCGCCGGACCTGTCCGGTGGCCGGGCAGGTTCCGTACGATCACGCGCCGGGGGTCTCCGGACACGACCCGCGACGACTTGGAACGATTTGCTGCCGAGGGCAGGATTGAAGAGGGCGCGGCATGGATCGGCGAATGACGATCAATATCTGGTATTTGATCCTGGCGGTGTTCGGAATCATCTTACTGCAGAATTTTTGGTCTCAGTCGCAACACGTCGAGACCATCCCCTATAGCGAATTCGAGCAATATCTGCAGGATCGCCGCCTGAGCGAAGTAACCGTCACCTCGCAGTACCTCCAGGGGACGCTGAACGGCAACGAGGGGGAGCCGCCTCAGCACGTCGTCGCCAACCGCGTCGATCCGGCGCTCGCCGAACGGCTCGAACAATATGGCGTGCCATTCTCGGCCGCCACGGAGAACGCGTTTCTCAGCAATTTGCTGTCCTGGCTTTTGCCGATGGCGCTGTTTTTCGCTGTCTGGATGTTCCTTGTCCGGCGCATGGCCGAAAAACAGGGGCTCGGCGGCGGCCTCATGTCGATCGGCAAGAGCAAGGCCAAGGTGTATCTGGAGACCGACACCAAGGTCAGTTTCGCAGACGTGGCCGGGGTCGACGAAGCCAAGGCCGAACTCGAGGAGATCGTGGCCTTCCTGAAGGAGCCGAAGGGCTACGGCCGGCTCGGGGCGCGTATGCCCAAGGGCGTTCTGCTGGTCGGACCACCGGGCACCGGAAAGACACTGCTGGCCAAGGCCGTGGCCGGCGAGGCCGGCGTGCCCTTCTTTTCGATCAGCGGTTCCGAGTTCGTCGAGATGTTTGTCGGCGTCGGCGCCGCGCGGGTGCGGGACCTCTTCGAGCAGGCGCGGAAAAAGGCGCCAGCGATCATTTTCATCGACGAGCTCGATGCCCTCGGCCGCGCGCGTGGCGCCTTTCCCGGCATGGGCGGCAACGACGAGAAAGAGCAGACGCTCAACCAGCTGCTCTCGGAGCTCGACGGCTTCGATCCGCGCGAGGGCTTGGTGCTGCTGGCGGCAACCAACCGCCCCGAGATCCTCGATCCCGCACTATTGCGGGCGGGTCGGTTTGACCGCCAAGTCCTGGTCGACCGCCCGGACAAGACCGGTCGTATCGCGATACTGGACGTGCATCTGAAGAAGGCGCAGACAGCCAAAGACGTGGATATTGGACAGATCGCGGCGCTCACCCCGGGCTTCAGTGGGGCCGATCTCGCCAACCTGGTCAACGAAGCGGCCCTGCTCGCCACGCGGCGGGGCGCCGAGGCGGTCGTGCTCGACGACTTCACCCAGGCGGTCGAACGCATTGTCGCCGGTTTGGAGAAGAAGAATCGACTCCTCAACCCCAAGGAGCGTAAGGTTGTCGCCTATCATGAAATGGGCCACGCGCTCGCTGCCATGTCGCTGCCGGGCACGGACGTGGTTCATAAGGTCTCGATTATCCCGCGCGGTATCGGTGCACTCGGCTACACCATCCAGCGGCCGATCGAAGACCGCTTCCTGATGAGTCGGGGCGAGCTTGAGAATAAGATGGCGGTGTTGCTCGGCGGCCGCGCGGCGGAGACTGTGGTGTTCGACGAGATTTCCACGGGAGCGGCAGACGATCTCGCCAAGGCGACCGAGATCGCGCGCAGCATGGTAACCCGGTACGCCATGGCCGAGGGTTTCGGCCAGATTGCCTACGAGAACGAGCCGCAGCGGTTTCTGGGACCGATGTCGATGCCAATTGACCGCGAGCGCCGCTATAGCGACGAGACGGCGCGCAAGATCGACGACGCCGTCCGGACGCTGGCCGACCGCGCGTTCGACACGGCAGTAACCATCCTCAAGGAGAGGCGCTCGACCCTCGATACCACTGCCATGTCGCTGCTGCAAAAGGAGACGCTGGACGGCAAGGAACTAAGCCGCCTCATCTCTCACGAATCGGAAGCTTCGCTCGACGTTGCGGCCGCGTCGGGACGCGATCCCTAGGCGGTTCCGGCGGCTTGCAATGTGGGTTTGCATTTCAATTGCAACCTTGGGAATCGGCATGAGTATCGTCGCTGACCCCGAATCTTAATTTGCCGTAATATTGAGTCGACCTCCGAGAAAATTGCCAAGAACCCACTCAATCGCGTAGGCAACGCAGTATACTAATGTGCGAAAAGAATTAATTGGCCCTGTAGAGCAGATGATGAAATCTGATTACCAAGCAAACAGCATCACCCTCACCGGCGCCGTGTCTATGGGCACCGGCGTCATGATCGGCGCGGGAATCTTCGCGCTCACCGGGCAGATCGCGGAACTGGCGGGACCCTGGTTCCCGCTCTCCTTCATCGCGGGCGGGATCGTGACCGGGTTCAGCGCCTATACCTATGTGAAAATGTCGAACGCTTTTCCGTCCGCTGGCGGGATCGCGATGATCTTGCAGAAGGCCTATGGGGCGGGGGCGGTTGCGGCGGCGGCGGCGCTGTTGATGACGCTTTCCATGGTGATCAGCGAGAGCCTCGTTGCACGGACCTTCGGCACCTACGTCCTGAGGCCTTTTGGTTTGGCTGGGGACGGCATCCTCGTGCCTCTGCTCGGGGTCGGGCTGATCGTCTTTGCCTATCTTGTCAACATTTCGGGCAATCGCTCGGTTGGTCTTTTCTCGCTCGTCATGGCGTTCTTGAAGATCAGCGGCATCGCCGTCTTCGGCGTTGCGGCGCTCGCGGCCAGCGGGTTTACGTTCGCGCCCGCATCCGGATCATCTGAAACCATCCCGATCGCTGGCTTCACGGCGTCGATCGCGCTGTCGATCCTTGCATTCAAAGGCTTCACCACGATCACCAACAGCGGCGCCGAGATCGTCGATCCGCACCGCAATGTGGGCCGCACGATTATCTTTTCCATAGCCATCTGCGTGGTGGTCTATCTGCTCGTCGCGTTCGGCGTCGGCTCCAGCCTCTCGCTTGAAGAGATTGTCGCCGCCAAAGATTATTCGCTCGCACAAGCGGCTGAACCGGTCTTCGGGGTCTATGGCGTTTACTTCACTGTCGCACTTGCCGTCATCGCAACCGCGTCGGGCGTTCTCGCGAGCGTCTTTGCCGTCTCGCGCATGCTGGCGATGCTGACGGAAATGGAGTTGATCCCCCACAGCCATTTCGGCATGTCCGGTCCAATCCGCGAACACACCCTGGTCTACACGGTGGTGGTAGCGGGGTTCCTGACAGTGTTCTTCGACCTCAGCCGCATCGCATCGCTCGGCGCCTTCTTCTACCTTGTGATGGATATCCTGATCCATTGGGGCGTGTTCCGCCGCCTGCGTCACGAGATCGGCGCGAGCGGCTGGGTGCTGATCGTTGCCATCTTCCTGGACGCGCTCGTGCTCGGCGTCTTCGGCGTCATGAAGCTGCAATCAGACCCGCTCATCGTGGTCATCGCTGTCGTCGCCATCGCCGCGGTCTTCGCCTATGAACGTGTCTTCCTGTCGCGCTGGACCGCTGAGACGGGACACGCCGATCATTAAAGCGTGGAATCGCGCACAAACGGGCCGGTCGGGCGCGGGGAAATAATGGAACAGGGCGGCATCGGGCAGAGCGCCCTACCGAGGACAGTGACGCTTTCGGCCGCCATGCGGCGCGACCCGGTCAATGCGAAGCGACATCGTGTCGCTCATGGAGAAGGTGCGATGTGATAGCCTTGCAGGATATGAACGTAATTTGCGCGCTCGAATGCTGTGGGGTCCTTCTGGTTTCGCTGGCTCATGCGTCCACGGATTTTGTCGAGCGAGTCGATTTCGCGGGCTGCCAGCAACTTGGACAGTTCATCAACCAGCGTTCGCATGTGCGCGACGCCATGGCGCAGCAACGAAGATGTCGTCATCACCGTATCCGCGCCAGCCAGCAGATACTTGAACACATCGTCCGCCGATTCGACGCCGGTTGTCGCGGCGAGCGATGCCGTGGTTCGCCCGTAAAGGATTGCGATCCACAGTAACGGCAGCCGAACCTCGGCTGGCGTGCTAAGGTCGAGGTCCATCGACAACTCAAGCGTCGCGATGTTGATGTCAGGCTGATAGAAGCGGTTAAACAGGACCAGCGCATCGGCGCCATTGTTGGCGAGCGTACGCGCCATGGTGCCAACCGCACTGAAATATGGACCGATCTTGACCGCGACAGGGATCGAGACCGCCGCCTTCACAGCCGCCAGGACATTGAGATAGTGTTGCTCGACCTCGCGGCCGCTGACAGTCAGGTCGGCGGGAATGAGATAGATATTGAGCTCGATCGCGTCCGCCCCTGCCTGCTGCAGGCCTCGCGAGTAGTCGACCCAGCCGATGTCCGAGACGCCGTTCAGACTGGCGATGACCGGGATGCCAATCGCCTCCTTGGCACGACGCACGACGTCGAGATAACGCTCCGGCCCGAACCCATAGCCATTATAGGTCGGGAAATAGGTCTGTGCCTCGGCGAATCCGCTTGCCGGCAACTCAGTACGCAGTTCGAACTCGCGCCGCTCGGCGACGACCTGCTCCTCGAAGATCGACGGCAGCACGACCGCACCTGCGCCGTGATCTTCCAGCGCACGCAGCGTCTCGAGTTCGCCGTTCAGCGGTGAGGGCGAAGCGATCAGCGGGTTTTTAAGACAAAGCCCCATGTAGTTTGTGGTCAGATCCATATGTTGCTCCCGAATGCTCGTTTACTCAACGCTCGCCGCCAGCCCCGTTCCCTTTGGCGCTCACCAAGCCCTGGATGCCAACCCCTGCTGATCGAACTCATGATTGCTGAAGACCACTGCTTTCATGATTTTAAACCCGACATTTGCCCTCGCCCCCTCCGTGGTCCTGCCCCGATTGCCCCACATCCATGCAGGCCGGGTTGAAGCATTCACCACCGAGGCTCGCCATTTCTTCGTACTGGCGATATTTTTCGTTCACGGCGCGCTGGGCCTGCGCCAGCAGGGTTTCAGCCGCTTTCGGATCAGTATTCGTCAGCACCCGGTAGCGAAGCTCGTTGTAGGCGTAATCCTTAAACGGGATCGTCGGCCGCGGCGAATCGAGCCGGAAAGGCCGCTCGCCGACGTTGCGCATGGCTGGGTTGAAGCGGAACAGCGGCCAATAGCCGCTGGCTGTCGCCAAGTCCTGCTGTTTGTTACCGTAGCGCAGGTCGAAGCCATGCGCGATGCAATGGCTGTAAGCGATGATCAGCGATGGACCCGCATAGGCCTCGGCCTCGCGGAAGGCGAGGAGTGTTTGCTGCGGATTCGCTCCCATCGCCACCTGTGCGACATAGACGTTGCCATAGGCAATCGCCTGCAAGGCCAAGTCCTTGCGCGCCACACGCTTGCCGGCGGCGGCGAATTTTGCGACCGCGCCCAGTGGTGTTGCCTTGGAAGATTGTCCGCCGGTGTTGGAGTAGACTTCGGTGTCGAGCACCAGCAGATTAACGTCGCGGCTGCTCGCCAGCACGTGGTCGAGGCCACCATAGCCGATATCGTAGGCCCAGCCGTCGCCGCCGACGATCCAGATGCTGCGCCGGACAAGATGGTCGACGACTGATAGCAGATCGCGCGCGGTCTCATCATCGATCGCCGCGAGCTTCTGTTTCAGCGCATCGACGCGTCCGCGCTGGGCGCGCAGTTCCGACTCGCGCTCCTGCGGGGCATTTAGGATGGTACGAGCTAGATCCTCGCCCACTCTTGGCGCCAATTCGCGCAGCAGCAACGTTGCCAGCTCCAGGTGCTTGTCGGCGGCGAGACGGAAGCCCAGGCCGAACTCGGCATTGTCCTCGAACAATGAATTCGACCAGGCCGGTCCGCGCCCGGTGGCGTCCTTGGTCCAGGGTGTCACCGGCAGGTTGCCGCCATAGATCGATGAGCACCCGGTGGCGTTGGCGATCTGAAGTCGGTCACCGAACAGTTGCGACAAGACCTTGAGGTAGGGCGTCTCGCCGCAGCCGCCGCATGCACCTGGGAATTCGAACAGCGGCTGCAGGAACTGCACGCCGCGCACATTGGCGAAGTCAATGCGCGCGCGATCGTTGACTGGTAGTGTCTCGAAAAAACCAATGCTGGTCCGCGCGGCCTCCAGGAGGGGCGCCTTCGCGGCGAGATTGATCGCTCTCTTGCCTGGATCAACAGGACTGCGCGCCGGACAGACCTCAAAGCAGACGCCGCAACCGGTGCAGTCCTCCACATAAACTTCCAGCGAAAAGCGCACCTCCGGATTGCCGCGCGCATTGACTGGCGCCGACTTGAAACCGTCCGGGGCGCTATCCAGCGCATCTTCGTTATAATATTTGGCGCGGATCACGCTATGCGGACAGGCGAAGCCACATTGGCCGCATTGGATGCAAAGATCCTGCTCCCACACCGCGACGATGTCCGAGATATTGCGTTTTTCGAACGCCCCGGTCCCCGATGGCCAGGTCCCGTCGACGGGGATCTGGCTGACGCGGATGTCGTCACCATTACCGAGTCCGCGCATCATCTTGGCGGTCACCTCGTGTACGAATGCGGGCGCGTCCGCCGGTACGATCGGCGGCTGGTCAAACGTGCTTGTCGCCGCAGCCGGCACCGTCACCTCGAACAGATGCGCAAGTGTGTGGTCCACGGCCTCGAAATTCTTGCGCACCACGTCGGCGCCCTTGGCACCGTAGCTCTTCTCGATCGACTGCTTGATACGCTTGATCGCCTCATCGCGCGGCAGCACATCGGAGATCGCGAAGAAGCAGGTCTGCAACACCGTGTTGATCCGCCCGCCGAGTCCAGTATCGCGTGCCACCTTGGACGCATCGATGACGAAGAAACGAAGTTCCTTGTCCAGGATTTGGTGTTGTAGCGCGCGCGGCAGATGATCCCAGACGTCGTCCGGCCCATGCGGCGTGTTAAGCAGAAATGTGCCACCCTTGAGAGCCAGTCGCAGCACGTCGATGCGATCCAGAAAACTCGCCTGGTGACAGGCGATGAAGTTGGCCGATTCGATCAGGTAGGGTGAGCGGATCGGTTGTTTGCCAAAGCGCAGGTGCGAAACTGTCTGCGCGCCGGATTTGTGCGAGTCATAGACGAAGTAGCCCTGGGCATGCATCGTCGGGTCTTCCGCGATAATCTTCACGCTGTTTTTGTTGGCGCCGACCGTACCGTCCGCGCCGAGACCGAAGAACAGCGCGCGCACGACGTCGTCGCTCTCGATCGAGAAGTTCGAATCAACGGCTAAGCTGGTATGCGAAACGTCGTCCTCGATGCCGACCGTGAAACCGTTTTTCGGATCGGATCTTTTTAGTTCGTCGAAAACCGCCTTGGCCTGGGCTGGATTGAAATTCTTTGAGCCAAGGCCATAGCGCCCGCCGACCACACGCGGCATGATCTGACGCTTGCCGCCGGCCACCGCTTGGGCGAGCGTCGTCACGACGTCGATATAGAGCGGCTCTCCAGGTGCACCCGACTCCTTGGTCTGCTCAAGCACGGCAACGGCGCGGCAAGAGTTCGGCAGGGCCGCGAGGAAATGCTCGGCCGAGAAAGGACGATAGAGCCGCACTTGCAGCACGCCGATGCGCTCGCCGGCTTTCTGCAGAAATGCCGCGGTCTCGCGAGTGGTCTCCGCGCCCGAGCCCATCAGAACGATCACCCGCTCGGCGTCGGAAGATCCTTCATACTCAAATAGCTTGTAGACGCGACCAGTGAGGACGGCAAAGCGATCCATCGCGGCCTGCACGATCGCCGGCACTTGCGCATAATACGGGTTTACCGTCTCGCGCGCCTGGAAGAAGGTATCAGGATTATGCGCGGTGCCACGGACGAAGGCATGCTCGGGACTGAGCGCACGGGCGCGGTGCGCTCGGACAAGATCCTGATTGATCATCGTCCTGATGTGGGCGTCGGGCAGCAGGGTCAGCTTGCTGACCTCATGCGACGTCCGGAATCCGTCGAAAAAGTGCAGGAAAGGGATCCGCGACTCCAGGGTCGCCGCTTGTGCGATGAGCGCGGCATCATGCGCCTCCTGCACCGAGGCGGACGAAAGCAGCGCGAAGCCTGTCGTGCGTGTTGCCATCACGTCGGAATGATCACCAAAGATCGAGAGCGCCTGCGTCGCGAGCGCACGCGCAGCCACATGGAACACAGTCGAAGTCAGTTCACCCGCAATCTTGTACATGTTCGGCAGCATCAGCATCAGGCCCTGCGACGCTGTGAACGTCGTCGTCAGTGCGCCTGACTGCAGCGCGCCGTGCACGGCACCGGCCGCGCCGCCCTCGCTTTGCATTTCCTGCACGACGGGGATGTTGCCCCAGATGTTGGTCAATCCCCGCACTGACCACTCGTCAGCGAGCTCGGCCATGGTTGAAGACGGAGTGATCGGGTAGATGGCGCATACCTCGTTGACGCGATAGGCGACGTGGGCGACCGCAGTGTTGCCGTCGATAGTGTCGGTTTCGGGCGTGTCGATTTGGGGCTGCATCGGTTGCCTCGCTCTCAGGTCGTCACCGGTTCAGGGATCATCTCGATGGCGTGGCACGGGCAGGTCTCGAAGCAAACGCCACAGCCAGTGCAGATGTCGTAGTGGACGCTGTAACCGCGACCAGGCCCGAGCTTCTCGATCGCCTGCTCGGGGCACGCCGCATAGCATTGGTCGCATTCGAAACAGTTGCCGCAGGACAGGCAGCGGTCGGCCTCAAAGGACGCTTCCTTCTCACTCAGCCCGGCCACCACTTCGGCGAACCCACTCGCGCGCACGGTCGCTGCCAGTGTCCGTTGTTCGCTACGCAGGGCATCGCTATAGATCGGCAGATGCAGCATCTCGAACGACACGATCGGGTGCTTTGGCGAAGGTTGATAGTCATCACCGCGCAGCCAGCCATCGATATGCCGTGCCGCTTTCTTGCCGTGCCCGACCGCGGCGGTCACGGTGCGCTCGCTTGGCACCATGTCGCCGCCGGCGAAGATCCCTGCATGACCTGTCATCATGTTCGAGGCCACGATAACCGTGCCATCGGTATGAATGTCGATGTCCGGAATCTTCCTGAGAAACGCGCTTCCGGTTTGCTGTCCAAGTGCCAGTACGACTGAATCCGCCGCTAACGTCTCGAACTGTCCGGTTGATTGGGGACGACCGTGCTGATCGAGCTCCATGATCTCAACGGTCAGCTCGGGCCCTGTGATCTCTTTGATGCTTGTCAGCCACTTGATCTTGATGCCCTCCTCGAGCGCCTCATCGGCCTCAAAGGCTTGGGCCGGCATGTGCGCGCGGTCGCGGTGATAGATGATGAGCGTCTCTTCGGCACCGAGACGTTTCGCCGTACGCGCCGCATCCATCGCCGTGTTGCCGCCGCCGTAAATCACAACCTTTCGACCAAGGCGCGGTTTTTCACCACTGCTGACACCGCGTAGGAAGCCCACGGCGTCTAGCACCCGCGCCGCGTCGCGAGCTGGGATATCGACATGTTTCGAGACATGGGCTCCGATCGCGACAAATACCGTTTCGAAACGACCGGCCTCCTTCTCGGCGAGCAGATCCTCGACTTTGTGATTGAGTACAATTTTGACGCCCATCGCCTCGATCTGCCTCACCTCCTTCATGAGCTCTTCGCGGGGCAGCCGATAGGCAGGTATGCCGAAATGCATCATTCCGCCTGGCAATGGACCGGCCTCGCGTATCTCCACTGCATGCCCCAGCCGTGCCAGATGATAAGCGGCGGAAAGGCCGCTCGGGCCAGCGCCAACCACCAGCACACGTTTGCCCGACGGCAGTGCATCAATCGGAAGCTTCCAGCCTTCCTTCACCGCCTGATCGCCAAGGAAGCGCTCGACAGCGTGAATTGACACGGCACTGTCGATCTGTTGCCGATTGCAATTGCTCTCGCACGGATGATAGCAAACCCGGCCGTGCACCGCCGGCAGCGGATTGTCTTTGACCAGCGTGAGCCATGCCTCGTGATAGCGGCCGGCTCGCGCATGGGCGAGCCAAGCCTGAATGTTTTCCCCGGCCGGACAGGCATGATTACAGGGCGGTAGGAGATCGACATAGACTGGACGCCGCTCGCGTACCGGGCCGGTCCCCCGCTCCGCGACAAAATCGATAATCGGCGTAAAGTCTGATGTCCTCATGGTCATGTCGGAAGCTCCTGCTGTGGTCTAGGACGATCGAACAGCGTCTCTATCAGCGCCGCGTAGAGCTCCTCGACCTCTTCCGCGCGGCCGAGACACCGGCGGAGAAAGCCGAGGATTTGCCGATGACCTTCCGCCAGCGTATGTCGCACTGCGGCGTCCGCCGCCTTCCTAGCCACGTCCGGATCGTTGTTCGCAGCCGAGCGCTTTTCTTTATCATCATCCCTCATCGAACACCTCCAGCCGATAAGACGTTCGACCTACACCGCCGTTACACGCGGGTGCGGGTTGGCGACGGCCATTGGTCGGCTCATCGCCGGCTGCAAAGCTTGCCGATTTGGCTCGTGTAACGCGCAGGGCGGTCGAACGTCTTTAGTGCAGGAAAAGGAATATATGGGTCGACCTGATCGGAATCGAAACCCATCAGGGTGCCCTTGGAGGCGAACGGGTTGAGAGCATGCGTGTCTTGTTTGTCACATCCGAATGTCATCCCCTGATCAAGACGGGCGGGCTCGCTGACATTTCAGCCGCCTTGCCAGTCGCTCTGGCCGAAAGTGGGGTCGATATTCGCCTGATGATGCCGGGCTATCAGCAAGCCTTGGACCGGGCCGACCATGTCGGACACGCGATTCCGCTCGGCGAATTGCCCGGCGGGGGTCAAGCCCGCCTCCTACCCACGCGCTGCCCGGATTCCGGAATGCCGCTTTGGTTGGTCGACTGCCCCACGCTCTATCGCAGGAACGGAGGGCCCTATCAGGGCTCGGACGGCCGCGACTGGCCGGACAACGACCTTCGTTTCGCCGCGCTGTGCCATGCCGCTGCGCGCGTCGCACGCAACGCCGCGGGGCTCACCTGGCAGCCAGACTTGATCCACACGAACGACTGGCATACTGGGCCGGTGTCACTTCTGCTGGATGGTACCGCAAGATCCCGACCCCCCGTCGTCTTCACGATCCACAACCTCGCCTTCCAGGGCCTGTTCGACGCGAATCGGGGACTACATCTCGGCCTTCCCGCCGACACCTTCTCGCCTGAAGGAATCGAGTTCCATGATCGCATTTCTTTCTTGAAGGCGGGGCTTCGCTATGCCGATCGGTTGACCACGGTCAGTCGGACTTACGCGAAAGAAATTCAAACGCCGGAGTTCGGCTGCGGGCTCGACGGTCTGCTCCGTCAGCGATCCCAGCATCTCCTCGGAATTTCCAACGGCGCCGACTACGGTCTGTGGGATCCCGCGGAGGACTCGTGCCTGCCGCGGCGGTATAGTCTGGCCGAGATCGGCGGCAAGCGTGTCTGCAAGGAGGTTTTGCAGCGCGAGCTTGGTTTGGACGTAGAGCCGGAAACGCCCGTCCTGGCCTTCCTGAGTCGGCTAACCGAACAGAAGATGGCCGATACGGTCGCAGAGGCCATGCCTTGGCTTGTCGCGGCCGGCGCGCAGGTCGCCCTGCATGGGCAAGGCGACCGCGCCCTGGAAGAGCGGTTCCGGGCGTTGGCCGAGCAGTATCCGGGCCGTGTTTCCGTGCGCGTCGGCTACGAAGAGCGATCCGCGCGCCGTCTTCTGGCGGGCGGTGACATTCTGCTCCATCCGTCGCGTTTCGAGCCCTTCGGCCTGGTGCCGATCTATGCCCTGCGCTACGGCACCCTGCCGGTCGTGCGGGGCGTCGGCGGGTTGGCCGACAGCGTCGTCGACGGCACCACCGCGGGTCTAGATGGTGAAGCGACCGGGTTCGCATTCTGCGCGGATACCCTTGAGGACCTGATCGCCTGCCTGAGGCGCGCTCTGGGGGTTTTCCGGCAACCGATGGCGTGGCGCCGGATGCAGCGCCACGCCATGCGCCAGGATTTCGGCTGGCAGCAACCGGCTCAGGAATATCTCAAGCTCTATCGCACGCTCACCGGATCTCGCGCCGAGCTGGACCGCCGCCAGAGTCCGTGGTCGGACGAAATCCACATGCAATCGCCCGAACCCAAGCGAGCACACATCGGGAAGGGCTGAATGTTCCACCCGCCCAGACCAGGAGGCACATCATGAACGACGATCTCGAGGCGAAAATCCGGCAGCGTGCATATGCTATCTGGGAACGTGAGAACCAGCCCGAAGGCAAGCATCTCGAGCACTGGCGCTGCGCCCAGACGGAGATCGAGGCCGAGCAGTCGTCTGCGGCGGGCCAGCCGGAGCAGCCCGCGTCCGTGCAGACGGAGCCCACCGAAGACGCTGCTGGATCCGCGCCCGAAGGAGGCAGCCGCGCCAAGAAGCGGTCCAACTGAGCCCGGCGCAGTTCACCCGGAAAAACCTTGCTTCTCGGTTGCCATGGACTCGGCGACTTTTCCTGACGGTTCTGGCGTCCGGGAGCGGCGAGGTGCGGTCTCCATGAAGGCGACGAACACTTCCATCGCGCGCACGACATGGCCAACCACGCTCGGGTTTCTGGAGATGCGGTCATTGGGCTCGTCCTGGGCGAGAATGCTCGGGCAAGCCGCCGAAGGAGATGACTGCCATGCCATTCTATGCTGCACTCGACGTCGCGATGGAGAAGACCGCCCTCTGCATTCTTGACCACGATGGTCAGGTCGTTCTGGAAACGAACGTCGCAAGCGATCCGGATGCGATCGCCGATCGGCTCGAACCTTATCAAAATACCCTCGACCGGTTCGGTCTGGAGGCCGGACCGTTGTCGGAGTGGCTGGTTCGTGGTCTTACGCGCCGCGGCTTTGATCCCTGCTTCTCGAAACCCGGCATGTGCGGGCGGCCCTTTCGGCCCGGATTGCCCAGACCGATCGTAACGACGCACGCGGCATGGCCGACCTGTTGCGAATGGGTTGGTTCCGGTCGGTCCACCTGAAAAGCCTGGACGCCCGCGAACAACGCACCTTGCTTTCGGCGCGAAATACGCTGATCCGTCGGTTGAAAGACATAGAAAACAGCGTTCGCGGACTGTTGCGCGGCTTCGGCATTCGCCTTCCACTCGCCCTTCGCCTGAAATGGGAGGCGAAGGTGAAGGAAGCCATCGCCGGCCATTCGGCGTTGTCCGAAACCCTTGAGCCATTGCTCGTGGCTCGGCGGGTTTTGCGAGAACAGGTCGCTGTACTCGATGAAAAGGTCCGCGACGCCGTGAAAGAAGACCCGGTCTGCCGACGAATGATGACGGTGCCTGGCGTCGGCAGCATTGTCGCTCTGACTTATCGGGCGGCCGTCGATGACCCTGCCCGGTTCACATCATCGAAAACCGTCGGAGCCTGCTTTGGTTTGACCCCGCGGCGCTACCAGTCCGGCGAAAGCGATCGGGTTGGCGCGATCAGCCGCGTCGGCGATGCGTCCGTTCGTGTCGCCTTGTTCGAAGCGGCGCATGTCATGCTGACGCGATCGTCGAAATGGTCCAGTCTGAAGGTCTGGGCCATGAAACTGGCGATGCGGCGCGGGGCAAAGCGAGCCAAGGTTGCGCTTGCCCGCAAGCTCGCCGTCATCCTCCATCGCATGTGGCGCACCGAGACCGACTTCCGGTTCTCCGCCGCCGCCTGATCGAACAGAAAGTCGGGCACCGATGAAACATCAACACAAAAAAGGACATCTCAATCGTCCCCGCAAGGGACGTGCCTCGCAGGGACCAGGGCGACGAGATGCCGATGGACACCTGGGAGTGCTGCGCAACTCCGCTTTAGAGATTGGCACCCGTTGCATCACGCCGACCGCATCATGTGACGATCAACGCATCGATCACGAACAGAAGCATGCCCCGCACGAGACAAACCCTTGACTGAAACGCCCAATGACAGAAGGTGTCCAGCCCTGCCATCGGCGCCGACCGTTTTCTCTACGGAGACGGCCGGCGTGTGGCGTCAATCAGAGAAACGCTTCGGCCATGGCGCTATTACGAGACCTGTGCGCGAGAGCGAGATTTTGACGGTGTGGAGGCTTTCTGGCAATTTTGGCCGACGGTTCGAGGTTCGGC
>LAZR01001535.1_pt1 | contig 14522 bp, 15 predicted proteins | sample 329461 | NCBI WGS metagenome assembly LAZR01 (sample SAMN03002196, study PRJNA259156) | marine sediment metagenome | biome: sea floor; feature: Hydrothermal impacted sediments; material: marine sediment; isolation source: Loki non-amplified sample from Loki's castle hydrothermal vent sediment ...
TAAATTTCAATTTTTGGAATTTTTTGATGATCTTAAAAAAAATGATTTTCAATTTCCACTATTTATTTTGAGTTGTACATTTTGTACATTTTAATCAATTAATTAAATTCAAAAGGTTGTGATAATTAAAATGAATCACCTGAAAATGCCTGAAAAAGAGTTAAAAAGAGAAATTTGTGGAATATTGTTTTCATCTCGCCATCAAATATGAAAAATATATAACCAGACAAATTCACTCTAATTTTTCAAAATTTATCTTAAACAATTCATTTTACAATTGTAATTCAAGATGACATTACGTGAGATTTGAAATGACTAATCAAAAAATGCCAGAAGAGGAATTAAAAAGGGAAATTCGCGAATATCTAAATGAAAGGAAAGTATTAGTTTTATGTACGTGCAGCAATAATATTCCTCGAGCAACACCAATGGATTTCTATGCAGAAAAAGACAGCTTTAATATTTATATTGGTCCTGCTCCTGGAAGAAAAATTGATAATATGAAGGAAAATCCCAATATCAGCATAGGTATTTACACCCCCGTATCTGAAGGAAAAATTCAAGGCATGCAGATTACTGCTTCGGGGAGAGGAAATTTGGTTTTTTTGAAGGAAGGGGATGCAGAATTTGATAAGGCTCAAAAAATTGTCAGAGGAAAGAGAAAACTACTTTTAAAAATTATTCCGGAAAAGATTGAATTACTTGATTATGATTTCGCGAAGAAGGGATATTCGCGTCTTCAAACCTTAGATCTATAATAATTCTAAATTTTATCAAAATTATTTTTAACTCATTACCTGTCTCCCTTCAAATAGAAATTATCTACTTGTTCTCCTCTATTCATATATTGGTGAGACGTGTTGAAATAAATTTTAGGAATTATCACCTTTATAACTAGCCTTCTTCCCATAGATATTTTTTTTTTATTACGATTATTTAAATATCCTTTTACTACCTTTTTAAAAAATGTAAGTTTTTTATCAGAATCATTAAAAGTTTCACAAAATAAGCTCTATTGATTAATTTTGGAATAAAAAAAAAAAAATAAAATATTAATCTAAAAATAAATATAATGATTTTAAATTTTTTGTATTGACTGTTTCAATCCATTAAAAAAAAGACGTAAAAGTTTAATAATTGATTAAATTTGGGGATAAAACTGTATCAAAATGACCAAGGTCGATCAATAGCACGATCATTACTAGACAAAAAAATAAAAATAATCGAAAAATAAATATAAAGATTTTAAATTTTTTGCATTGACTGTTTCAAACTGTTACTAAATAGACGTAAAAAGTTTAAATATGGTATTTAATATTACACTATTATTCACAACTTGATTTAAAAAAAAAATTATTAAAATTAAGGCAAAAAATATGAAGAATAAAAAAATATTCGTGCTTTCAATCTCTGCACTCTTATTTATGGGAATAATCTTCACAGCAAGTGGTTACCATGAATATATCAAAAACTGGGAAGGTCCAGCTCATGTACATTGTAGCCATGACGCTTCTATAGCGAGTGTAAATGGAACTATATCGCTAGCTGTCAATGAAACGGGAACTTTAGCGCCTTATCAGGCTTTTACTTTAAGTATTGATGTATCAAACTTCTCTGAAGCTCTTGTAGATCCCTTTTATGGGAGAATCATGCTTGGTGTTCCAGGTAATGGTGCAGGTGATAACGCGAAGTTTTCTTTACCACTAGGACACCAACTGTTGAATAGGAGAGAATCAGTAGACGTTTGGGGAAGCTATAATGATGACACTGATGGGAATGCTGATAACGATAATGTATTTACTCTTCTAGCTCCTGGAAAAGCAGGGAATTATACTTTAATGGGATTAGCTATCGCAGGTGTGAATCAGAGTGGTGCATTTGCGGATACCGTAGAACATGCTGAAGTGAATATTACTTACATTGAAGGAACTATTGATATTGAAGTTGTTGCACCAGAGTTACCAGCAGATGTTGGTGGCGACGGCGGAGCAATCCCAGGCGGACTTTTAACGGTTATTATTGGTAGTACTTTTGCAGCATCCACTATCTTAGTTCTTAGCATTAGAAAGAAACTGAGAAAAAAAGAGCTGTAGTCATAAAATAATAAGTTTAATCTTTTTTTTTTTTATAATTTATTAAATTTTCCAAAAAATCCCATGAAATGTTTTATGGACATCAGTAATGAGCATTTCTGTTTGGTTAGTAGATGAGATGATGTATTAAATAATAATTTCAAAATTCATTTGTAACCTTTAATTCTTGCACCGTTGGAAGCTTAGGCCATCGAATCTTTCATGTATTTAATTTGTATCAATATTAATTTAACAAACCATAATGAACAAACAATTAATTAATGCGATTGCGCTTAATTTCACTTCTAAAAGTAAAAATTACTTAATCCCTTTATAATTAACTATAAAGGATTTTCAATTTTATCTGAAGCTTCAGAATTCTTTTTACCAGTTAAGAATATTACTAATAAAGAAGGAATAATCCCAATTAGTAAGATAAAAAAACCTGAAATAAACAAAATATCTGTTAAAAGTAAAGTACCAGTTAAAAATCCCATAAGTATTAAAGAAACTCCTAAATGGATGATTTTCTTTGAATTAATTTTAAAAAAATGTTTAAATCCTTTTTTAAAACTAAGATGTTTGATTATACTGATTATGGCCGCTACTCCTGAGAAGGAGAAAATTAGTATTGAAATGATTACTGGATTTGTTAAAACTCCGATTATTATTGCTACACCCAAACCAAATATAAGTGCCATCGTAATCGATTTTAGATTAAAATCATTCCAGAGTGAACAATATATTAGGGTTAACGCTAAACCTAATGCAGGAAAAATTGCTGCCGTTATATAAAAACCAGTTCCTATGTAAATTGGATCAATATTCATGAATTCTGCTAAATATAATGTAAGAGGTGGAATAAATAGACCTACAATACAAACAAAAGAAAGGAAGAATAAAAATAAATAGCTTAGATAATCTAAAAATAGCTTGGTCTTCTTATAATCTTCTAAGAGATGAGTTACCAAATCGTTTATTATATAAAGTGATAAAATAAGCAAAAGAGTTCCTACTATTATAACCAAGACTACTAAAACTTGTACTCCAGTAAAAGCATGAAGAGAAGTTAATCCGCCTCCCCGAGTTATCAAAGTGGAAAATAAAATAGAAACGAAAATCAAAATAATTGTTATTTTAGATAGTTTTTTATTGGATTTTCTAAAAGAACGTGTATGAAAATAAGCTGTACTAAAAAACCAGGGAAGAAGTGATACAGTTTCTACGGGATCCCATCCCCAATATCTCCCCCAAGTAAGAGCTACATTTGCCCAATATGCCCCTAATCCTATACTTAACGTTAAAACAAGCCATCCAAATTTTAATGCGAAATCGTTAAATGTTTTCTGATAAGAATTTTTTAACTCACAACTCTCTTTTATTTCTTTTCTGACCTTTAAAAAATCAATTTTACTAACAACTTTTAAAAGAATTTCTGCGATTACTATTGAAAAAGGAACCAAAAATACCGCATATGCAAGAAATGTAAAAAAAGGATGCCATATCATAAAAGGAGAAGATAGAATCTCACCAAGGCCCTGTGGAGGAAGAAAATCAAAGAAAATATTTTCAAGATTAAAAGGATCTTGTGAATATAATATAAATGAAAATACTATTAATACTAATAGACCGATGATACAAGAAAGAATAAAGGCGTAATCCTTCTTATCGTGGTTTTTTATTCTATAAAAAGATAAAACGATAGAATTAAAGACCATCCATGTCATTATAGACCCCGATTCACCTGCCCATATCGCAACAATTTTATAAATCAGGGGTTGGGAAACTTGGCTATTATCCCAAACATAAAGAAATTTAAACAAGTCGGTAATAAAACAATATTCTAATAGTAAAAATAGTGAAATTGAGAGAGTCATATTCAAAAAAACTAAAGGAGTAGAATTAATTCTTTTTCCAATTAACAAAATTATATCTAAGATTGTTATTACTATAATTGAGATGATTAAAGCGTTTCCGAATAATGAAATAGCTTCAACTTTAGTTTCCATGCTAAAAAAATTTAAGATTGGAAGAAAGAGAGCGAAAATAATAGCTAGAATGGATATAAAACATAAAATATAATATTTTAATGCCTTTGAACGATCTTTATTTTCAAACGGCATTTTCAGATAAGAATTACCATGTGTTGTATTCAAAAATTTTATACTAGAAATAAATTTTTTGTATTCTAATAATTTTATGATTTTCTTAAAAATGAAAAAAAATCAGAATAAGAATTCAAGCATGACTTCCGATAAAGAGTAGACTCCTTATACATACTTTTATTTTGAAAATTGTCGAATTTTGAAATAAACTGGTTATTTATGATCTATTTCTATATTATATCAACGTTTTTCCATTATTTAATTTCATAAATTAATTAGAACAATTTATGATATATATGCTTCGAATTTTGTTAAATAGAAGTCCATCAGTTTCAATTCAAAAGAAATTAATGGCCCATCTCTTATTTTATAAAAACTAAATTAAATGAAAATAAAAGAAATCAAATCAAGAAAATTATTTAGAAGAGTATTTTTTTTTTAGATTTAGTTAAAATACATCTTTAAAAGGATGCTCTAAAGAAATTAAATGATGTAAGGATGGTTTTGGACTATTTTCACGCGCAACCGAATCAACTGCTCGATATTTTTTAATTGTCGTCGTTGACTCTTCTCGCAGAATACAAAGGCAGTTCCTCCCATACCTGCTCTTGCCGTTCGGCCGATGCGATGCAAATATGTTTCTGGAGCATCTGGCAAGTCAAACTGGATGACATGTGAGATATTGTCTACATCAAGACCACGCGAAGCAACATCGGTAGCTACCAGCACGCGAATTTTTCCGGTACGAAAGTTTTTAAGCGCATTTTGACGTGCGGATTGTGATTTATTTCCATGTATCTCCTCAGCACGTATTCCCCGCCTTTTTAGTTTCTTAACAACTCGATTCGCGCCGTGTTTAGTACGCGTAAAAACTAACGCTCGTGTAATACTTGAATCAGCAAGTAAATATTCCAATAATGCCTGCTTTTTCTCTTTCATTATAATATATGCAGATTGTTGAATAATATCCAAAGTGGGTTTGTTGGGAGATATATTTATTTCGATGGGATTATGCAAAATGTTTTTTGACAATTTAATGATTTCACGAGGAATGGTAGCAGAAAAAATTAACGCTTGTCGGTTCTTCTGTGGCATCATCTTGACAATAGTACGAATATCGGGGATGAAACCCATATCAAGCATTCTGTCGCCTTCATCCAAAACGAACGTCTCGACATGGCTCAAGTTTATATAACCTTGCCTTATTAAGTCGAGTAATCGACCGGGTGTCGCAACTATAATATCTACACCGCGTTGTAGTTTTTTTACCTGTGGATTTTGGCCAACACCACCGTAAATGACAGTGCTTCTTAGTCCAGTGTATTTTCCATAAATGTTGAAACTATTTCCAATCTGGATCGCCAACTCCCTCGTAGGTGCAAGTACTAAAGCCCTTACTCGACGTGAATGTTGTTTCCTGTCCACATTTTGATTTTTCAATCTATTTTGATTGTTCGATGTTTTACCCAATCGTTGTAGGATTGGAAGTGCAAATGCTGCAGTTTTACCCGTTCCAGTCTGGGCACACCCTAACAAATCTTGCCCTTTCAAAACAATAGGAATAGCCCGAACTTGAATTGGTGTTGGGATTACATAACCCGCGTCTCCTATGGCGCGTAATAACTCTGGGTTTAGGTCGAGATCAGCAAATTTTATACCACTTTCAACTTGATCAGACTGCGGAACTACGGGTTCCTCTCCAAATCTTTTTATTTCGAGATCATCAAATTCTTTTCCGCTTTTAACTTGATCAAACATCAAAAACTGGTTTTCCTCCGCGAACCTTTTTATTTCACGAGCAGCGAGTCCTTTTTCTTTTTTTTGGATTTTAAAAGTAATACGATCGCCAGGGACGAGATCTACTTCCTCATGTGGTTGCAGAGCAGTACGATGTAAAAAAACTTCTTCCCCGTTCATATCGGATGTTATAAATCCAAATCCTTTCTTTTTATTATACCATTTGACCGTTCCGGTCATTCTAGGTGTTTCTTTTATCATTTTTATTCACATTTTTTCTTTCTGTTGTGGGTTGCCTTTAACTACGCTCATATAAATTGTTCTATTTTTTTTTAATAACACATGAGCGGTTTTTATCATTAAAATAAATAAATACCCCATCACAGAAGAAGAAATCATAATTGATGCAATCATATAGAGAGCATCTAAAATATCTTATTATTTGATGAATAAATTTTCAATATTTAGAACTAATAATGACTAAAAAATAACCCATAATTTAGTAAAGAAGAGTTACATTGCCTATATACTTTATCTATCTACTCTAGGTATTTAAAAAAATCTTTCAAAATTTGAGTATAAATTTAGTTGAGCCTTAGAACTCATATTTTAAAACAAATTCATATTTTTCTTCGATTTCTGTTTCTTGAAATCCACAATTCTTAAAAAATTTTCCAGAAATAGCATTTTCTTTAATGTAGGACATCCAAATAGTTCTAGAACCGTGTTCATCATGCAAATAACCTAAAAGTAATTGTAAAGCTTTTGATCCGATTCCTTTTCTTTGATATTTCTCATCAACCATGAATCTTACAATTTCAGTATAAGATCCATCATCTTGTTTAAGGTGATTAGGTATTTGGTTATCATTATCGGCAGTAAAGAAATACAAGATATAACCAGTTATTTGTTCTTCACAGTAAATTGCAAAATTAAAATGATCTTTGAATATCTTGGATTGAGCAATTGATTTAACATTTGGTGCGATAAATTTCTCTTGATTCTCTTTGACTTTTAGATTAATTATATCTTTCCAGTTGCTATGGTCAACGGGTCTTATAGTGATGTTTAATTGATCTTTCATACGATCCTTATTGTTTAGCGCTAACTATTTCTTTCACTCGCCCAATTTCACCGCTCTTCAACCGAACTTTAATTCCATAATGGTGATTAGGAGAGTTTGTAAGCACATCTTTGACTATTCCCTCAGTCAACTTACCAGATCGCTGGTTTTTCTTTAATTCGATAAAAACTCGCATGCCTGATTTAATATTTGCTCGCTTTGTTCCCTTCAATTTAAATACTCAAGCCACTTGTGGATCTTTTTTAATAAGAATATAGTTCCTTTCGTTTTATCTTTTGCCTTTAACTCCTCATTATTGAGGATTTATCTCTGAATTATAAAAAATTGTTTTAATGTAATTTTCTCTACTATTTTTTCAGTATTCAAATTATAATACTAATATCAAAACATTCAGAGTTTAACATCAGTTCGGTAACCGTCCGATAAACTTTAGAATCACCAGTAGCAACCAGATCAACAGGATTATTATGACTCCAATAAAACGGAAGATGTTTTGAAATATCTTCTATAAGTTTAGGACCATGTGGCTCTGTTCTTAAATCAACAACATTAAGTCCGTGTTTTTCACAAAGATCTGTAAGGTGAACGACAAACGACAAACCCACCCACCTCCCCCGCTAACAATTCCTGCTCTTAGGCGCCCATTTGTAGGAAGAGGTAATAAATATTGTGCTCCCTTAACTAAATAAATAAATTCTTCTATTTGATCTGCCAATATCACACCGGTCTGTTTAAATAAAGATTTGTAAATATCTAAAGAACCTGCAATTGACCCGGTATGACTGTTTGCGGCTCTAGCACCAGTTTTAGTGGTTCCAGCTTTAAGAAAAATGATTGGTTTTTTTTTCGTAGTTTCGTAACATATTTCTTTAAATCTCTTCCCTGCTCGTAAACCTTCAGCGAACAAAGCGATTGTTTTGGTTCCTTGGTCTCGAGCATAATATTCTAAATAATCTTCTAAAGTTTAGAATGGTATTTAGGACGCAATGATATGAATCTTTCTCTTTACGATTATAAAACTGGAGGGTGTTATGATAGTATAACCCCCACTGGAATAAATAGAAATCAAGGGGCAGAATCTACTTTAGCTTGTTTAATTTCTTTCTTAAATATGTATTCATTAGATGATATAACAGAAATAGATTTAGGATTAAAAATAAGTGAGAGTGATGTTGATTAAATCTCTATTAATATTTTTTGTCCTCACGTGAAGGCATAACCTGCACATTTATCGATCTCTTTTTTATGATTATTCCAATACTTCCCTGTACATGAGTACAGTTTCAGGAAACATCGCAAGCTACAATATGCGATCTGGTGTAAACTTAGGGGGTTCTAATTACACTATCCTGGGAAACACCGCCAATAATAATGATGAAATGGGTATAGCGTCACACATTAGTGATAATACCATCATTGCCGATAACAACGTTAATAATTCGACCATAGTGATAATAACATCTTTTCGGTAAATAATATAATTGATAATAATTTTGGTAGTATAGTGATCAGCGTAATGTTCATTGCTGGGATGATAATTTATAAAAAAATTAAGCTAAATTGCGCTGTTTAATTTAACTCCTAATTACTTACTCAAAATTAAATTTTGGAGGGATAGTATGGACGATATAAAGATATGGGATGATGTTGCAGAAAACTACGAAGATAACTCTTATCACGGAAAAAACAATAATTATCCTGCAAATAAACATAGAGCAAAGATTATTCTAAGGTTTCTAAGTAAATTGAAAAAAGGAAAAATATTGGATGCTGGATGTGGATCTGGTTATATAGCCAGAGAAGTTTCAAAACAGGGCTGGGATTGTACTGCAATTGATTTATCAAGGAAAATGTTAAAGTATGCTAGGCAAAAAGCAGTAAAAGAAAAAATAAAACATGATATAAAACACTGCTCTGTTCTTGACATGAATATATTTGAAAACAAAAAGTTTGATGTAATTATGCTTAATGGGGTGCTCCCGTATATTAAAGATGAATCCAGGGGCTACAAAGAGTGCTATCGTACTTTAAAGGATAATGGTTATCTAATAACCTCACATTACAATCTGTTTTTTGATTTATTTACATTTGACAAGTATACAATTGAGCTTATCTCACAGAAATTAATCAATAAGGTAATAGTGGATAAGGATATTTTTAATAGGTACAAAGCCAAACTAAAAAAGGCAATTACAGCGCCGCAACAGCCAAAATCTGAAAAAACCATGAAATCTGAGAATCCGTTAATATATAAAGAAAAACTAAAGCGGTATAGCTTTAATGAAGAGAAACAATTTTACTACAATTTCCATATACTTCCTCCGTCATTTACAACTTCTGAGCAAAATAATTTTCGAAATAAATTAGAGGAAAAATTTTATAATAAATGGCAGGGATTGATTTTTGCAAAAACCTTTATTTCTGTTGCAAGAAAGGTTTGATTGAATCAAAAAAAATTTGGTCTTAATCAGTTAGCTGTGAAGATTGCTAATGAAAACGAGGAATTACTCACAAATTTAGATTTATGGGAAAAATTTTCTTTCCATTTCGCTGATATAGATCCACTCATTTTCTCTAACGTTTCTGGATTTCTTGGTTAATACTAATCATTTTTTCCTAAAATTCCGGTTTCTGCCCAGTTTCTTTTCTAGCATTAATTTGTTTTTCTCTGTATTCAGGGTCATTGGACTTAAGTAAAATTTTTTATACTTTATTGTTCATATTATCTACTAGGTGATCCAATGAAAGTGGAGTTAAGTGACTTATATAAAATTACCAAACAAGATCTTAAATATGTCTTGCAACTAATAGAAAGAGCATTTATTAACTGGTCTTTAGCAGTTGCAATAGAGCCTCGGATAATAGGAGAAGGAAAAAATAGCTAAATTAGATTTTAAATGTGAGGACTGTAAGCATAAGTTTAGGATTTACATTAGAGGTTGGTCAGTGAAGATACCTAAATATGGGGATCCTCGACGGTCTTGTCCTGAGTGTGGCTCAGAAAAAACAAAACGAGCTGTTTTGAGAGTTAACTGGACAAAAATTTTAATAGAGCTTGGTTGTCCATTGATCATATTAATAATCGTGATGCTTGCTGTTCTATTTTAATTTTCACCGACAAAAAAGTGATTATAAATATGCAGAATGGACCATTCTTTTATGATTTGATAATAATATAATTACTATGAAAAGGCAAACGCTGATTAAATAAATCACTCTGAATTTAAATAGCTCATTTTCAACAATCTATTGTTCTAATTAAAAACTTTATAATCGTAGATTTATAATACTCAAAATAATGATGCTAGATTATTTTTTAACCTCAGATTTAAGCCAGATTCTTGAACCTCTTAACCAATTTTTTAATGGATTTAATTATTTCTTCTACGTGCTTTTTAAGAATGGAAATTTCTTGTTCTTTTTCCTCTTCTTGCTCATGGGCATAGTCTTATTAATTAACGCCAGAGAAATAGAATATGATGAAAGAATTCATGGAAAAGAAGAATTAATAAAAAGAAGGGGAAGAATTGGAACTATTCTTTTGATTTTACTAGCATTTGGGTTTCTATCTAAAGACCTTTTTGCGTTCATATTTAGTATTTTCAACCTTTTACCAGAACCAAAATTTTTAGTTAAATTTATGAATGAGATAGATCTTTATTCATTGGAAAATATTAATACATTAGATTTAGGACATAGAACCCTCTTCTTTTTTGTTGGTTCCTTTTCCTTAATTTCACTCCTATTAATAATAATTGGAATTTACCTGTTGTTATTTAATAAATTCATATTACGGTCGAAGCTGAAAACTTTTGCATTTATCGGCGTAGGATTTTTTTTTTGGCTTTTAGTTGGATTTAATATGGCTCTGAGGTTAATAATCTAAGTAAAAAAGCATATAAATTAAGTTGATTTTTTAAGATTTTCTTGTTTTGCTGCTAATCCATCAATATATTTCCTTAATCTTTCAAAATCTTCATCTTTCTGTCCCTTAAAATTATCTTCTTTATCAGATTTTTGAGGTAATCTGTCAACATAAGGGTCTGGAATATGAATGAAATCTTCGTATGGCTTTTTCTCGTTATTTTTCTTCTTTAATTTATTCATTTTTTCTTTAGTTTTGGTTTTAATTTTTTTAAAAATTTTTGTACACCTCTGGCTTAATTTTGTAATGGACTTTAAAACTCTACTATCAGGAGATTCTAAATTCTCACTTTCTATTTTTTTATAATTTCCTAATATTTTTTTATTATTTCTTTTAATTTCTGAGTTTTCTAGCCATGATCTTTTTATAAATGGTACCTTGAGCAGAAAAGGTCTTTTTATCGAATTTACTCGAATAATACATTGTCCTTCTTCCAAAATTGAAAGATAATCCTCGTGCTCTACATCTAGATTTAACAGTTTGCATAAGAGCTCCTTTTCCATATGAGATTTAAAGCAAACTAAAACGCCGCAATTCGCCAAAATCTCTTGACTTATATCAGGATGAGTTGCTAATGAAATCAAACATTCACCTGTACCTCTTTGAAGTAAGGCAATATCCTCTAAATAAGTCGTGAGTTTATTTTGACGTGTAAGATCTTTGGGAGCAAAATATTGTGTATCCTCGACAATTGTTATATGTTTTATACCCTTGAAATTGAAAGATCCACGAGTGAGGTTTTTGTCCCATAAATATTTTAAAAGCATATTCAAAAAGAAAAGCGCATCCTCTTTCTCTCCTCCTAAACGGATTATAGAACTTAAGTCAATTAGTATATTTCTTTCGAAAATGTTTTCTACCTTAATTTTGTGGTCAGTATCAAATAATGCCTTTAGTGAACCTAAAGAAAATCGGCGGATTCTATTTTTAATACTAATAAGAGTCTGACTTAACATAGGGATTTCATTCTTCTTATTCTTGGCATATCCTTTACAATATTGGTAAAACCCTTTCCAGCTCTGAAATTGTTTGTTTTCACAGACCTTCGTTAAAATCTCAACCAACACCTTTTCCATTTGAGGAGAAAACTCAGCATTCTCATCCAAAAATTTCCCACTCTTAAGTATATCAAAAATTCGTTCAGCATGAACTTCGGGAAGGGAAGTCCCGGGGTTAAAGATATTTATCGAAAAATTCTCCCCGGGTCTTATTATTAATAAGTCTTCTATTTTCTTCTGCAGAAAATGATACTCTCCCTTAAACTCCACGAGCATAAAAGGAATGTTAAAGCGTCTTTTGAAATTCATCAGAAAATTCTGAAGAAAAGTAGTTTTTCCCGTACCTGTTGCCCCGCAAATAAACATATGCTTTTCTAGATCTTTAAGGGAGAGAAAAAACTTATGTTTTTGATTGCTGCCACTCATAACTTTACCAACTTCTATCTTTCCCTTCCTAGATTTAAAAAACGGAGGATCCTCCAATTCTACAACATCTTCACCAGCATTATGTATCGAATAAATAAATAAAGCAGTAGAAAAACACAACAAGAAGAAGATGATGTTGTTAATTAGTATATCAGAAGAAATCAATAATTTTGATGAACGTGTTAGAGATGATAAAGAATTTAACACGAAAATAATAAGACTGATTGCCAAGAGAATGGTTATTAGATATTTGAGCTTGGTAGGTGAATTCTCTTTTTTCCGAGCTATGAAAAATAAAATGGTGAGAATTGTAAGAAAGAGAATTACCACCATGTATATGGAATCAAGTAGGCTAAGCATATGATTCTTTATTAATTTAAAATATTAAAAACAAAACTAAATTTTTAAATTCCCCAAGTATTGAGATCCTATTGAGGATCATCTAACAATTGGCAGACAATTAAACATCTTCTTTTTAAATTAAAAATTAAGGATATAATGGATGAAAGATATCTTCAGCTGAAACTCAAAGAATTAGAACGTAAAAGAGAATCGAACATATGTCTTTTCAAGTCGAGGACGTGGAAGAACGGATTTCAAAAGGCGTCATTTTCCTAAATTTATAGTTTATTTTTATTTTCTTTTTTTTACATATCAATTGACTCAACTAATAGAAAGCATATCTAAATCAAGAAAAGAAAAAAATAGATTAATTACGATTTCGATACTTCTTTCTGATTAATAAAATCGAAGCTAAACCAATAACGCTGAATAAAAGATACATTTGATAACCAGGAATCGCGGCGGGACTAGTAGTAACGAGGGGTTCTTCGCACCCTTGCATATTGTAATAAAGATATCTACTGCTTAATTCTGCCAAAATATTGACATTCTTATCTGAAAAGACCCAATAGTTAGTATTAGGAAATGACATTGTTCCATAACCACCGACAATTAAACCTAAAGATTCATCAGGATCGTAATGTTCTAATTCATTTTTTGGAATCCTGATTTCATACATCCGATGGGGCGATACGTTATTAAAGCTAGGACCAAAAGACCACTCAATATCGAAGTTATTAATAGAACTATAAGGATAAGTAACCGTTGCCATACCATTTGATTGATTATAGTATGGTGTTATGTGGAGACTATCAATTTGCGTCATAAAAGGTGAAGTATCATTGGCATAAAGAACAAACTTCATTTCATTATTTGCTGAGAGATTTCCAGCCCCATAATCAAACTGAAGCATTTGCAAACTTGCATTTGTGCTAAGTGATCGGACTTGATCCGGATCGTTCAGATTTACTGTTCCATCGTTATAAGCAAGATAAAGAAAGTGTTCCGAGATCGAAATGTTCGCCTGAGTGTAAATTTGAAATTGTATCCATAAAATATTGGATACAAAAATCTCTTCAAAAATCCCAAACCATTTAAGTATATCAATAGTGAATTCGACCCTACTCACATAATAACCATTAACAAATTCTGACGTAATGTTAAAAAAAACTCCATTCAAGTTATTTAAATGCGTCATATTTCCATTAATGGTTCCATATGTCGCAATATACGCAGATTCATCATTCACGCGGCTAGATACACCACCTATTCCGTTTGAAAGAAATTCCCAAACCTGGTCTGTTTCTACAAACTTCTGGAAATCGTATGTCTTTTATTGCTTGAAGATATAATTCAAATTCGGCATGAAATTCTTCAAGATAACTATTTAATATATCTTCTAATTCATCGTGTTTCGAATCTTCCAAGATTATCATTAGTTTTTACTTATGATGTCTTATAATTATAATTAAAATATTATTATATAACTTTGTATTTTACTTTTATTTTCAAAGTTAATCATAGAGTTTAAATAATTTAATTATATCTATACATTGTAGAAAAATGGAAAAAGATCCTAAAAATATAATAAGAGATGTCGTTGAAAACTCTAAAAAGATAAATTCTAAAGTATTTACATTAACTCGCTGTATATTACTAACATTAATGTGGTTCAATAAAGATGGACTTCAATTCCGTGAATTAAAAAACATGCTAAACATATCAGATGGAAAACTAAAATCTAATCTTGATTTTTTACAGGATATCGGATTTATCAAAAGGATTCCTATACGACTTGATCAAAAGGATATGCATATCTATATGATTGAAGTG
>LAZR01001536.1_pt1 | contig 14518 bp, 11 predicted proteins | sample 329461 | NCBI WGS metagenome assembly LAZR01 (sample SAMN03002196, study PRJNA259156) | marine sediment metagenome | biome: sea floor; feature: Hydrothermal impacted sediments; material: marine sediment; isolation source: Loki non-amplified sample from Loki's castle hydrothermal vent sediment ...
GATTAATTTCCAAAGTTTTTTCATACGCGTGTTTCGCATTTTCAAGATCATTTAAGTGTTCATATGCGAGTCCTATGTTGTGTAAAGATTCTATATGATTATTATCTAATTTTACAGCTTCTTTAAATGAATCAATCGACATTTGGTATTTTTTTGTGTTGTAGTATGCAATTCCTATACATACATATGCATCTACTAATTTTACATCTAAATCCATTGCTCGTTTGCAATCTTCAATTGCTATATCGTTTTCTCCCTTTTCAATTTCAATCCTGGCTTTATTAATTAATTCTTTTTTATAGTTATCTTTAATCAAATCTTTATTTTTAACATCAGGTTCTTCCATCATTTTGTTTACTCTCAGTGCTCTTTCATAAAAATTGAATGCTTCCTCAAATGATTTCTGGTCTGCAAGGTGATTTCCTTGTTCTATTAACAATTTTATTTCCTCTGAATGAACTCCATCAATTAGTTTTTTAATTTTGCTCATTTCTTCAACTCTACGGTCATTATCTTCAATAGATTTAGCATACTCTAATCGTTTATTGAGTTTTTCTATTTCTTTTTCCTTAGTGGTTTGTTCTTCCGATGTTTTTCCTTTTCCAACTAGTAATTTAACCTCTGTTTCATAAATTAGACTTTTAATCATATTTACTTCTTTATCCATCTCATCTGTTAAGTACATTTTATTTGTTATGTTTAGTGCCTCGTTGAAAATATCTAAAGCTTTTTCGTTCTCTTTTTTCCCTAATAACTCATTTCCCTTTTTTAATACTTTCTTTATTTCTGTAGAATATATTTTATTTACTAAATTCTTCAAATCTTCTAGTTCTTTATTTTTTCCTTCTGGATATGTCATAAGCTTAGCTAGGCTTAAGGCAATATAAATTTCATTAATAGCCTCTTCATCTTTCTCACTTCCTACTAATTGCATCGACCTATCTTTAATTATATTAATTCCTGGCAAACATGCTTGGTTGATGGCATCACTTATTTTTTTGATTTCTAATTCCTTTCTTTCTGAATCCACCATAGATTTTGTAATATCTAAAGCCTTATTGAGAACACTGACGGTTTCCTTTATCATTGATATAGAATCTTCAAAATTTTCACTTTTTGTCAGTTCTATTCCTTCATTAAGGATTGGTTTAATTTCTTTAATATAAATTGGATTTTGCGATTCTGCAATAAGCCTAATCTCAAGGTTTTTTAGATCAGACTCATACATTCTTCCTGCAATTTTTAACGCTTCTTTAAACTCAGTCTTCGCTTTATCAATTAATCCCTCTTGTACAGATTCTTTACCTTTTTCAACTATTGATTTAATTTGATTGGAATAGATTTCATTCGTTAAATTCTTAATATTAACGATTTCAGTATTCTTGGTATCGGGAGAAAAGGAATTTTCAATGAAATCTTTAGATTTTTCAAATACTTTAATAGCTTCTTCAAGTTGACCTGAATTTTTTAATTCAGTTCCTTTCTGTAAAATAATAGTAAACTGCAATTCATACGTATGATTAATTTCAGCTTTAATTGTTGCCAAAATTTCTATTTTTCCATCGGTCTCCTGAAGTGATTCAGCCAAATTTATGCAATCTTTAAATATTTTTAGAGCTTCATCAAAATTCTTGACTTCGTCTCTAACCTTAACTCCCTTAATCAAAAGTTCTTCAATTTCAATATGAATAATTAAATCTTTAATATCTTTTATTTCAGTATCTCTGAGTTCTTGATCATCAATCTTATCTTTAGCAATTCTTAGGGCTTTCTGAAAATTAGTTTTTGCATCATCAAACTCCTTTTGGGTTGAAAGTTTTTGTGATTCCTGAACAATCTTACCAATCTCAACAGAGTATGTTTGATTAATAGCGTTTCTTATACTTTCAATTTCAACTTTCTTCTCACTTGGATCATCTACTTTGATATTAATAAAATTTAGAGCCTGTTCGAACTTATCAACTGCTTTCCCAAATTTATTTTTGTTTTTCAAAGTATTAGCTTCTTCGATGATCAAATTTAATTTCTTCAAGATAGATGGCTTCATTTTCTTATCTCCAATGGTCTAATCCTATGAATTATTTCATATTTATAATATTTTTCTTAAGTTATATTTTAGAGTGTTCTATGTTTTATTGATATTATATATTTCGAATAAAATAAGAGTTAGTTTCTTTAATGGTTGAAGAGGTTTTAGAAAGGAAATTGTTTTACAATGGTCACATAATCACCATGAATAAAAACAGTCCAAATATTGAAGCTTTAGGAATTGAAAATGATAAGATTTTTTCTTTAGGGAAGTTAGAAAAAGTAAAAGAAGACCTAGGCAAAACCTATAAATCGATTGATCTAAAAGGAAATACACTACTTCCCGGATTTATTGATTGTCACATGCATCCCTTATCATTTATGTTCTTACAATTAAATTTAGATCTATCTAATATTAAAAGTTTACAAGACCTCAAACAGGTTTTAAGAAATATTGCTATAGAAAAACCTAAAGGAGAGTTAATTTTTGGATTGAATTTAAGAGAGGAAGAGTTTGATTATCCAATCTTACCTAATAGGGGTGATTTGGATTCTGTGAGTCTTAATCATCCAATTTTTGTAATTAGATATGACGGTCATATCGGAATAATGAACTCGAGAGCGTTGGAATTAGTAGGAATTCAATCTGGGATTCAAAATCCTGAGGGTGGAGATATTGGAAAAAATGAGGAAGGTGAATTAACTGGTGTTATATCAGAAAACGCACTCGATGCTGCAATCTCAAAAATTTATCCACTATTAATCCCAAATCATATAATAATGCAAGATGTTGCGCGTAAAGCTTCAGAGTTCTTTGCAAAGAAAGGTATTACTTCCTTACAGGGGATAATTCAATTAGGAAGGATTCCTATATATAAATCTATCCAAGACAAGATTCTTCAGAATTGGTATGCATTTATTTCAACAGATAGACCTAAGAACCTTAAAAGATTAAAAAAATTACCCTTGGATGGGGGAAAGGAAGATAGCAAGTTTAAGGTTGGGGCATTAAAGTTGTTTCTCGATGGGACTTTTGGGGCAAAAACCGCTTGTATGTGGGAACCTTTTTCAGATGCTCCTGATTCATGTGGATATTGCGTAGTTGAGGAAAAGGAAATCTATGAAAAAATGAAAGTGGCACACAATGCTGGATTTCAAATCGCTATTCATGTTATAGGAGATAAAGGAAATAGAATTTGTGTGAATTTGTATAAAAAACTTTTAAGAGAATTCCCCAGAAAAAATCATAGACATCGAATAGAACACGCTTCAATGCTAACTAAAGATGTTATTACGGATATGAAGAACTTTGGAATTATTGCTTCATGCCAACCACAATTTATTAATTCAGAATACAAGTGGTTGGAAAAACGAATAGGATTTGATCGCTGTAAATATACATATCCATACAGATCGCTAATCGATGCGGGAGTTATTTTAGCTTCGGGTTCGGATTGTCCCGTAGAGGATCCAGATGTTATTTTAGGGCTCCATGCCTTAGTTACTCGCAATAATTTAATCCCAGAAGAGGCTATCAGTATGTTCGAAGCATTAAAATCCTACACGATAAATGCAGCTTATGCTGCTTTTGAGGAAAAAATAAAAGGAAGTATTGAAGTTGGAAAATTAGCCGATTTTGTTATATTGGATAAAAATCCCCTTGAAATTGAAAAAGATGAAATAAAAGAAATTCAAGTTCTTGAGACTATAATAAGAGGTAAATCAATTTATAGAAAAAGAAAATAGGATAATTTGTTAAAAATTTGTCTTAATCATTTCTTTGGATTATATAATCCTCTTTAGAATAATCTATACCTTCCGCTTTAATCTCAAGCAATTTTGCTGCTTGAATTTGTATTAAAATGCTGTTTTCCACTTTATTTGCTTCAAATGGGAAAACCTTAGTTCCCAAAATCTTTTCAATTTCTTCAGGTTTTAAAGCATCATCCGCGTCTTGTTTATTCGCCACTACTAATAATTCCGCATGAGGGATAACTTTATCCGTAACTTCTACCATTAACTTGCTCTCAATTACATTTTCCCTAGTTGAATCAAGCACTATTATCACGGCATCTGACCCTAATATGAATGATCTCCACACCTTTTCACTTATATCCCCTTGGTCCGGTATGTCCCATATCAAAATAGGCATTCCAAATAATTTAGATTTATAGTTTTTCATCTGAGTCGTTTCCTTATATTTTTTTGGAACTTTCCCATTTTGAATCATCTCACAAATCGAGGATTTTCCTACAAAATCGAACCCGACTACGCTAATTTTCGCTGGTCGAACCATTATCAAATCCTCGATTAATGGTGAACATTGGTCATCAAATAATTCATTAATGTTTTCTGGGATATTATCTTCTTTTATATTTTTTTTCCCTAAGAAATTTCTAATAACCTTTAGAAGCTTTTGTAACTTTGGTATAATTTGATCCGGGAGCGAAGAATCATCGTACGTTAACGATACAAACAAAGGAAAGGGATCTTTCATTTTATAACAAATTATCTTCAATGTTATAATATCTATTACAAGTTCCTCTTCGTAAAAGCCCCTTGAAATTAACTCTTCATCAATCATCTTTAACATTTGATGTAAAGCTTCAGGATCTTTGAACGCAAACGCAAAATCTTTGTTTAGATAAGTATCTTTACCTTTTAAAATCGTAATATTTTTTAGCAATTTCTATTTACACCTAATTTTCATTTTCGAGTTGAGAATGATTTACTGAAATGTAATAATAAAATAAACAGAATTATTTTAAAGTTAAGCTAAAGCATAAGGTGTAACACATGAAAAATAGTGACTCAAATCATCAAATCTGGCTTTATTTTTAATAACCATCTTCTAAATTAACGATATTTAAAAAGTCATTCCTCCCTTCTGCCATGCGTTTGATATTTTCAATTACTTCGTCCCAAGGGAAATCATTCATGGGTGAAGCTGCCCGATGGGGGGAAAGAACAACGTTACTTAAATCCTGGAAGGGGTATGAAAAGGGATACTTTTTTCCATTACTATCTTCTTGTGGTGAATAATTCCATAAAACATCTATAGCCGCTCCTGCTATTATGCTTTCATTTAGTGCTTTGTATAGAGATCCTTCATCAATGATCGCACCACGCCCAACATTTACAACTAAACCTTCATGTCCGAGAATTTTTAATTCTTCCAATTTAATCATGCCTTTTGTTTGGGAGGTTAAAGGAGCTGCAATAATGAGTGTATCGATTTCTTTCAAAAATTCATGGAACTCAGAGAAAATAAATTTATTTATTGGAGTTGGAAGTTTTTCAGTTTGTTTATCCCAATTCTTTCTTATTGCAGAAAAATCTACTTCAAATCCTGAAAGAAAACGGTGTACCCATGAATTTATTGCTCCATAGCCTAACAAACCTATTTTTCTCGATTTCAATGGAATTGTAGCAGCATCGTTATCATTTTTTCGCCATTGACCATTAGTTAACCAGTTATGATGAGGAATAATTTTATTGATAAGTGTCAATAACATTGCTACTGCGTGTTGTGCACAGGGATATGCGTGGCCATGCCCGTTCACTAAAACAACATTTCTGGTTTTGTTAACTTCTCGAAACATGGAAATAATCCTTTGGACTCCTGTTCCCGGATTTATATATAATTTTACTTTCTGAGCGATGTGAAAAAGATCAATGGAGGGACGCCACCCCACAATTACATCAGCTTTCGGCATTAAATTCCTTAATTCTTGACTATTTTTAGAATAATCTTTTGCAAAAAGGAAATTAACTTGAGGAATATTATTAAACTGTTCAACTAATGGTTTCCTGACAACTTGAGGTAGATCCCAAATAAAAAGTACATTTATATCCTTGACAAATTTTCTCTGATTAATATGAAACACCCTAAATGATAAAAAGAAAACTCTTGTACATTAAATAAAAATCTATTCGATTTATTTTTTTTTGTTTTACACACAGTTCTTAGCATTTTAATTCTTTCGAGGATTTTTTTATATCTAATATGGGAGTAAAAGTTAGTTTTGAATAGTTTTATAATGGTTAGATATACTATATTCATACAATAAAAATCCGTAAAAATAATAGGCTTTAGAAAAAATTATTTAAATTTAAGATAAATATTAAAAAAAAAGCATTATTATGGCAAACTTCTGTACCGCTTGTGGAAAATCTGTGCAGTCAGAATGGAATGTATGTCCTTATTGTTCTCATCCAGTGTATCGAGTACCACGAGATTTTGAAGAAAATATAACGGAAGAAAAACCGTCATATGCATTACATCAATCATCTTATCAAAAAGCACCAGCATACAATGAAGAACCTAAAAAAGTAAAGAAAATTAGGTTAACGAAAAAACAGAAAAAAGGATTAATTATCGGAAGTATAGTGGTAATGTCCGCAATTCTTATTCCAACTATAAGTGTTTTTGTTTTTGAATATCTAAACCCAAGTAAAAAGGTAAATTTTAATGTAAATAACGGCTTGACATCGAAATCTTATACAGTATCTACAACACGGGATACCCTTACATACTTTAATAGCCTACCTCACCCTACTCATAGTTACTGGGATGAAAATACTACCGCATCAGTCATAGAGTCTTACTGTACACCTTCAGATTGGAGAGTTTCTCAAATTGCTCAAGCTATCCGCTCTAAATGCATTAATCAATCCAATCCAGAAGAAGTAATAAACGCTCTTTTAAGCTTTACCCAAGCTATCGGTTATAAATCTGATAATATAGACATGGCAAAATATCCTTTGGAAACTATCTTCGGACAAGGAGATTGCGAGGATCTATCAATATTGTTCGGTTCATTAGTTGTTTCGTTGGGATTCAGTGCAATAATTATGGTACTAGATATATTTGACGAGGATGAAGAGGTATGGCTTGGTCATGCAAGTGTTGGGGTGTATATAACCAATATTCCTGTAGCTCATTCTCCAAATTATTATTTTAACATAGATAGTAACGAATACTGGATTTGTGAAACCACCTCTCAAGGATGGTTAATAGGGGATTTACCTACTTCAAATACGAGCTATTATTTAATGGAAGGATATGCTTATATTGCCTAACTTTATTTTTATATTTCGGATTTGAAAATATATCAATATGAAATATATCTTAATAGGTATGTTCTTCTCTTGTTTAGAGATATGTTTATATTCGATTGACTCAAAAGAAATTTTTTTTGATATCTTTAAACTTATAAAGATCTAATTCATCTAAATAATTATATTTATATTGGGGGGCAAATGTTATAAGTCCGATTCAAGATTATGTGAAGGAGGCAAGTAAAAAATTATCCGATACCGGCAAAAAAACTGGTTTAATGGTAAAATTGGGGGAGCAAGAGTCATACATCGTCCCTATCTACGAAACCTTCGTTGTAAATCACGCAATAACTAATTTTGAAATTACAGGGGAAGTTATAGCTAAATATTTAAGATTATTAGGACGAGGGAGCAGTACTGGCCCGAAAGTTACCGATAAATTAAGAAAATATAGGGATAGGGTTGTGTATGTTTCAATAGATCCAGATAAGGAACCGGCCCGTATTAAAGAAAAAAATATTGTGATTGAGCGTGAAAAGTCGGTAGGCCTAATCAGAGAATCTCATTATATGGCATCAGAATCTATTTTTAAACCAACTCTAGTAAGGAAAGATTGTGAAGCGTTAGATCAAGCAATTGTGAGTGTGTTAGGCCTATGTGAAGTTAATTTTAGGCGTGGATTATGTAATAACATCGTAGTGTATGGTCCAGCAGTATCTCCTGGTTTAAGTGAGAGATTACAATTGGAAATTCAAAAGAAATTTCAAGGAGCTATTGAAGTTAACGTCTCAGGTCTTTAAACTTTTATTATTTATACCCCAATAATTGCTAAGAATTGCTCTATTCAGTAACATTTTCAGGAAGATTTAAGATAAGTATAAACAGATTGATTGACTCAAATGGGGATTTAACTATAAACTTATTATCTCTGATAATCTCTTCTCATATATTTTTCTTTCCTCCATTTTTCATAAGAATTCATTTGTTCTTTATCTAGTGGATAAAATTCATCAAAGGCATAACGATGGAAATAAAATGATAATTTTTCACGGAAATGTTCCATTGCTTCCCCATTTAAACGACAGAGTCGTAGGTTCTTAATATTAATTAAATTTTCACGTTTTAAATTGAAAATTTGAGAGAAATCTATATGCATTTTTTTATTAATTTTAAAATTATCATCAGGTGGTATATACATTTTTGATGGACTGGATCTATTAAGCTTAATTATTTCCTCCATCCACTTTTTGCTTTTTGCATAATCCTTTTTCCATTCTGAAACTACAATTAACGAGATATAATCCTCTCTCAAACAATCACAATCTTGGGAAAGAATTATCCCATAAACTTTTTCAGTATCAGCTAAAATCTGAATATCTTCTTTAGTTAAATCTTTCCAAGAAACTTCTCCAAAATTAGATTCATCTGTATAAACAAATAAGGCATCTAAGTCAAAATATGAGAACGGTAATCCTACAAATATATCCCCTTGTCGTAGATCATCACTTAATGATACTGGTTCGTATATCATTTTAAACATCAAAAGGATCTAATGATAAATTTTCAAGTTTTTCGTATTCCTTTTTATCTCTTTCTTCTATTTTCACTTTGGTTAATTCCTTATAAATTTTAATCTTTGCAATTGCTTCTTTAATAGGTATTAATTTAGGAAATCCTGCCATTAGTAAATTTTCATTAACTAGAGTTTGATATAACTTATCTTCAACTTCAGAACCACCAATTAAATTTGTTAGAACTTCAAGAACATTTTTGAAACCTGGCTTAGTTTCGTTAAGTTGCTTTAAAAATCTAATGTAATTTGGAGCGTAACGTCTTACTCTCAATCTGATATCCTCTGTCGGTTCTTTAAATTCACTTGTTGTAGTATCCCATTGAGTTTTTCCTTCAGCTAATATTGATAATGATCTATTCATTTTCATTCATATTTGTATTTAATTTTATCAATCATTTTTAAAAACCAATTATGGATTATATTGTCAGCATCATATAACCAGTCATCAAGTTTTTCTATTTCAGGAAGATTTTTTCCGAAACTTCGGAAGATTGTGTCCATCACAATAATCTTTTCTTTATCTAATCTTTTCCTCCCGCTTCTAAATTGACACATGAAATATCCTGGTGGCTCTTCTACATGGAAATTAGATTCAAGATGAAATTTAACTGGTAATGATTTAATTTTTGAGTTTTCAAATAAATCTAAATTGAATCTAAAGTGAGTTGATAAACTCTCTTCAAGGTAATCAAAAGCGTTTTCTTTTTCATAATCAAATTTAAAACCGTCTATATAATGTAAAATGACTTCGTTTAATACAATATTTGGTAGAATTTCAAATAACACATTTAATACATCCATACAAGTGTTAAAAAAAAGTTCCTGAGTAAAATTTTTATCAAAATTAATCGTAATAACACCTGGTCCAATTTGTATCAAAGGATATGAGTTTTGTTGAGTCCTAAACCTAAATCGTGGTAAAAATTCGTTTAAATCATCAGGTATTGTAGAATTTGGTAGAACTTCTACTTCTGGATATTTTTTTTTAATTCGGTCGAAAAATCTTCCTGGGAAAAATTTAAACTTTTTATCTATTAATTTGATTAGAGGTTCTCCATTTTCTCTTATATTCCACCTGAGTTCAAATATAGCTTCAATTATGGGGGGATTCTTGAATTTTTTATGCTTAAAATCGTGCCTTTTCTTGAAATGCATCATTTAATCCTATATTGGTAATAAATGCTAATTTTAACTTAACTATATTACCTAGTTAATTAATGTTATTTAAGTAATTAAACTGATTTGATTTTTATTTATAATGGTGAAAAAATCTTATTGACTAAATATAATCAATAATTAAAATTATACTACTTAAAATATTTTATTCAGTAACATTTCTCTTTACTCTTATCATAAGTACTTCAAGTAAAAGAATTAATTTTTTTAACAATAATTTAAGTCACACCATTAAGGCACACTTGAAGATAGGAAAATGTATTGCTAATAAGAATATTTATTATTGCATTATTTCTATCTGTATAAATTATTATTGATATTAATGTATGAAATAGAGATTTACACTGATAATATAATCAAAATTCTGTGAAATTTCGGACAGATTGAAAGTTTAAATAAAATTACAATTATGATATATTATAAAGCAGATAAAAAAACCACGGGAATTCTGTGAGAGGTAGTTCAGGAGAGTTAACCGATCATAAGGGAACAGTTTTATATGAAGAAGAAGTAGACCTAATCAAAGAATTGGAAACAGTTCTAAAGGTTGAATTAAGGCTATTAAAATATAAGATCCAACAAAAAGTTAATAATCTTTACATTTATAGGATACCATCCAGATATTTTACCACATCTGAAAATCATGTGACTGGACTAGGTTTGGGAGAGTGTGATTTATCAATTTGTCCTAATATAATCTCAAAGTTCAAATTTCTAATTAATCTTTCTCTAGATCGTAATAAAATTAGCAAATTACCCGATTCCATATCAGCGTTAGAGAATCTAAAATCACTTAATCTGGATAGAAACAAATTTGTAAAATTTCCTAAACTAATAACAAAATTGGCAAATTTAAAGTATTTAGACATAAACCAAAATTTTATAAAAAAGCTCCCTCGCTCCATTTCCAAATTAACTTCCCTAAAAGCATTACTTTGTGCCTATAATCAAATTGCACAAGTCCCTAAAACTATATCTAATTTGGAATTTTTAGAATATTTAGACTTCGGCGGAAATGAGCTGAAAAAACTCCCGACATCATTATTTAAAATAAAATCCCTTAAGATAATTTCAATTTCTTCAAAAAGTTTTGACGACGCAACTATAGAACGTGTACACAAGATAAAACAAGACTTCGAAATGTGTGTTAAGAATACCATCCCAACGGAAAAACAAAAGTATCTTAGTTGGTATATCGATAAAATTCCAAAACTTTATATCGCAACACCTCCGTATAAGATAGCTTTTTTTTATGAATACGGGGGTGCAGATATGTTTTGGAGCCGAAATGACAACGCAGGTTTAAAATTTGGATCACCTTATGAGTTACCAATCTCTTTAGAAAATGCACGTAATTTTTATAATCTCCAAGACCGTTGGAGCAAAGTTATTGGTAACCATAATGATATTAATCATCCTGATAGTCCAGAATGGGAGAGTTTAAGATTGGACACAAGGGAATTACTATTGGAAATTTCATCAAAACTTGGAGAAGATTTTATTTTCACTGGAGATTTTGATTATTACGTAAAAAAACAATGGTTTGTTGTAAATGAGTACATATTTCTCCAGTTTCTACATAATGACATTATATTATATATTAAAAATGATAAGGATAGTGCTAAAGTTTTCTATAATGGATTACTAGAAACTATATTGGGGAAAGGATCAAATAGCCCTTTTACATTAAGCCGACAAACTACGCTTGATTTTATTATCGATACTGCTCAATCCAAGCTTCAGAAACAAAATAATAAAATAACGCTTGAAGAAAAGTTTTGGAAAATTTGCTCAAATCTCCGAACTTGGGCAGAACACGATTATAACACCGATTTTCTTCACTATTCTCTTTCTATTCCAGATAGATTTGAAATAACATTTAGAAAAAAACAATATCCCGTTTCTATTCCTTTATTATATAGATTAAAAAAGGCAGGGGATCCTTTAGCAGAGAGAGTATTTAGGAAAGAATTACTTCCCAATTTCAAACAAACGGATAATCGTTCTGAAGTTGCTGATCTAACCGATGAGGAATTATTCAAAGAAATATTTTATTCTAAAAAAAAGGAGTTTAAAATTAATGATTTCATTACACTTAAGCTGATTAATAAAGAAACTCATATCTATGTAAAAAATGAAAAATTTCTTCAATGTAGTCGCTTAGTCCTCAACATACCCATTGGTAATGTTAATGATTATGAACAAATAGATTCGATAGACGAGGCTGTAGACGTTAGTAAGAAAAAGACAATATGGCTCAACCAAATTGTTCAAGGGCACAATGCACAACCAGATTCTGTTCAAGAACACGATATCTCACCGGAACAAGAATTCTGGGGGCATTGTTCGGTGCGACATGAAGCTGTATTATTGAATGCGGAAACTTGAGAAATACCAAGATGGTAAGTTTATATAATAAACACTCAAGAAGCCGACCTCGAGATGGACGAGTGTGGCTACCCAGGCATGCGCCGTTAGTAATGATGGGGTGTGAAGCCCTGGGGACAAAGTACCTACAGAGGAGACTACACTCCTGCTGGGGGCTAGCCAAGACTCCTATGGTAAACGACTGTGAACTCTCCATAAACCCCGTAAGCGCCCAGTGGCGAAAAGTAGTGAAACGCCATGCCAAAAGGCAAGCTGACAGAAGAAAGTGTTTGAGCATCGCTTTCTTTTCATCCATTGCTCAGTCGGGGGATAGAGAGTACCTAAGGGAGTTATATAAAGTCAATCATACGGAACATGGTAAGCCCGATGAATTCCATGAGTATCGTGGTATCCCGACCGTAAGGAAGGAGGATTATTCAGCGGGTAGAGGAACCAAGAAAAAGTGAATGCCGTTCTTTAATCGGACGGATAGGGTCTAATGACCCAACCTGAAAGGGTGCTAACTTCTCGGTGGTCGAGACTGTGAAATCATCGTGAAGGAAGCCATAACTATATGAGGAGTTAGACGATGCAAAGCATTGAACAAATCTATAGGCATGACGGCTGGTGGGAGGAGGTGAATTTCTCCCAACTTGAAAGTGATGTAAGGCGACTTCAAGGTAGGATCTACAGTGTATCCAAGAAAGGCGATAAGAAAGGAGTTCGCAACCTTATGAGATTGTTGGTGCGATCAGAAACCGCAAAATTATTTGCGATCTATCTCATAACACAAAAGAATGAGGGGCGTAAGACTCCTGGAATAGATGGTAAGGTGTATTTAACACCTGAAGAACGAATGGAGTTAACTAAAGAAAAGTTTGACTATAAAACATATAGGTTTCAACCCGTGCTTCGGAAATATATTCCTAAAAACATGGGGGATTGGAGGTCAAAACGATATCACCGACGTCGGGCAAAGCCCGAAGGGGTGAAGATGAGACCTTTAGGAATGATGACGATTAAGGATAGAATAATGACAACGATTATATCCTTTGCTTTAACAGCAAAATGGGAGGCGATCCTTGAGCCGAATGTGATGGGATTCCGCCCAGGAAGGAGTACTCAAGACGCAATGAAGCGAATTTATCACGAGCTTGACGGAAAGAATAGGGTAATATTAGATGCTGACTTAAGCGGATTCTTCGATAATATAAAGCACGATGCTATCTTGAGTTGGTTGAACGCATTTTCTCGGGTTATCAAGCGCTGTCTTAAGGCAGGGATAATTGATGGAGGGAAATTACAGAAGACCAAGAAAGGTATTGTGCAGGGAAGCCCTATAAGTCCTGTATTGGCAAATATTGCTCTACATGGATTACAAGAGTTGTTCGGGGCGTTCACAAATAATAAACGGTATTTATTACCACAGCGCAAGCAAGGAAACAATAGGGACATCTGCGTAGTAAGGTATGCGGATGATTTTGTCATTACTGCACCTTCTAAAATAACCTTGGAACAATGGGTACTACCAAAATTGCGAAAGTTTCTCGAGATACGAGGTATACAATTGAATGAGAAGAAGACTAAGATAAAAACCAAGAAAAAAGGGTTTAACTTTCTTGGGTTTACTATTGAACAACCCAGAAGGAAGTTATTCATGAGACCTCAAGATGAGAAAATTAAGAAGTTCCTTAATCGACTAAGAGAAATCATGTGGTCAAATAAGCAAATGGAACAGAGAAAGCTCATAAGAAAGTTAAATCCCGTACTTAGGGGCTGGGCAATGTATTATCGATATTCAGATGCGAATAGGGCTTTTGAAATCGTAGATTATGCGTTTTGGAGGCTTTTATGGCGTTGGGCAAAGAGAAGACATCCACATCAAGGAAAGAAGTGGATTTTGAATAAATATTTCGGAAAGATCGGAGAAGCCAACTGGGTATTTAGGGATAAGAAAACGGGATATTCATTGATTCAACTGGTCAATATCAAGCGATTGAACTATAAATTCATTGTGGGAACATTGTCTCCTTACGATCCTAATCCTACAGTTAAGAAGATTTGGGAAAGAAAGGGATATATGAATATACGACACGCAATGACATAGAAATATCATCTAAGAAAGAGACAAGCGCTATCGCTTTCTAATCGTCTGGGTTTAGGTAGCTTAGCTGTGACGACACAGACAAGCGAAAGAACACGCGGTGACGCGAAGGGAACTCTCGGCTTGAGCCACGTGCGGGGAAACCAGCACGCGTGGTTCTTAGAGGGGAAAGGAGTAGTAATGCTCCCGACCTACTCGACAACTTACAA
>LAZR01001537.1_pt1 | contig 14510 bp, 13 predicted proteins | sample 329461 | NCBI WGS metagenome assembly LAZR01 (sample SAMN03002196, study PRJNA259156) | marine sediment metagenome | biome: sea floor; feature: Hydrothermal impacted sediments; material: marine sediment; isolation source: Loki non-amplified sample from Loki's castle hydrothermal vent sediment ...
TCGCCAACCCATTCACCGGCAATAAAACTTTTAAGAACTGACATGTACAAAAACTCCAGAAGGACTATTCGTCGTAATCAAGTGTGACCGTGTCACTGACGGGGTAGCACTGGCAGGACAACACATAGCCTGCTTCAACTTCGTAATCTTCCAGTGCGAAGTTCTGATCCATCTCCACTTCGCCTTCGATCACCTTGGCGCGGCAGGTAGAACACACACCGGCCTGACAAGAGTAAGGCAGGTCGGCACCTTCGTCGTTGCCTGCCTGAAGAATGGTTTTGGTGTCGCGCACCAGGTTGAAGGTCAGTGAGCGACCATCGGCTTTTACGGTGACAACACTGACGGCTTTCGGGTCGACTTTGGTTTCGACTCGGTCTTTGCGCGCCTGCGGCACACCACCGGCAGGGGTAAAGAGCTCGTAGTGAACGTTCGATTTGTCCATGCCGTGGCGAACCAGAGAGTCGCGCACGGTTTCAGTTAACATCTGCGGGCCGCAAAGGAACGCAGCGGTCAGGGTTTTAGCGTCGATCCAGTGATCGAACAACTTGTCGCATTTATCGGCATCGATGCGACCGTTGTACAGATCTATGTCCTGCTCTTCCCGGGTAAAGATGTACACCAGGTTGAAGCGGGTCATATATTCGTTTTTCAGGTCCTGCAACTGGTCCCGGAACATCGTGCTGCTGGTGCCTTTATTGCCGTAGAACAGGGTGAACTGGCTCTTGGGCTCGGTTTCCAGCGTGGTTTTCACAATCGACAGAATCGGGGTGATGCCACTGCCAGCGGCGACCGCCAGATAACTGCCTTCGCGCTCCGGATCCAGATCAATGGAAAAATGGCCCTGGGGTGGCATGACTTCCAGCGTGGAACCCGGCTTCAGATTCTCGTTGGCAAAACCGGAGAATACGCCGCCAGGCACGCGCTTGATGGCGATGCGCAGTTCTTCATCGTTCACACTGCTGCAAATGGAGTAGGTGCGGCGCACTTCTTCGCCGTCCACCTGGGTGCGCACCACAAGGTGTTGACCCTGCTTGTACTTGAATTTTTCTGCCACGTCGGCGGGCAGGTCAAAGCACAGGGATACGGCGTGTCTTGTTTCCGGCCGAACCTCTTTGAGGGTCAGTGAGTAGAATTTATTCATGATCGTATCGGCTCTATATGCATTTGAAGTAATCGAAGGGTTCGAGGCAATCAAGGCAGCGATACAGCGCCTTGCAGGCAGTAGAGCCGAACTCGCTGATGCGCTCGCTGTTCTCGCTGCCGCACAGTGGGCAAGCAATGATTTCTTCGGCGCCCAGCAGGCTCATTTTGCTGGCACTGCCCTGGGGCGGTGCTATGCCAAATGCCCGGAGTTTTTCCCGGCCTTCTTCGGTTATCCAGTCGGTGGTCCAGGCTGGCGTCAGCACGCGGTTGATCTGCGGATCGCGAATGCCGGCTGCGTGCAGGGCCTCAACGATCAGCTCTTCGATCAGTTCGGTGGCAGGGCAGCCGGAGTAGGTGGGTGTGACATCCACTGTAAGATGTTTTCCGTCCCAGCTCAGGCCGCGCAAAATACCCAGTTCTACCACACTGACCGCCGGCACTTCCGGGTCTTTGACGTTCGCCAGGATTTCCCAGATGGCGTCTTCTGTCAGCCGTTCCGGGTGTGCGTTAGCCGGCACCCGGTCGCTGGCAATCAAAACGTCTACGGACGAAGGTTCGTGTTCATTCACCGGAGGTGCTCCCTTTAACAGGCGGAATTACCAGGTGGTCGCATCCGGGTAGGCGCGAGGCAAAAACTGCATTTCTGCCAGAATGTGCCCCAGATGCTCGGTGTGCTCCCCGCGCTTCCCGCCCATGTACATCCAGGCGTCTTCTTCGCCGGTTGTGAGGGTGGCCTGGGCCGCAACTTCACGCACCATGCCAAACCAGTCCTGCTTCAACTGCTCAGGGTCCGGGCCGATGCCGGCCTTGAACATGGCGTGGTCGGTGTCGTCCGGAGTCACCAGCTCACCGGTGAAGCGCCACAGCAGGTTAAAGGCATCTTGAATGCGGCGATGGCTTTCCTCGGTGCCGTCGCCCATGCGTTTGACCCACTCCGAAGAGCGACGCAGGTGATACGTGGCTTCTTTAACGGCTTTAGCCGCGATGTTGGCAATGCGTTCGTCGCTGGCGTTCACCAGGCTTTTCAGCGTGAAGTAGTGCCACACATCGAAGAAAAACTGACGCGCCATGGTGACGGCGTAGTCTTCATTCGGCTGCTCGACCATCAGCAGGTTGCGATACTCGTGGGTATCCCGCAGAAAAACCAGCTTGTCTGCGTCGCGACCGTCGTCCATCAATTCGGCGGCGTATTCGTGCCAGTTGCGAGCCTGGCCGATCAGGTCGAGCGCCACGTTTGTCGACGCCAACTCTTCTTCCAGAGCCGGTGCTTTGCCAACCAGTTCGCTCAGGCGCTGGGCCAGAATCATTCCGGAATCCGCCAGGCGGAGCAGGTATTCCTGTAACGCGTGTTGCTGTGTCATGGTTTGCTCCTCACATGTGCCCGACTTCGTCAGGTAGCTTGTAGAACGAAGCGTGCCGGTAAACCTTGTCTTCGGAGGGATCAAACAGGATCTCTTTCTCGTCCGAAGCAGAGGCCGTTATGGTGTCAGACGGGACAACCCAAATGCTGACACCTTCGCTGCGGCGGGTGTAAAGCTCGCGGGCATTTTCCATCGCCATTTCGTTATCGGCGGCGTGCACACTGCCTACGTGTTTGTGGTTAAGTCCGTGCTTACTGCGCACGAAGACTTCGTAAAGGCGCCATTCAGCCATGATTGTTTCTCCTGTTTACGCGGCTTCGGCAGCGCGATGTTTTTGTTTCGCGGCGTAGGCAACGGCGGCTTCCCGTACCCAGGCACCCTCATCAATGGCTTTGCGACGTGTGGCGATACGCTCGTGGTTGCACGGGCCGTTGCCGTTCAACACGTCGTAGAACTCTTTCCAGTTGATGGCGCCAAAGTCGTAATGACCGGTTTCTTCGTTCCACTTCAAATCCGGATCGGGCACGGTGCAGCCGAGGAATTCGAGCTGTGGAATGGTTTGATCGATAAACATCTGGCGCAGCTCGTCGTTACTCTTGCGCTTGATCTTCCACACCATGGACTGCTGGGAGTTGGGGGATTCATCGTCGTGCGGGCCGAACATCATCAGCGACGGCCACCACAGGCGGTTGATGGCATCCTGTACCATGTCTTTCTGCGCTTGCGTGCCTTCACGCATCAGATCCAACAGGATCTGATAGCCCTGACGCTGGTGGAAGCTCTCTTCCTTACAGATACGCACCATGGCGCGGGAATAGGGGCCATAGGAGGTACGCTGCAGCACCACTTGATTCACAATGGCGGCGCCGTCAACCAGCCAGCCAACCGCACCCATATCAGCCCAGTTCAGGGTCGGGTAGTTGAAGATGCTGGAATACTTGGCTTTGCCGTCGTGCAGCTTCTGGATTTCATCGTCGCGATCAGCGCCCAGGGTTTCCATGGCGCTGTACAGGTACAGGCCGTGGCCCGCTTCGTCCTGAATTTTCGCCATCAGCTGTAGCTTGCGCTTCAGCGTAGGCGCGCGAGTAACCCAGTTGCCTTCCGGCAGCATGCCAACAATTTCCGAGTGGGCATGTTGGGAGATCTGGCGTACCAACGTTTTGCGATAGGCATCTGGCATCCAGTTCTTGGCTTCAATTTTGGTTTCGGCGTCTACTTTTTCCTGGAAGTCTCGCTCTTCGGGAGACATCTCTTCCAGGGTTTTGAGGCGCTTTGTACCTGTATCAACCATCTGTGCGTACATAACTCTCTCCGAATCTGACTTATTTGGGTCTGCTGAAGTTGGGCAGCAGTGCGCCGTGACGGATCATAGGCGATATCTTCATCTGTATTTTCAAACTATATGATACTGAATAAATATCAAGTCATCTAATTCTGTATCATGTCTGCTTCATTCGGCTGCTCTGACGGCAGGCATCACTCCTTGCGCCGGTCGAATACGCGCTTGGCCTTGCCCTCAGAGCGGTTCATGGTTCCCGCGTCCTGAACGTGCACACTGGTGCTGATGCCGATGAAGGATTTGATGTGGTGCGCGAGTTCTTTGGCGGCATTTTCCTTGGCGCTTGCGCCCTCGGCACCCACCTTCAATTCAACCCGCACATCCACACAATCCAGATTGCCTTTCTTGTACACCTCAATTTCGTAGTGAGGTGCCAGAGCGCGGCATTTCAGTACCTGCTCTTCAATCTGGGTGGGGAATACGTTTACACCACGGATAATCAGCATGTCGTCGCTGCGACCGGTGATTTTGTCGATGCGACGCATAGGGCGAGCCGTACCGGGCAGCAGACGGGTAAGATCGCGGGTGCGGTAACGCAACACCGGCATGGCGACTTTGGTGAGAGACGTGAACACCAGTTCGCCGTACTCGCCGTCGGGCAGTACTTCACCGGTTTCCGGATTGACGATTTCCGGGTAGAAATGGTCTTCCCAGATGGTCGGACCGTCTTTGGTTTCTAAGCATTCCATACCAACGCCTGGCCCCATCACTTCGGACAGGCCGTAGATGTCCAAGGCTTCAATGCCCAGGCGATCTTCCAGTTCCGTGCGCATTTCGTTGGTCCAGGGCTCGGCACCGAAGATGCCCAGCCGCAGGGGCGCTTTCTTGGGGTCCACGCCCTGGCGATCCATCTCATCCGCAAGGTTCAGCATGTACGAAGGCGTCACCATGATGATGTCGGGCTCAAAATCCTTGATCAGCTGAACCTGTTTTTCGGTTTGCCCGCCCGACATGGGAATGACCGTGCAGCCGAGACGCTCGGCGCCATAGTGGGCACCAAGGCCCCCGGTGAACAAGCCATAACCGTAGGCAACATGAATCTTGTCCCCGGCGTGGCCGCCGCCGGCGCGAATGGAGCGGGCAACAATGTCGGCCCAGGTTTCAATGTCGCTCTGGGTGTAGCCTACAACGGTGGGTTTGCCGGTGGTGCCGCTGGAGGCATGTACCCGAACGACTTTTCTCATGGGTACCGCAAACATGTTGAACGGATAGTTTGCTCGCAGGTCGTCTTTCCCGGTGAACGGAATCCTGGCGATGTCGGCCAGGCTGTTGATGTCCATGGGCTTCAGGCCAATGGCGTCAAATGCGTTACGGTAATGGGGCACGTTTGTATAGGCATGCCAAACGCTCCAACGCAGACGTTGCAACTGCTCGTGGCGAAGTTCGTCCACACTGGCCGTTTCCATCCGGTCCAGTTTTCCGATCTTTTGCATAGGTAGATCCATGATGTTTCCCGTCTTGTTCTTGTTGGCCTGACTGGCTGCCGGGTCAACGATTGTTCGTGTTACGCGCCCCGAGTGATCGGGGCAGGCATATCATTCGGCGTTGTCGACGCGCTCGATAATCAGCGCAATGCCCTGGCCTACACCGATGCACATGGTGCACAGGGCGTAACGTGCACTTTGGCCCTGCTGGTGGCGGCGTTCCAGCTCGTTCAAGGCTGTGGTAACAAGGCGTGCACCGCTCATGCCCAGCGGGTGGCCAAGGGCTATGGCTCCGCCGTTCGGGTTTACGTGTTCGGCGTCATCGGGCAGGCCCAGGTCACGCAGCACGGCCAGTGCCTGAGCAGCGAAGGCTTCGTTTAGCTCGATCACGTCCATATCGGCCAGTTCAAGGCCCGCCGTTTTCAATACCTTACGGGTGGCGGGCGCCGGGCCCATGCCCATAATGCGTGGCTCAACGCCGGCGGTGGCCATGGCAACAACCCGGGCCCGAGGCTTGAGATTGTGTAGTTTCAGAGCATCGCCGCTGGCCAACAGCAGGGCGCAGGCGCCGTCGTTTACGCCGGACGCATTGCCAGCGGTAACGCTGCCGCCATCCCGGAAGGGTGTTCCCAGGCTGGCGAGCTTTTCCAGGCTGGTTTCCCGGGGGTGTTCGTCGGTATCCACAACGAGCGGGTCCTGCTTGCGGCGAGGAACGCTGACCGGCACGATTTCATTGTTGAAGCGTCCCGCTTTCTGAGCGGCCGCCGTGCGCTGTTGGCTGCGCAGGGCGAAGGCGTCCTGGTCTTCCCGGCTAATGCCAAAATCAGCCGCCACGTTCTCGGCGGTTTCCGGCATGGAATCTATGCCGTACTGTTTCTTCAAGAGCGGGTTCACGAAACGCCAGCCAATGGTGGTGTCGAACATCTCCGCTTTGCGACTGAAGGCGGAATCGGCCTTGCCCATCACGAAAGGTGCGCGCGACATGGACTCCACGCCGCCGGCCAACATCAGGCCAGCCTCGCCTGTGCGCAGTGCGCGGGCGGCACTGCCAATAGCGTCCATACCGGAACCGCACAGGCGGTTGATCGTGGCGCCCGGCACATCAATCGGCAAACCGGCCAGCAGCAATGACATACGAGCAACGTCGCGGTTATCTTCGCCGGCCTGGTTGGCGCAGCCGTAAAGCACGTCGTCGATGGCGGCCCAGTCCAGTTCGCTGTGGCGGTCTTTCAGCGCTTTCATGGGAATAGCGCCCAGATCGTCAGCGCGCACGGTTGCAAGAGAACCGCCGTAGCGGCCAATCGGTGTGCGTACAGCGTCTACTATGTAGGCATCTTGCAGGCGTTTTTCGTTACTCATTGATCATTCTCCAACTGGATGACTTCGCCGCGTACCTGGTAGGACTTGCCGCGAAACAGGGCGATTACATGGCCGTTCTGATTCGTGATGGTGGTGTCGTAAACGCCGGTGCGATTGCCACGGGACTGCTCAACCGCATTGGCGGTAAGCACATCGCCGTCACGGGCACCGAGCATGTAATCGATGGTACAGCCTGATGCCACTGTCGCTTTATTGTAGCTGTTACAGGCAAAGGCAAACGCCGAATCGGCCAGGGTGAACAGGTAGCCACCGTGGCAGGAGCCGTGCCCCTGAATCATGATGCTGGTGACCGGCATGGTGACGGTCGCTTTACCCGGGGATACGTGAGTAATCTTCATGCCGAGGTTGCGGCTGGCTTCATCCCGCTCGTACATGGCTTCGGCGCAGTCTTGCGCCAGCTTTTGCGCATCGGGTGCGTGGTGCTCGTTGCTCATGAGTAGAACCCCTTTTCGGCGAACCGGTTTTTGCGCAGCAACAACGCCGGCCGGTAACGGTCTTCGCCATAACTTTGCTGAATGTGTGTGAGTACGGTATGCATAAGGCTGAACCCGAGATCGTCGCTCCAGCGCAGCGGGCCTTCGGGATAATTCAGGCCGGCTTTCATAGCCAGATCGATATCGCCCATGGACGCCACGCCGTGCAAGGCCGCGTCTGCGGCTTCGTTGACCAGGGTGGCGACGGTGCGCATAACCACCAGGCCGGGCCGGTCGGCTATATGGCTCACCGCCATACCGGCTTTTTGCAGCAGGGCACAGGCGTCATTGACAGCCTGTGATGATGCTTGATCGGCTGCGGCCATTGCGAGGCGCCCGGCTTTGTCGTAATCAAACGCCAGGTCCAGCAGAACCAAATTGTTGCAGGCATCAGCAGCGGCGCGTTCGGTGGCCATACGGCCATCGGTCAGCGCCAGTACCGCCTCGCCAAAACGCAGCCGGCCAGGGCCATCCCGCTCGATAACCTTGAGACCACTTGCGCTTAAACGCGTTACCAGAGCTGCCAGCGGGCCGGGGTTGCCTTCCACAATCAATGTGTCTGCATCGCAGCTCATGAGCCCGGCAGTTGCAGGCTCCGGCTTCTGCGCGCCTTCGGCGTAGCTGTAAAACCCCTGGCCGCTTTTGCGCCCCAAATGGCCGGCATCGACCAGTTCTTTCTGAACGAGAGAGGGCAAAAAGCGGGTGTCTTGATAGTAGGCGTTAAAAACCGAGCAGGTGACGGCGTAGTTGACGTCGTGGCCGATAAGGTCGGTCAGCTCGAAAGGCCCCATGCGAAAGCTGCCAGCTTCGCGCAAAACGGCATCGAGCGTCACGCTGTCTGTTGCCTGTTCCTGCAGCAGGCGCAGGCTTTCGGCGTAAAAAGGCCGAGCTACCCGGTTAACAATAAAGCCGGGCGTCGACGTGGCGATAACGGGTTTCTTGCCCCACTGAGCGGCAGTGGCGTAGACGCTTTGGGCAATCTCATTGGCAGTGGCCAACCCTTTGATGACTTCGACCAAGGCCATGAGCGGCGCAGGGTTAAAAAAGTGCATGCCTACCAGGCGCTCTGGGTGCTTCATGTTCGCACCCAGGGCCGTCACGGATATGGACGACGTATTTGTGGCCAGAATGGTTTGCTCGCCGCACACGTCCTCAAGGTTGGCCAGCAAGCTACGTTTGATCTCGAGATCTTCCACGATGGCTTCGATCACCAGGCCGGCGCCTGCCAGTTCGCTGAGTTCGCTAATCGGTTTGATGCGATCCAGAAGGGAGTCCAGCGCGGACTGCTCCATCTTTCCCTTATCAACCCGGCGCTGCAGCTGTTTGGCGATGCTTTGGCGGCCGGCTTCGGCGGCACCTTCGCGCTGATCGAGCAGAAAAACCCGGTGGCCTGCCTGTGCGGCTACCTGGGCAATGCCTGCGCCCATGGCGCCGGCGCCGATAACGGCAACGGGCATGTCGGTGGCAAGTGGTTGCATGGCTTACTTCCCCTTGAATTCGGGTGCGCGTTTAGCCATAAAGGCGGCGACGCCCTCACGGTAATCTTCGGTGCGGCCAGCCAGGCGCTGCAGATCCCGCTCTACCAATACCTGTTCTTCAAAGCTGTTGTCGGCGCTTGCGTGCAGGGCTCGCTTGATCATTCCCAGGCCCTTGGTGGGTTGGGTCGCGAAATGGCGGGCCAGTTTCATGGCTTCATCCTGCAGGGCATCGTCTTCAACGCACTGCCAGATCATGCCCCATTGCTCCGCCTTCTCGGCGCTCAGCTTGTCACCCAATAAGGCCAGGCCTTTTGCGCGGGCCATTCCTACTGCGCGCGGTAGGGTCCAGGTGCCGCCCGAATCGGGAATAAGGCCAATCTTGCAGAAGGCCTGAACAAAGTTTGCAGACTTCGCCGCAATTGTGATGTCGCAGACCAGCGCGATGTTGGCGCCGGCGCCAGCTGCAACGCCGTTCACCGCGCAAATAACCGGCATGGGCAGGTCTCGAATACTCTGCAGCAACGGGTTGTAGTAAGTCTCGATGGAGAAACCCAGGTCCGGCGCTTCGTCGCCGGGCTTGACGCTGCGATCTGACAGGTCCTGACCGGCACAGAAACCCCGGCCGTTGCCGGTAAGCAGCATGACTCGCACGGTGTGATCGTTGCGGATGGTATTCAGCGCGGCACGCATTTGCTCATGCATTTCAACGTTAAAGCTATTGAGGCTTTTAGGGCGATTCAGGGTAACTTTTGCAATCCCCTGGTCGATATCAAGAAGCACACTCTGCTCGGTCATGAAAGAATCCTTGTAGTTTAATGATGCGGCGACTTGATGCGGATTAGGGTGGCTTCCGCTGGGCGGTACCCCCTCATTGATTTATCAAAAGAGTATAAGGTTGAATTGATACCGGTCAAGAATCTGAAACCAAATTTTTGTATCACGTTATTATGAAATCAAGTTATTCGTCTGTAGATTTATGATTTATATGGTTATTTATTTTGTTAACCTTTAGTCTTAGGTCGTAACGGAAGAGCCCGGGCCGGGCCTTTCCACACTGCGAACCGCGCACTATCTGTTCCGATACAGAAAAAGTAGCTTAAGATACGAAAGAACAAACACGTTATAAGGAGCGTTTTATGCCTTGTTACCGGATTGATGGTGTGACGCCGGTGGTGCATCCATCGGCATACGTGCACCCCACCGCTGTGCTCATTGGCGATGTGCACGTTGGGCCGGATTGCTACGTTGGGCCCTGCGCGTCTTTACGGGGTGATTTTGGTCGTATTGTGATGAAGCAGGGGGCCAACCTGCAGGACACCTGCGTTGTTCACGCGTTTCCCGGGCGCGATGCGATTATCCGGCGCAACGGCCACATAGGGCACGGCGCGGTGCTTCACGGCTGCGTGATTGAAGACGACGCCATGGTGGGGATGAACGCCGTAATAATGGATGAAGCTGTGATTGCTGCGCGGTCCATTGTGGGCGCGGCCGCCTTTGTGAAAAGCGGCTTCAGTTGTGAGCCTGCCTCGCTCATCGTGGGGTCGCCCGCCAAGGTGCTGCGCCAACTGAGTGAGAAAGAGGTTGGCTGGAAGCGACGCGGCACTGAGGAGTATCAGGCGCTTACACGGCGGTGCCTGGCGAATATGCGGGAATGCTCGCCGCTGACCGAAGTGGACGCTGATCGGCCGACGCTGCAGATTGGCAAGCACGATCTGAAGGACCAGTGATGAATCCATTGTCTCGATGGTTCAACTCGTATCGTGTTTGGCCAGAGACTCCAGGAAAACCTCGATAGGCTGTGGAACCCCAAAAAAATACCCTTGCAGATGTACGTTGGGGTGTCGTGAGGACAGGAAGTGTGCATGCGCCTCGGCCTCCACGCCCTCGGCAACAACGCGGACTCCGATGGTTTCGCCAATCCGCACGACCATCTCAACGATATTGGCAGCCATGGGGTTATTTGGCGCTGACAGCATAAAACTCTTGTCGATCTTAACCTCGGATATTGGCAGGCGCTGTAACCGTGACAACGAAGAATAGCCTGTTCCAAAATCATCCAATGAAAAAGTGCAGCCGAGGCTTCGGATGGCCTCCATTTTCTCCACAACTGTGTCCAGGTCGTTAGCTGACACGCTTTCTGTCAGCTCGAGTGTCAGCAGTTCTGAGGGGAATCCGGAGGCTATGACAGCATTTGTCACCGTCTCCACAAAGTCGTCTTCTGCGAAGTGCTTTGCGGAGATATTCACAGCGCACATCAGGGTTGGATTGATATGATGCAGCTCACGCATTTTTTCAAGCGTTTTGCGCAAGACCCAGCGTTCGATTTTTACGATTTGCCGGGAATTTTCCGCATGAGGGATAAACTCATCCGGGCCCAGCAGGCCGCGCTCGGGATGATGCCATCGAATCAGGATTTCCAGCCCGTATAGAATCCTGTCTGGTGAAAGTTGAGGCTGTGCGTAAAGTACCAGCTGATCCTGTTCAATAGCTTGGTTGAGCTCTGATTCAATCTGTAACTGGTGGCGAATTTTTTCGCTCATCGAATCTTCAAAAATGGCGATTGGCCGGTTAGCTACCTTGGCACTGCGATGAGCGGTTTCAGCGTGTTGAAGCGCGGAAGAGGGTGAGTCTGAACTTTCCGTGGGGCACAGGGCCGCACCAACGGTTACCTCAAGACGCAGACCAGGGTTGTTCCCATACTGGATGGGTTCGGTCAGCGTGTTCTGGATGCGATTGTAGAGCGCGAGAATAACCCGGTAGGCATCATCTATGCTCCACTGTTTAGGGGCCAGGACGATGCCAAACTCGTCACCTGAAAGTCTGGCTATGGAGTCGTCTGAGAAAACTGCAGCCCGAAGGCGCCTGGCAAATTCCTTGATTACCTGGTCGCCACATTTGAAACCATAGGTTTCATTGATATATCGAAAGTTGTCGATATCAACAACAAGAACGGCGGTGGACACGTTTCCATGATTGCAGAACTTCAGCACTGTAACCAACTGATTCAGGAAAAGAGCCCGGTTCGGCAGTCCGGTAACAGGGTCGCGCCACGTCAGTTCTTCTAATCGCTGTTCTGTCTCTTTGACGCCGGAGATATCATTGAAAACCGAAATATAGTGTGTGATTTCACCATTTTTTGAGCGGATTGTACTGAGTGTGCGCAGTTCGGGGTAAGGCTGACCGGATTTCCGACGATTATAAAGCTCTCCAGTCCAATGGTCGTGCTTAGCCAGATGAGCAAGGATGTTTTCCGGGCATGCCAGATTATCAGGATGCTGGTTCAGCGAGGCATAACTGACGTTGAGTACATCTTTTCCGGAATATCCCGTAATGCGGGAGAACGCGGCGTTAACCGCGACAATTTTGCAGTGAGCATCCAGTAGGACGATGCCCTCCGAGGTGGCCATGAAGACGCTCTCGAAAAGGCCTGTGTCTGGCTTGCCTGCGTTGCCAAGTAGCTCAATCCGTTTTTTTAGATTCTGATTAAGCGCGATCATGTGATCAAGCATTCCGCTCAGGGAAATGTGTGTGCGCACTCTGGCCCGGACGGCAGCCAGGCGAATCGGCTTGTGGATATAGTCCACAGCACCGGCTTCAAACCCCCTCTCTTCTGATTTCAGATCGCTCAGGGCGGTAATGAATATAACCGGTATATGCTGTAAATCGGGTCGGGCCTTCAGATTGCGGCACATCTGCAGGCCATCTGTTCCGGGCATCATTATATCCAACAGAATAAGGTGAGGTTTGTCGCCTTGCTCCAGAATATCCATGGCTTCGGAGGCATTGGTTGCAATAATCAGATCGTAGTCCCGGCTAAGCGCATCGGTCAGAACGCGAACGTTCGTGGGCTCATCATCGACAATCAGAATTTTCGGGCTGCAGGCCGACTTTAAATCAACCGGCCCATCCTGCCTGGATAAATCAAGGTAAGGGTCTGACACAGTTGCGCCCTCCATCTTCCTTGGCCTCATAAAGACTCTTGTCCGCAGCGGCAATTAATTCGGCAGTATTGGAATGAGATGATGGCTGAGTTGCTGCGCAGCCTATAGACAGGGTGAAGGGTGTGTAGGTTTTTGCGAAATTCAGGCAGTTCTGGAGCTCTGTCTGCACGGCATGGGCAAGGTTGTTTGCGACCGTTATTGTGTTGCGCAAGTCGGCTCCGGGGATGAGTGCGGCAAACTCATCACCACCAAGGCGAGCAACGACCTCTCCGGCTCTTACAAAGCATGTGTTCATGGCCGTTGCGAGTTTTTGCAGGCACAGGTCGCCCTGGGCATGTCCATACTGATCGTTAATCTTTTTGAAGTGATCCAGGTCGATAAGCACCAGGCCAACTGAGCAGTCCTGGCGCCTGGCGCGCCGCCATTCGAGATCAAGCTGCTGATTGAACAGGCGTCGATTACCAATGCCGGTTAGTGGATCGGTCAATGCAGCCGCTGCCAGCATGTCTGTTTTACGTTTCAGATCAATAAATGTGGATACTTTGGCGCTTAGTATGGTTTTGTTGAATGGCTTCAGTACGTAGTCTGTTGCGCCGTGCCGGAAAGCCTCTTCGATATCCTGTATTTTATCAGACGCTGAAATGCAGATTGCCGGTACGTAGGCATACAATTCAGAAGCTCTCAGTTCGTTCAGAAAATCGAGCCCCGAACCATCGGGCAGGTATAGATCGAGAAGCACGATATCTATTTCTTCAGACAAGAGCCGCCTTGCTTCCGCAAGGCTCTGGCTAATGACCAATTCGCAAGCGTCGCCCAGAATGCCAGCCAAACTGGCAATACCGACGGGGTCATCTTCAACGATTAGCACTATGGGCGCTCTATTTACTTCCATCAGACTGGCTACCCTGGCTTTTGGATTTGATCTTCGCAAGCAGATTGATTGCCTGTTCAAATTTATAAGTTTCAAGTGCTTGGGCTAACTGGGATGCTAGAATGGTCTCGCCGTTCTCCCGCAGAAATTGCAGCACCTGATCGATATCGCTATCCCTCGCAATACGATTACTACCCAACCGTTGTGTCATTCGCGCAATGATGTGGCTGATTGGCTCTCGTCGGGCACTATCAGTCAGCCTTGGTGTTTCGTCAATAAACGTCATTTCCGAGAGTTGACGGACGTGTTCTGTCAGTGTGGTCAGAAGCGTTTCCGTACCGAGCGCAGACTCTCCAGTGTCTATGGCCTTTTCAACCTGCGCTGAAATGCGCACCAACTCGGTATCGGCAATATTGGCTGCAGCACCTTTTATTTTGTGGGCAACTGCTTTGGTCATTTTCGGATCATTGAGAAGCCGGCAGTTTTCGATTTCAGCCGTCATTTGTGTTGAGCTGGCCACAAAGCTGCGCACGCAACGATTAAAAAGGCTGGGATCGGCTCCGAACATTTCCTGGTAAACAGAGTGTGAAATGAAATCCGGCAGGCCGGGCTGATGGGCTTGCTCGGGGCCGTCTGTATTATTGTTAGAGTCGGGCACTGGTTGTGTCATCACATGCTCTTTGAAAAAAGCCTGCAGCAGCCTCTGAATATCTCCGGGAAGAACGGGCTTGGTGAGGTAATCATCCATGCCTACGGCGTAAGAGCTGCTGCGATCATGTTCCGATATCGAGGCCGAAAGCGCGGCTATAACCGGCTGTTTTATGTCCTCCCGGCTACGAATCTGCGCGACAATATCCTGCCCGGTTTCACCGTCCAGATGCAGGTCCATAAGAACAAGATCAAACGATTGGGTTTCAAGCTGATGCATGGCTTGAGCTCCGTTATGGACAGACTTCGAGTCCACCCCAAAGGAGTTTAGATAGCTTGCGACGATTTCGCAATTAAGATGCACGTCATCAACGATCAGCACTCTCAGATTTTGAAACAAAGAGCGGGGAGTGGATATAACGGTGTGTTCGTCGAGCTGCTGCGGCGCCAAC
>LAZR01001539.1_pt1 | contig 14490 bp, 15 predicted proteins | sample 329461 | NCBI WGS metagenome assembly LAZR01 (sample SAMN03002196, study PRJNA259156) | marine sediment metagenome | biome: sea floor; feature: Hydrothermal impacted sediments; material: marine sediment; isolation source: Loki non-amplified sample from Loki's castle hydrothermal vent sediment ...
CGGGAAAACCGTCACCCACGGAAAGCCAGGGACGAATCAGGAAGGAATCCGGTAAAAGCCGGGGGCGAGCTTTATCAGGAGAAAGCTTTATGAAGACATCGCAAGTCAACGTGTTCCTCGCCGTGGTGCGCAATGGCACCATCGCGGCGGCCGCCCGGGAGCTTAACCGGAGCCGCACTACCATAAGCACGGCGCTCGCAGCACTGGAAGACGAGCTCGGGGTAGCGTTGTTTGAGCGCAGCGGCAATCAACTTCAGTTAACCACCGTCGGCCAAGCCATTGTTACGGATTGCCGGCGGTTTGATCAGGTGGCCGGACACATTTTTGCACGCTGCAAGCATCATCTCAGTGGCGCAGAGTCGGTTTTGCGAATAGCCCGGGACGATTCAATTCCAGAACCCGTATGGCGGGATCTTTTGCGTCGTCTCAAGATTCGCTTCCCGCAAACCAGTCTTTCTGTTTACCTGGCCACGCCCCGAGAACTGCCGCCGCTGGTTAAAAGCCAATCCGTTGACGTGGCCTACGGCCTCATGCCAGCGCTTCAGAGCGAGGGTTACCAATGGTTTCGCGAACTTGCCGATGTGCGCATGCTCACGGTTGCCGCACCCGACCACCCCCTGAGCCAACTGAAGCGAGTAACCCAGGACGACCTCATCAGCTATACGGAAGTCACGTTGGCGTTCATGCAGAACGATCGGCTGGAAGCCGAATCTCCGGAAACAGCCAATTACCTGGCGTTTACCCAATACGAGCTGATCCGGGATGCGGTTATTGACGGTGCCGGGTGGGCAGACCTGCCCTTACCGCTGATAGCAGACGCGCTGCAGCGGGGAGAAATCAATATCGTTCACCACCGCAGCGCCAAGTGGTGGAAAGGATTCAGCGCGCTGGAATCCGAACAGGCGCAAGGGGGCGCTGTTGTAGGCTGGCTCGCGGCGGAGCTGGAACACTATCTGGAGTCGGTGGAATAAGGCTTATACCGGCGCAGGCTTGCTGCGCCCGGCCCAGGCTGACCACGAATATAACCCCAACGCCACCCAGATCATCATGAAACTTGCCAGCTTTTCCGCGCTAAGAGGCTCGTTAAACACCACCAGGGCAATCAGAAACTGGATCGTCGGATTGATGTACATAAGAAAGCCAACGGTCGACAGACGCAACCTGCGAGCCGCTCCGGCAAAAGCCAATAAGGGAATCGCCGTGATAATGCCGCTGGACATCAGCAAGAGCGTCATTGATGCGCCCTCGGAAAAGTGAGACGTTCCAACGTAGCCCACAACCACCAGTGTCAGCAACGCCACGGGCAACAGCAGCAGGGTTTCTACAAACAGGCCGGAGAGTCCGTCCAACGGTACCTGTTTGCGAAGCAACCCGTAGGTTCCAAAACTGAACGCCAGCGTGAGTGTTATCCAGGGCACCACACCCAGAAGAACCAGTTGGTAGAGAATGGCAATACCCGCAAGCACCACCGCCAACGTCTGCAAGCGGGAAATTCTTTCTTTGAGCACCAGCATGCCCAACCCTACGTTCACCAGGGGCGTCAAAAAGTAGCCAAGGCTGGCCTGAAGCACCTGCCGGGTTTCTACGGCATAGATATACACGCCCCAATTCACCGCAATAAACACCGCACACCCGAGAACAAACCCCAGCCTTGCAGGCTGCGACAGTGCCGCCCTCACAGGTTGCCAACGTTTCAGAAAAGTGATGATCACAGCCAGAAAAACACACGACCAGATTACCCGGTGCGCAACCACTTCCCAGGCAGCCACCCCCTCAAACAGCGCAAAGTAAAGCGGAAAACAGCCCCACATGGTGTAGGCGAACAAACCGTAAAGAACGCCTTTGCGGGTTTCCTGCGCAGCCATACTAATAGCTTCCTCATGACATTATTGAAAAGAATTTAACACATCAGGCGGGTGACGCGCTCGGGCTATATGCCTGAATCTGACAACACGTTCATCGTAAGGAGGACCTGCTACTGGATGCTCGCGAAGGGGATGAGTAGCGCCAGAGCCACATTCCGCAAGCTACAAACATCCCCCGCGGTTTTCTGGAGTTCAAGTTCAGCAATGACCCTGATCTGGCAAACCGGGGCATAAACATCGTGGTTTACTGCAAAATCTCCACCTAACCAAAACTGCCATCATTCGATTAACAACAACAGGTTTGGTTGAGCTTAAGATGGCCTTGCAATGTCTTGGAGAGGCTCTAAGGTCGCTTTGTAACCGCCATCGTCAGGCGAGAGATACAGGTGGTTTTACCCTCTCCGTTTTCGATTCGAATCTCCCACACCTGCGTCGCGCTACCAATATGAATAGGCTTGGCCGTTCCGTAAACCCAGCCTTTGGCGGCGGGACGAATATGGTTGGCGTTGATTTCAAGCCCCACTGCAACCGTATTCGGATCTTTCAGGCAGCAGTTAGCGGCCATACTGCCCAGCGTCTCTGCCAGCACCACCGACGCTCCTCCGTGAAGAATGCCAAAAGGCTGCACCGTGCGCTCATCAACCGGCATGCGGCCGGTCACGTAATCGTCTCCGATTTCGGTGTACTCAATGCCCAAATGGCTGACAGCGGTATTAGCGCTGGCTTTGGCCAGATGCTCAAGGTCCGGTTTACGGGTCCAAATTGCCATGCTGTTAAAACTCTCTGACGGATTGAAAAGGCGTGTCTCGCAGCAACTAAGGCTGCAGATACATGTAACGGGCCGTATATTCGCTGATAAGTTCGGCGAAACGGCCCGAGTTGATCAGTTTGTAAAGACGATCTGCAATGCGTTCACGGAGTTCGAACGTATTGCATTTCGAATTTTTGGAAAACGTGAAAAAAAGTCCTTCGTTGCTGATGGGCACATCCAGTGCGACAAATTTGTCTGCCAACCCCATGCGCTGAAGTTTAACCTGCCCCTGTAATCGCTCATACAAAACGTAGTCAACACGCCCGGCCAGGGCCATCTCAAAGGATTGCTCTATGGTTCTGACACTGACAATCTGAAGCTTATCGTTAGCATAGCGATCAAAACCCTGCCCGAAACTGTTGTTGATCAACGTACTTCCTTTTTTACCTTCCAGATCAGGCCAATGACGATACTCAAACACCTGCTCTTTGGGCACCCAAACAGCCGTAGGCAGGTGCGTAAAAGGCGGCAGCAGATAATCCATGTATTGAATGCGCTCTGAATTAATAAACGCACCCGCAATCATATCGAGCTCACCCATCCTTGCAAGGCGCTGAACTCGAGCCCAGGAACCAAGGTTTCGCACCTCCAGTTTCATTCCAAGAGGCTCAAGAACCTCTTCCAGCAAGGCTGTTGCAGCACCCGTGAGGTGTTTCGGAGCCCGAGCATCTTCCCACAGCAGCGGTGGATACTCCGGATTGCCACTTGCCATCAGCGTTTTACACAGAGGCTCTGCGGCCCCGGCTTCGCTAAAAACCATCAGAGCTAAAAGCACAGGGAATAGCCGGCTTAAAGCGGCAACTGTCTTTTTCCTGAAGCCTGACAAATGAACGATCATCCTGTTTCCGGGAGCAAAGAAGCGTCGGTTGAAGCCGGGAAGGAACCAAAACCCGGCGCGCCCGTTAATGTCTGAGCGTACTGATTCATCCACTTCAATACCAGATTTTCATAAAAGACGCTCGCTACCAAGGTTGAATTAGCACGTAAACAACACAACTAACGTGATAAGTCTGGTAAAAACAGGTGATTCTTACTACTCAACGAAAAGGACGCGCTCTATGAAAGTTCTCATGGTTCTGACTTCCCACGACCAAATGGGCGACACCGGCCACAAAACCGGATTCTGGCTGGAAGAATTCACAGCACCCTATTATGTATTCCGCGATGCGGGTGCAGACGTGACCATCGCATCGCCAAAAGGCGGAAAGCCACCGGTTGATCCCAACAGCGAAGCCGATGAGGCGCTGACCGACACAACCCGCCGTTTTGAGGCAGACGCCCACGCCAAAGAAGCACTTGCGAGCACGAAAAAGCTCAGCGATGTTGAGATGAACGAGTTTGATGCCATCTTTTACTCCGGCGGACATGGCCCCTTGTTCGACCTGGTCAACGACCACAAATCCGTGGCTCTGATCAAATCGGCTTACGAGCAAGACAAAGTGATTGGCGCTGTGTGCCACGCCCCCGCTGTGTTCAAAAACGTGGAAATCAAACCCGGACAGAACCTTGTGGGTGGCCGCGAAGTCACAGGTTTCAGCAACAGCGAAGAGGAAGCGGCTGGTTTGACAAAGGTCGTGCCCTTCCTGCTCGAAGACATGCTGAAGGAGAACACTGCAACCTACTCCAAAGGTGAAGACTGGGCGCCGCACATTGTGGTAGACGGCAAGCTTATCACCGGCCAGAACCCGGCTTCATCAGAGGGTACGGCCAAGGCTGTAATGCAGGCGCTTCAGCAGGCCTGACGATATTGAGGCTGCGGCAGATGAAAAACGGCATCTGCCGCAGTTCTCAGGATTTTGCTCGTGTATTGAGCACCAAATAGCATCCGTAACCAATAACCACTCCCCAAAACGCGGAAGACAGTCCATATAACGACATGCCAGACGCCGTAACCACAAACGTAATCAAAGAGGCTTCACGATGACTCGCATCTTCCAACGCGGAAAACAGATTTCCGGAAATAGCACCCAGTAGAGCCAACCCCGCCAGCACGGCAATAAACGCTGCAGGCAGTGATGTAAACAGGCTGACAATGGTTCCGGCAAACAGGCCACCCACAAGATAGAAAACGCCGTTAAACACCCCGGCGATGTATCGTCGAGACGGATCTTCATGGGCATCTTTACTCGTGCAGATCGCCGCCGTAATCGCTGCTACTACGGTGGTTATGCCGCCGAAAAACGCCATTGGCAATGACACCAAACTGGTTACGCCAATGATCGGTTTTGCCTTAACTGGGTAACCTGCCCCCTGAATGATTGCCATCCCCGGAAGGAATTGCCCCGTAAGGCTCACCAAAACCAACGGAACCGCCAGGCTCAGGGTGGAACCTAGTGACCACTCTGGCTTAATGAATTGCGGAACCGCCAAGCTCAAGCGCACACCAGACAGCGACGCTCCCTCCAAGGCAACGGCGAGGATAACACCGGCAATTAACAACAAAACCAGGGTATATTTTGGGAACAGGCGCCGGAATACGACATAGCAAGCCAGCATACCGAGGGCCAAAGCCGGAGTCGTTTCAATGGCCGTGAATGCTCCCACACCAAACTGGAACAGTATGCCCGCCATCATTCCCGCAGCAATACCCTTGGGAATTGCGCGAACAAAGGCATCAAAAGTCCCCGAAACACCAATGATAAAGATAATTATGGCGGCTGTTATGTAAGCACCCACGGCCTCGTTCAGCGACAGCCCCGGGAACAGCGACACCAGCAAGGCTGTGCCGGGTGCTGACCAGGCCGTCACCACCGGCGCTTTCAACCAGATTGATAGAACGATCCCGGATATGGCCGCCCCCATGGAAATCGCCCAGACCCAGGAGGTCATCATCTCTGTGGAGATGCCCGCACTCGCCCCAGCTTGAAAAAAAATGGCTAACGGCCCTGAGTAGGACACCAGAACAGCCAAAAAGCCGGCGACAATAGCCGGCAAGGAAAGGTCTTTCAGTAGTCTCGACATAAGTGTGAACCCGATATTGATTATTCTAAATTCGGCTCATGAAAAAGGCCCCGGACATTAAGCAACGGGGCCAAAGAAGGAGGGGCTTGATAACTTGTACCGTGCCGCTGATAACGTCATCGGCAAGTGATTCTCACCCGCTTAGCCTAAATCGCCGCCAGCCACAGGAATCACCGTTCCAGTAATGTAACTGGCGGCATCCGAGGCGAGGAAAAGGATGGGTTCTGCCTGCTCATCCAAGGTACCGTAACGGTGCATAAAACTGTTTTCCGTCGTCTGGTCGATCAACCCTTGGTACCACGTCTTTTCCTGCTCAGTCTGCTCTTTGGCATTGCGCGGCGTTAGCCGCGGTGGCGCCTCGGTTCCGCCGGGCGCGGCGGCATTCACCCGGATATTGTGCGACGCGTACTCATACGCCATATTCACAGTCATAGCGTTCACGCCCCCCTTGGCCGCGCCGTAAGGCACCCTCATCAGTCCGCGTGTTGACACGGACGATACGTTCACAATCACGCCGCCCTTTTGTTCCAGCATATAAGGCAGAACGGCGCGGCAGCACCACAGCGTTGTGAACAGTGAGCGCTGAATTTCCTTTTCAATCTGTTCAGGCGTGTATTGATCAAAGGGCTGTGCCCAGATTGTACCGCCCACATTGTTGATCAGAATATCAATCCGGCCGAACTGCTTATGGGCCTCCGCCATAATGCTTTCAGCGCCGGCCCAGGTCTCCAGATTGGCCTGAACGGCAATCACGCGGGCACCCTGATCGCGAAGTTCTGCTGCAACGTCGTGCACATAATCCGCGATATCCACAAGTAGCAAGATTGCGCCTTCAGCGGCTGCCAATTCGGCAACACGCTTGCCAATGCCTTGGGCGGAACCGGTAATCACCATCACTTTATTGGTGAAGCGGGCTTTCATGCCACTTTCTCCCCGGATCCTGATTCACTCGGTGTGAATTTTTCATAGTGGAAGGAGTGCGGCTTGATACCTTGCTCGCGGAAGTAGCCAAGCACGGAATCGACCATAGGGGGTGGCCCGCACAAATAGACATCCACATCGCCCTCATTAAGTGGCGCGTTGTCCATGTGGTGCGTGACGTACCCTTTGCGCGGATGATCACTTTCGTCGCTGGACACACAGGTCACGTAGCTGAACGTATCAATATCCTCAGCGAAGCGATCCAAAGCATCCAAGCACACCAGGTCGTCGTCATTTCTGACCCCGTAAACCAGGTGTGTCGGTACGCTGCATCCGTTAGCCTTCATGTGTTCCAGCTTGGCTAACAGCGGTGCCAGGCCGGTTCCCCCGGCAAGCATCAATATTGGCCGCTCAACAGGTCGCAGGTAGAAGCTGCCCATAGGCCCTGTCAGGTTTACCTTATCACCAGTGCGAGCTTTACCTACAAGCCACGAGCTCATCAGACCGCCCGACACATTGCGAATCAGAAAACTCAAATCACGGCTACCAGGCTTTGAACTAAAGGAGTACGAGCGGGTTTCCTCCGTGTCTGGCACCTGAATTTTCACGTATTGCCCGGGCAGAAACGCCAAGTCGTCGTCTGCCGTGATCTTCAATTCGATGGTTGTGGGTGAAATCAGGTTTACTTCGGTTACCGTTCCGGTTTTTTTGGCATTCCCCGTTTTGCACATGCTGGAAGCCACCGGGACTTCCACCACACAATCACCGGAGGGCACCATCTGACAAGTCAAAACCATGCCCCGCTCAACCTCTTCCTCAGACAGCGCTTCGTCAAGGTACTCGTCACCCAGGTCGAACTCGCCCTGGTGGCAAGCACCCTTGCAAGTGCCGCAAACGCCATCCGAGCAATCCATAGGCAGATTTATCTTTGCACGATAGGCGGCATCAAGAACCGTTTCGCCTTCATTGCAGGACACAAAACGGGTAACGCCGTCTTCAAAGTTAAGTGCAATGTTATAACTCATAATGATGCTCTCCCCATCAATTAAAGGTGATAAACGTCCAGCACCTGATGGATGCAATCATTGTTCAGAACGATTCGCTTCTCACGGATCAACGGCTGTTCGCCGGTGATGTCCAACGTATAGAAAGACGTCCCGAAAAACTCAGCCGTTTTCTTATAGCGGTAGGCCTTGGTCAACCAGTTAAAGCGCAGTTTCACTTCGCTGTCGTTCTGGGACAGAATCTCCAGATTGCTCGTGAAATGCGTTGTCCGTGGTTCCGGCATGGAACTGGCACCGGAACGCTCCGTCTTGATCCGGTAAATCCGATCTTCCAGGCCATCCTTGTTAGGGTAGTAGATGAGCGATATCTCGCTTTGCGGATCTTCGGTCAACTCCCCATCATCGTCCCAAGCGGGCATCCAGTAAGTGGCATCTTCGTGATAGCACGACAACCAGTTGTCCCATTCCCGGTCGTCCAGAAAACGGGCCTCGCGGATGATGAATTGCTCGATATCGTGATAGCTGAGGCTCATGCGGACTCCTCCCCTGACGTTATTGGAATGAAGCGCGCACGCTCGGCTTGAATCGCGCGAGTCATCTCGCCTTGCCAGTGTTGATGGTGGTTCACGTAGATGCCTTCGTCATCGGGCCTGGCGCCGCTCATGAGCGGCTTCATGTTAATCTGGTCAGCGTGTTCGTCGGGGCCGTCAATCCAGTGCTTGGCACCACGGCTCATGTCGTTCCAGCGCATACCGCCGGCCTCGTAACCGTTCTGGCAGGCACGGAACTCTTCCAGATCGTCCGGTGTCCCCATTCCCGTCACGTTAAAGAAGTCCTCATATTGACGAATACGCTTGGCTCGAAGTTCAGCGGGCTCGTTCTTTGGACCGAACGCGTAAATCGTTACTTCCGTCTTATTAACGTCAATCGGTCGCGTCACACGAATTTGCGTAGAGAACTGATCCATAATGTAAACGTTCGGATACACACACAGATTTTTGGTGGTACGAACAATAGAATCGGCACGGGCCTCACCGTAGGCCTTTTTCAAGCGCTCCAACTGACTGAAGATCGGGCGCACTTCCGGGTTCAGCAAACGGGTCCACAGCATAATATGGCCGTTTTCGAAGGTATAAAAACCGCCTTGTGCCGACCAACTCTTGGCGTCGACCGCCTCGGTTCCCCCCTTGTCATAATTGCGCTGCCCCATAGTCGACAGGTAGTTCCAGTGAACGGTACCAACGTGGTAACCGTCGGCGCCGTTTTCCGCGGTCAGCTTCCAGTTGCCGTCGTAGGTGTAAGTCGAGCTGCCCCTGAGGACTTCCAGGCCGTCTTCGGATTGATCCACAATGTTGTCGATAATCTTAGTGGTTTCGCCCAAATGCTCTTCGAGCGGCACTACATCGGAGCTCAGGCTGCCAAAAAGGAAACCACGATAATTGCTAAACTTCGGCATTTGCTTCAGATCGTGGGAACCATCGGTATTGAACTGGTCCGGGTAACCCCCCACCTTCTGGTCTTTTGCTTTCAGCAGTTGGCCGTCATTACGGAAGGTCCAGCCGTGGAACGGGCAGGTAAAGGATGTTTTATTTCCCCGCTTTTTGCGACACAGGGTGGCACCACGGTGAGAGCATGTATTGAGAATGGCTTTTAGCTCGCCATCTTTGGTGCGGGTAACGACCACTGGTTGGCGACCAACCGTGACGGTGTAGTAATCCCCGGGTTCCTGAATTTGACTCTCGTGAGCCAGATACACCCAGCCGCCTTCAAAGACGTACTTCATTTCCAGGTCGAACAGTTCCCGATCCGTGAATATGCCGCGATCGCATTGATAACGGCCGGTCTCTGGATCCGCGACGACTGCATTGCGCACCTTCTCTTCGAGCTTGTCGAGTTTGGTAGTCATGTCGTTCACTCCGTCTTGTTCTTGGATGGCACTTACGCAGCGTCTGTTTGCAGAGCGCGCTGACGTCCGTGGCGTTCTTGGAGTTCTGCTTTATCCGTGGCAACCAGAACGACGTTGAATTCAACCTCGGTGACCGGCCCGCTTAAATGGTGCTTCGAAGCGGTTTCGGAATGCTCAACACGGTTGGCTTCCACCACCAGCTCTTCGCGCGTTGCGAATGCGAAGTCGTCATAGGTGTACTCGTCGCCGGCAATGTTGATCTGCGTGGTCAGATGCTTGTAACCCGGCTTCGACACGAAGTAATGAATGTGCGCAGGGCGCTGGCCATGGCGGCCCATTTGGGTCAAAAGCTGTTGAACAGAGCCCTCGGGCGGAACACCGTAGCCAGACGCCATGATGCTTTGAGCGGCGTAACGACCTTGGGCATCCGTCTTGATACGACGGCGCAGGTTGTATTCGCTCTGTGACTGGTCAAAGTACGAGTAGGCACCTTTGGTGTCCGCATGCCAGATATCCACGATGGCGCTGGCCAGCGGCTCGCCGTTTTCGTCAGTAACCTGACCCTTGATCAGAACCACCTCAGCGTGTTCATCAGAGCCATCGTCCATGCGGGCAAAACCATCACTCAGTGGCGCCCCTGCGACGTAAAGAGGCCCTTCGATAGTGCGGGGCGTGCCGCCAGTCAAGCCAGCCTGCTCGTCTTCCGCGTCTTGGCGGATATCCAGATACCGGTCCATGCCCAATCCGGGTGCCAGCAAAGCGGCTTCGCCATTAGCGCCCAATTCACCGACATAATAAACGGCACTCCAGAACTCTTCCGGGGTGACATCAAAATCTTCAACGATCTGAAACAGGTCGTGCATCAGGCGGTGAACAACTTTTTTTACACGCTCATTTCCGCCGGCTCTGTCGAAGCCAGCCACTTTATCCAGCAGTTCTTTAACATCGGCTGATTGCATAGTTTTAACGGTCATTATTAATCTCCTCGATCTTTTATTTTTGTTGCTCAAGACAGCGTTCAATTGGCAACGTTAAATATGCCGTCCCCCACCCTCGAAGGCACCGGCACGTGGTTAACAGCTCGCGCTTAGCGATCGTCTTCGTGAATGGACGACGGATGACGGCACAGGGGCGCGACGGTAATGTCCATATAGGGAAACAGCGGAAGATTGCTGATCAATTCCTGTAGTTCGGCGTTGTCTTCAACGTCGAAAATACTGACATTGGCGTAACTGCCGGCTACACGCCACAAGTGGCGCCACTTGCCCTGTTGCTGCAGGTCCTGAGCGTATGCCTTTTCGCGTGTCTTGATCTCAACCGCGACGTCTGCAGGCATATCGGTGGGTAGATTGACTTTCATTTCAACTTTGAACAGCATGCAAACGCCTCCGGTTATTGATTTTTGCGGCGATACTCAGCCAGCTTGTCTTCATCTATTTCGACACCCAGCCCCGGCCCCGCCGGAAGATCAACGCCGTTGTCATAAAAATTCAGCGGCTTGGTTACGATGTCGTCCTTCATAAGCAACGGTCCAAACATCTCCGTGCCCCAATGCAGGGTCTCCAAAGTGGACCAGGCGTGCAGGGCCGCTACCGTCCCAATCGTGCCTTCTAACAAGGTGCCGCCGTACAAGCCAATACCCGCAGCCTGGGCAACGGTTGCCTGCTCCAGAGCACGAGTAGGGCCGCCGGCTTTGGCGATTTTCATTGCCACGGCTCCAGCAAAACCTGCGGCGGCCAGGGCAAACATATCTTTGGCGTCGGCTATGGACTCGTCCGCCAGAATCGGGATATGAAACTTCCGGGAGAGTCGAACCAAGGCACCGAGGTCTTTCATCGGAGTGGGCTGCTCAACCAGATCAATGCCGGCCGCCTGCAGCTCTGCCATTCCTTTGGTCGCTGTCATTTCATCCCAAGCCTGATTCACATCAACACGCACACTTGCCTGCTCTCCCACTGCCTCCTTAATCGCCGCCACGTGGCGAACGTCATCCATCACCCGGCGCGATCCGATTTTCAATTTGAAATCGCAATGGCGTTTTTGCACCAATAAGCTCAGCGCTTCGTCGATGTCTCTGGCGGTGTCGCCGCTGGCCAATGTCCAAAGCACCGGAATATGCTGATGCAACGCACCCCCAAGCAAATCAGATACAGGGCGATTCAGCCGCTTTCCTTGTAAATCCAGCAACGCGGTTTCAATGGCTGACCGCGCCAGGTTGTTGCCTCGGGTTGAGCGATTTAACATTACCCTCAAGGTATTGATGTTATCTGCAGGCCGCCCCACAAGTTGCGGCTTGAAATAGGCTTCAATGGTAAGCTTTACGCTTTCAGGACTCTCTTGGCCGTAGGCCAGGCCGCCTATGGTCGTGGCTTCGCCTAACCCTTCGAGCCCTTCGGAGTCTTTTATTCGCACGATAACCATGGTCTGAACCCCCATGGTTGTCATAGCCAGCTGGTGCGGCCGAATGGTTGGTATGTCTACCAGAATGGCTTCAATGGACCGAATTGTTGCGAACATTTACTCTCCAAATCGCAAGTAGAAAAAGCTTATATTTTGAACAGTACGCAGTTCTACGCACCTGCGCTAATATTGATTAAGTAATAACCAATACCCTGGAGGTATGAGTGGAGCTTAGGCACTTACGATATTTCGTAGCGGTAGCGGAAGCCTTGAACCTGACCCGGGCGGCAGAAAAGCTGTTTATTGCCCAGCCGCCCCTAACCCGGGCGATCAAACAACTGGAAGAGGAGGTGGGGGTAGAGCTATTTATCCGCAAACCCCGGGGGCTTCAGTTGACCACTGGCGGAGAATATTTCCTGGAACAGGCGCGGCAGATTCTCAACAAAGTGTCCGGCACGATTAACGACACTCGCCGGATTGCACAGCATCGAAAAACGCTGTTCTCGATCGGGTTCGTGCCCTCCGTATTTTACGGGCAACTGCCATTTATGGTCAGACGCTTGAGGCGCAACAAGAATCTGGAGATTGTCCTTCATGAACTGAAGACACGGGAGCAGGTGGATGCGCTAAAAGCGGGCAAGATCGATATTGGCTTTGGTCGCGTGCGGATTGAAGATCCCGACGTGGAACAAACACTGTTATTTGACGAGCCCATGATTGCCGCGATACCCGCCGGCAGCCCTCTCACCAAGCGCCCACCCACGCTTAAGGACTTGTCGGAATGGCCGATGATTACCTTCCCTTCAACTCCCGGCCCCAATTTTGCAGACATGACCCAGAGCCTGTTCCATCGTTACGGCCTGCGCGTTAACGTGATGCAGCAGGTCAATGACGTGCAAACCGCTTTGTCTCTGGTGGCGTCGGATATGGGTTTTACGCTGGTTCCAGAACAGATTCGGCGCGTGCACAGGGAAGGCGTGGACTACATGCCCCTGGACGACCACAGCATTACGGTGCCGGTGATTGCCTCGAGGCGAAAAGGCGAGAATCCCAACGCAGTGATGCGGCTGGCCAATACCATTCTGGATGAGCTGGTGGAAAATCGACTGACCGGGCGCTATCCCTGATTCACCATGGGCGCGTTCAAACGCGGCACTCTCACCGTATCGTCTGCCGCAATATCTCCGCGGCCTTTTGCAAGCGGCGCAAGTAAACTCCCACCAGCGTCTCCATGTTTACCCGCGCGGCGTTGGTGCTGATGTTGATTGCGCCCAACAACTCACCGTCGCCCGCGAAAACCGGCACGGCGACAGAGCGAAGCCCGGAATCCAGTTCCTGATCGACAATGCAGTAGCCCTGCTCTCGAACCGCTGAGATTTCGCTTTTCAGGACATCGGAATGGACCACAGAAGCGCTCGTGAATGCTTCGAGCTTTACGCGGGCAAGAAAGGCCTCAAGCTCAGCGTCAGGCAATTGGGCTAACAATACTCGCCCCATTGACGTATAGGCCGCCGGCAGCCGAGTCCCCACCGACAGCGAAATAGCCATTAACCGATGGCGCGCAGATGAACGCACCACGTATACCACGTCATCGCCGTCCAACACCGCCAGCGATGACGATTCCCCCAGCTCGGCGGTGACATCTTCCAGATGTTGCTGGATAACTGCACGATACTGATTTGAAGCCTGATAGGCGTACCCTAACTGAAGCACCCGGGGGGTTAGCTCAAACTGCCTGCCGCTTCGGCGCACAAACCCTAACGCATGCAGAGTGAGCAGAAAGCGCCGAGCCTTCGCCCGATCCATATCCGTCCGTGCGGCTACCTCGCTCAGGGTCATGCGGGGATGCTCGGCGTCGAACGCCTGCAACACCTCCAACCCGGACGCCAGCGCGCCAATATAGTCCCGATCTCCGGGTTTGAGAACCTGGCCGCTCATTCCTTTCCCTCAATTGCCCACAAACCTGTGTTGGCGGATGGTAGCAGTTAGTTCGCCCTCCGAACATCCGTGCCTCAAACAAACTGATCAAATTTTGCGCTTGACGAAGGCAAAACCTTCGAGTCATTATGTTCGCATATTAAACTTATGTTCGCATATCGAACTTTTACAATCACTGCAATGGAGACTCTGTGATGGCTGAATTTCTCTCCCTCAAGGAGGCCGTGAGCCGCCACATTAATGATGGCGACACCGTCTGTATGGAAGGCTTCACTCACCTGATTCCCTTCGCCGCTGGCCATGAAATTATCCGTCAGGAAAAACGAGATCTGACGCTGATACGCATGACTCCGGACCTGGTTTACGATCAGATGATCGGTGCTGGCTGTGCCAAAAAGCTGATCTTCTCGTGGGGCGGTAATCCCGGCGTGGGGTCACTGCATCGCCTGCGGGATGCCGTTGAGAACGGCTGGCCGAACAAGCTGGAAATCCTCGAACACAGCCACGCCGCCATGGCCAGCGCTTATGAAGCCGGTGCCGCCGGCCTGCCACTCGCCGTGTTGCGCGGCTACGTGGGTAGCGACCTGCCAAAAGTAAATGACCAGATAAAATTCATCGAATGCCCGTTCACCGGTGAGCGCCTGGCTGCCGTGCCTTCCATTCGCCCCGATGTCGCCGTAATTC
>LAZR01001541.1_pt1 | contig 14487 bp, 9 predicted proteins | sample 329461 | NCBI WGS metagenome assembly LAZR01 (sample SAMN03002196, study PRJNA259156) | marine sediment metagenome | biome: sea floor; feature: Hydrothermal impacted sediments; material: marine sediment; isolation source: Loki non-amplified sample from Loki's castle hydrothermal vent sediment ...
TATTAATATAATTTTCAGCTCCGATCTCAATATGGGGTTCAGTTTTATGACCTTTTTTTTGTTCATCCAACACATCCCTAATAGGTAATTCTGAGGATGGGGAATGGAAAAAGTATTGTAATCTACCTTTATCTTCTAGATTCTCGAATAGAAAATTAGTTGCTTTTAAATCTTTTTTTCTAAATTCGCTAAAATCAGTCATTTTAATTCAAAATTCAACCCCTTCACCCACTCTGGGCATTTTGGCATAACAAATTCCTGCCCTCTGTATTTAGCAGCCGATTGAAATAAAAGAATTTTATTATTACCATCGATTATTTCACTCCAGTTCTTTTCACTATGTCTAGATATTATTGTCCCTTTAGGAAATAGAGAATATTTCCAAATAGATCGATGATTTTTTGGATTTACTTTTTGATTAGCTTCCGTTAAGACCAGATTTTCATGAAACCTAAAAGTTCCTGCTCCAGTATACTTTGAATCCCATGAAAGCGTTGGTTTTGCGACATATACTGTGTTATTTGTAGCATTCCATAACTCTTCTTCTAAATGTGGATGTGGTTTCATCCAAGATTGTATTTTTAATTTTTCCTTAATTGATAAGGTATCATCAATTTGTAAATAACCAAATATTACATGTTTTCCTTGTTTGTCTAAACGATCATATATTAATTTTCCATTTTCTATAATAGTCTTCCTAAACCATCCAAAGAATAGAAATAAATCGTTAATTCCTACATTTTGATTTTCCAATTCTTTTTGAACCCTATTAACTTGTCCAAACAATGGTCGCCAATTCTGCTCCCGGGGTAAAATATCTCGAATTAAATCAGGGTCGAGATGGCAGTACCACGGCTCTGATTTGGGATATTTTATTCCATTATCCTTTATATCTTTATCTTGTAAGAGTTGATCAATTAAATCTTGATAAGTATTTATATTGATATCATGAGAAGCTAATGATGTGTGAATCTGATCTGGAATCTTTAAATCATCATACTTGGTTGGGGGGAAAATATCCCCGTTATAATATAATGGTTGTTTCTCCATTTTTACAAAACGTCTATTTGGGATAGGAAGAGATAATAATGTATTATCTGGAAGAATAGGACTAGGGTAACCCCCATAAGTAGAATCAAATCCTTTTCGACTAAGTATAAGTTTCATTTCAAATTTACTGTTTTTGTCTTGTTTTAGTATTTTAAAAAAAAAAAATATAACTTTATATTATTATGTAAAATTATTGAATTTAAATTATGACTTTAGAACCAAAAACTTTAGTTAAACTGGTCAAGGAATCCTTAAAAATTAAGGGAATTGATTTTGAGAGAGAAATTAACAGTTTTGGGCAGATCGATGCTGTAAAAAGGCGGATCGAAGGAAAAAGATTTAAAATTCAAGAACATATAAAAGGTTTGGTTTACTCATTCTTGAGTAGTCAACGTGTATGGAAAAAACTTGTTCCGCACCTCAATAAAATAGACTGTATCTTTTATTTTTATACCCCCGAAAAATTAATAAATGCAGATCCCGAAAAGTTAATTGAAAAAATTAGAGAAATCAAATGCGGTAATAGGTCAATAGGAAGACAAATAAGAGCATTGAGTAGCAATATCAAAATCTTAAAAAAATACAATTCTGTTATTGAGATGAAAATTAGTGAAATTTACAAGTATCATAATAACGATATAATAAAAAGTCAGAATATTGTTGAAGATTTAGTTAATCAACTTACCAATCCTAAAAGCGATTGTAAATTGAAACAGATGGGGAATGCTTTAATCATGGAATATTTTAAAAATATAGGTGTAAGAAGCATGAAACCTGATACGCATTTACTTAGAATATGTGGAATGAAAAGATTAGGAATATTAGAGAGTGTAGAAGATGAGAATACAAACAAGTTAAACTTACTAATGAAGGCCCAAAAAGAATTCATTGGTTTTGTAATAAAAATTTCAGAAAATGTTCCAATTGATGTAATATACTATGACAATTTATTTTGGTTATTTGGGGCTAAAGGATATGGAGAGATCTGTTCAAAGGATCCAAATTGTAAGTACTGTTTAATATCAAATCACTGCAATTACATGGGTTAATAAAATAAAAAGAATTCGATATTAAATTTCAAATATTAATAAAAATAAAATTATCAGTTATATATAATTTGTTGCACTATATGAATATTAATTTCCAAACTTCCTCTAGAAGTATTTAAGATGGTGAAGACTGAACTTAAGTGCCCTAATATTGAATGTAATGCTATTCTTGGTGGAACTAATTTTCCTCAAATTTGTAGTAATTGTAGATCTAAAATTTTTATCGGGGAGAGAAAACGAATATGCCCCGAGTGTCTGACAATATTAGGAGGATTAAAACTCCCCCAAATATGTAGTAAATGTGGGCATAAAACTACTTTAGCAGAGATTCAAAAAGATTTCTATATTAAAGATCAAGTAACGGAAATACCTAATTTCCATGTAAATGAGAAAGAATATCAATCAATTATAACGTTTAATAACCGACACCAACATTTAGGAGCATTTGATGGATCAATAAAGAGAGTCCCTTATCATATAGAATTTTATCCCAACAGCGTAAATTATGTCGTTATTATAGTTTGCGACGTTTGTAGGAAAGAATATAATAAGGGTTTGAGTGATATTGAATGGGATATGGACGTTACGGATTATAAGAGCTGGTAAATGTTAACCTTTCATTAAATCTGTTGTGCAGTAATTTGTTCTATTTAGTATAAAAAGAGATCTAAATCTTATCTTCCCAGAGACTAATTAAATTTCCTTCTGTATCGTTTATTTGAGCAAAAAAGGCAAAGTCAGCTAGATAAATTTTAGGAAAGATTTTAAATAAAAATACTAAATATAATTTAATAGAGCAAAAAGAAGAGGGTTTTTCTATGCGAAAGAGGATTATTGTTCCTTTAATTTTTATCTGTTTACTATTAATTCCTTGTTCCCAAGCGAAAGCTTGGGCAAATGATTCCTATGCTAATAATAGTTCTAATTATACCTATGCTTTAAATTATGCAACACATGATTGGATAGCTCAAAAAGCATTGGAAATATTGCTTGCTAATGATTACTCTAAATGGGAATGGCTTAAAGATAGAGAGTTAATTTATTTAACCGGTACTGAAGCCCCAGATAATGCTAACTTAAATATGACACTTGACAATGAAGTGATACTAGGTTATGGAGATTTTTCCAATCACTTTTTATCATTTCATGAAAATGGTACTGTAAAATCTAATTGGGATAAAGCCGCAATTAGAGCTCAGGACTTTTTTGAATTGGCAGAGAAAAGTCTGAATGAAAACAAACTTGATCAAGCAGCTTTTTATTTTGGAGCTATGACACATTATATTTCTGATAGTAGTGTGTATGCTCATGTTGCCCAAAAAAACGTTCCGCCTTATAATGTGGATTTTTCCCAATACCATTCAACCCTTGAATCTCGAGTCCGATATAGAACCAATGATTATTATGAGAGAGAAGAGTTTTTTCTTTATACAGCTCAAGCTGTTGAAAAGAATAGTGCTTACAATATAACCCTAGAAGTAGGGTGGGATACATATAAGGATCCAAATCCATCTGAGGCAACGGTTCGAGATGCCTATTGGCTGCATAACAATTTTTTTCCTAACTGGATCTTGAATTATGAGGATAGATTAACCGAAGTCAACCAAACAAAAATCCTTTATTACGATCGAATTGAAGAGAATTTAAATAAAGCAATTGAAGGGTGTGTAGCAGCAATTAATTATACTGGTACAGCTCAAACTGTTCATGCAATGAAAGATGCACATGTATATAGTAGAGATCCCGACACAAATTATGGTGATTGGGATCAAATGTACTTAGGTAATTGGAATGATGGTTCTCAAACATATCAAGATGAGGTATACATCACTTTTAATATATCTTCACAACCATCAAACTGGAAAAAAATTGATCTTTTTTTATACGTTTCTGAATTTCCAGTGGCAGTGCCATTGGATTTTAAAGTTTTTCAGATAACGCAAAGCTGGAACGAGTCTGTAATTACATGGAATAACAAACCAGCTCATGATACCCTTTTAACTACTATTATAATTTCAAAAACTGAATTTAATAGGATAGATGTCACATCAATTATTTCTGGAGATTCTTTTTCTATCAGCCTGGATGCAGATGTGAGTCAATGGGAAACAATTAGAATTCATTCTACTGAAGCTCCAAGTATAAGTCTAAGCCCTAAATTGATATTTACATATGATGAAGTACCACCAAAAATTAACATTAATTCTCCCTCTGATAATCAATTATTTGGATTAAAACGCCCTGATTGTAACATTACAGTGAACGATCCTTCTTTAAACTCTACATGGTATACTTTAGATAACGGATTGAATAATTTCACATTCGTCGAAACTAATAATATAATTAACCAATCTGTATGGGATAACCAACCTAATGGGATACTTACAGTTAGGATTTATGCTAATGATTCATCTGGTAATTTAGGTTTTAGTGAAGTTACAATCCAAAAAGATACTATTGCACCAATTTTAATCATAAATTCTCCAACTTTATATCAATTATATGGAGTGGATCCTCCAACATTTGATATCCAAATACAAGAACCTAATTTGCTGGAAAAAGGATATTCGTTAAATGGAGGACAAAATATAACATTTACCTCACAAACTAAATTTGATCAAACAGAATGGAATAATATAGGCAATGGGACAGTTGTAATAAAATTCTATGCTAAAGATATTATAGGTAATATTAATTTTAGTGAAGTTATTGTTAGAAAAGACGCTTATATACCAGACATGATAATTAATTCTCCCTTTGAAAATGAAACTTTCGGAAGCGTACCGCCGTTCTTTAATATTTCAATTATTAGTGAAGATGTGGTTTTATCTTGGTACCGACTGTCTGATGCTAGTCGCGTTAATTCCTCTCCAATTTATATTAATGAAACAAATAGTTTTATCGATCAAGAATATTGGATAGGGTTAACGGAAGGTGAAATTACTATAACATTTTATATCCAAGATAGAGCAGGAAATATTGGAATTAAAAGTGTAGTTGTCATTAAAAGAGTCCACTCAACTCCAGCTAACGAATTTTCTCCCGCATTGAGTGCAATTATAATCACATCAATTGTTGGAGGAATTGGAGTAAGTGGGGCTGTATTAGTAAAATATCGCAAAAAAATCCCAAACTTGAAAAAGCATTTTAAGACTTTCATTCGGAAGTTAAAAAGAATTTAGCTGATAAGAAACAATAAACGCAATTATTATTATTCTATCGATTGGTTATTTTAAAATCTAACCATCGAAAGTTTTTATATTCTTTAATTCTCTCTATTCTCCTCCTTTTTAGCTTTTATAGTTCTCGTTAGGAAGTTCTTGAGCCTAATTAGTTATTATCTTTCTCCTTAGGAAGTTTCTGGTCTTTACTAGCTTGTTTTTTTTTCTTCAGCACCGTTATTTTCTAATAATGGAATTAATTTCACCAATTCTTCTCTTCCGATCATCTTGGATAGGTCATTAATGGCTTCCCTAGCTTCGCTTAATAATGTTTCTTCAGAAATACTGTTGATCTGATTAAAAAATTCACGTAGAAATTCAATAATATCATTTTTTTCAAAATCTATGCTCATAAGAAACAACTCAAATGTGTTGTATATTAAAATTATTTTTCCATAGTTCTCAATGAATTCTTTTATAGTTATATTTACATCTCCGGCATTTGTATGAAAAATTATGGAAATTTCATCAAATTCTGTTTTATATAAGATCTCAAAATCAGAGTGGAAAATAGCGTTTCTAAATTTATTAATAATTTTATCTTGTTTTAAATAGGAGAGTAGGCTTGATAAATTGAAGCTTTCAACATTAAAATATTTACCTTTTAGTAAATTATCTAATTTAAGTAGAAATTTTAAAATGTTTTTAGTGTGACTTTCAATAACAAAACCATATTTAACAATCCAATCAAATAAGAAGATTTTGAGCTGCTTTTCATTGCAATCTTTAAGGATTTCAACTATATCCTCATATTTTTTGCGTAGAAAATTTAAAGATTGAAGATTCTCAATATTTTTTTGAGTCTTATCTTCTTTTGAAAATGATTCTCTAAAAATTAAAATTGAATTAGTTATTGTGTTAATAGAAATAAGGTTTTTATGTGAATTCTGATATTTTTTAATTATTTCCCCACATGTTTTGGGATCTTTATATTTAGCTTCTCCTAATCTTAATTCTAATTCTTTATATAAATTTTCGTCAACTAATCCAGTAGTAAAAAGGAAAGCTTCTCCATTTTCAAGAATTTTTTCAAGTATATCAGTAACGAATTCTTGGATATTAGAATCCTTTAAGAGAGTTATGAATAATTTCATTATTCCACCCAAATCATTCTCTTCAAATATTAATTGAAATTTCTTTTCATACACTTCAATTTTAGACTTTAAATCGCTTTTTTTATAAATTTCTTGAAAGAACGGTATTATATTTTCAATTAAGGATGTAACGTCTACTTTAATTTTTTCATTAAAATTCTCAATTATCATTCTGCTTTTTATAAAGATATCTTTCAAAAATCTCATAATATAAAATCCCTCCCCTTTACTTTTTTATTTGAATCCTTTCTCATCGGAATTAGTGACTTCTTACAAATAAAATTTTTTCAATAACCTTTATTATTTTTTTATGATATTTATTAGATTAATATTCTCTCCATACTATACTACAATTTAAGCACCTGAAGAAGCTAACCATTGGTTCATCCGCGCTAAATAGTTGCTCTTGCCAATAGACAGCCCTTTTATGACCGCACCTCGAACAGATTTTAGAGGTTTCAGGATGGATCAAAATTTTTTCTTTATTAGATACTATTATGAGATTGTTCTTTAATGCTTCACTTTTTTTCTGGATTATTTTTGAAATTTCTGTTTCAGTACGATTATCCAGTCTTCTTTCATAGCCACATTTACATGTTAGATAATGTCTGCTATCCTTCATTTTATTTCGAAGGAGATTAGAACAATCGTGGCAAAAATAAACCATTTTAATCATTTTCTCCAAGGTTAGGTTGATTCGGGATTCGAATTTTATTTCTTACAAGAGCGAACATATAATTTCCTTTTATGGTCTTTAAGTCTGAAAGGAAAATTTTTTTCGTAGGATTTTCATTATTTGATCTTGAAATTAGATTGAAGAAATCAAAGCGAGATAAGAAATTTGACCCATCATCTCCTAAAAATTTTCTATAATAAAAGTTCCATACATAAGCAGAAAGAGAAGATTTTAATGGATTTTCAATTTCCACAAATATAACATGCTTTCCCGCTCTGAATAACTTTCTAAGTAGACGTAATTGATCACTTCGAGTAAGATGGTGTAATGTATTTTTACATATTATCAAATCATAGGCTTCATTTTCAAAAAACTCATCGGAGAGTATATTTCTTTTTGTAAGAGTGATATTATGTATCTTTTCTTTTCTTGGAATAGAGAGTAATTGTTTATCACATAGATCATTTCCAATAATTTCTGAATTTCTAAATTTTTGGGCAAGTTCAATTATAAGATCATCATACCCACAAGAAATATCAATCATTTTATATGATTTCTCATGGGTAAATCCCATTTTTTTAAGCAGATTAAAAATTGCAGTTCTAATTTTTTTAGAACTAAACCAGTGAAAAATTCTCGAAATAATTTTTTTGTGAATTAAATGACGATAAAAATGTGATTCTTTTATATCATTAGTCGTACCTGCAGTAAGAATACCCATTAAGACTTGAAACTCAGTATAATTAGTACATATTATTTCTTCTGCCTGCAGATTCAATTCACCTCATTCGGAGTGTTAATAATCTTGAAGGGACATAATTCTCCACAAACAGAACACCCTTTTTTTTCCATGTTTGCTGGTCCAACACGTTTGAATGTTTTTTTAGCAATAAAAGGCTCAATTGCGAGATCTAATTGTTTTCCCCATTCATTTTTACATCTAGCTATTGAAATTTGATTATCAAGTTGCTGAAGACTTGGTAATTTAGTTAGATCAGCAGCGTATAGTGCAATTTTATACGTTCTTAGCGCTTCAATAACATCCTTTTTCTCTGGCAGTCCAATATGCTCTGTTCGACAACATGCTTGGCAATAATTCGCTCCATTTTGAATCGCGATAGTGGCACCTATAACATGAGAGATATGTTCAAACCCTAATCCTCTATCTGTAATAGCGGGCCTCATCACTCCTATAGGTATATTATGAGTCAAATTTTTGAGCTTTTGTACTGCTTTTGGAATTTTTTCTATTCCTAAATGCCCGATCCCGTTAACAATTACACTTACATTCTTTTTATGTGCTTTTTTAACTAAACTCCCAATGAGTTTCCATTCTGAAATTTGAACATTATCAAATCCATCAGCTAAACATCCAGCTCTTGTAGCACACACGAATGTTAATGGGACGTCATTTTTTGCGCAAATTTCCAAGATTTTATCAAAGTTTTGAATGTAAGGATTTTCCTCATTTGTCTTCTTAATCCAAGCTGAGATAATTGCTCCTCCACGTGATATATATGGCATTAATCGACTGGAAGATTCGATTTTTTTGATGATGCTTTTTGTTATAGGATGTATTCCTGGAGCTGAAATTCCTTGAAGAATTTGTTCTTCAAAAGTTTCTATCACATCATTGGTAGTGAAATGTATCGGATCATCATAGATTCTCATCCCTTCTTCTACATTTTGATATAGAGGAACAAATGCAATAGGAAGTGATGTAGCGCTTAATAATTGCTTTCTATATTCTACGAATTTTGGACCTGAAGATTGATCACACAGTATTGAAGCCCCATATTTTTCAGCATCTCTTGCAATTTCAAGAATTTCTGAGAAACTTGATGAATCTGTAGATGTTCCAGTATTGCATAATATTTTTGACTTAAGTCCATCTCCCAGACCAACATGATAATTAGAACGACGCTTGTTAGGTAAAATCACGATTTTTCCGGTTGATATTCCTTTTATAAGTTTTTTTTCAGAAATCGGTTCTTTTTCTAAAATTGAGCTCATTTCGGAAGTTAACTTTCCTTCCTTAGCCATTCTCATCTGAGTCATGAATTTCCAACCTCCTTATCATGAATGAATATAGTTTTAAAATTTTTTTTTTTCTTAATTTGTATTAGAAAATTATTAAATATAAATATTATTGTTTTATTTCAATAATATCGTAGATAAGTAATACTTATTAAGAATGATCAATAATATTAAAATATTATAATGTCAATAAATGATCTAATGAGAATACAAATTGCATCATTTGCACTCGTTCCTGAGCATATTTATATAGCTGAAAGAAATTTTCATGCTGAAAAACTAATTATTATCTTAAGTAATGAGAATCAGAATAAGGATGTAGAGTTAAAGATCAAGGAAATTACAGAGTTTTATAAAAAACTTAATGTAAATATTGAAAAAATATACGTGAATTACAAAAATTTTATGGAAATGACACTAATTCTGGCGAATATATTGAATAAATTTACTCATTGTGATGAGATTTTATTGAATCTTAGTGGTGGTCGTAGATCTATACCAATTTCCTTAATATATGCGGGGACATTTATTAGCAATTTTAAAGAAATCAAAATTAATTGTGTGGTTATACCTGAAGACAAAACCTATTCTCCATTTAAATTGTTACCAAGTTATTTACCAGATAAAATTGATATAAAAATATTATCGACGTTAAAACAGGGAATAACTCTTATTAATATGCAAAAATCTTTGGGAATCAAGCAACCTACGATTTCAATGAGACTTAAGCGACTTGAGCGTCATGGTTTTATTGATATAAAGGGAAGGAAAAGGGAGTTAACAGATTTGGGGAGAATGGTAGCGGGTATAAATAATTTAAAATTTAATCGAGAAGAATAAAATTATGAATGAAGCTTTAGATTTAGAAATGAAAAAAATTCGAAAATGCATTGTTAATGCTATTGAGGATGACGATTTGAAAGAAATTTTCAACGATTTAATCTGGGCGATTATTAAATATAAACAGGATGATTTTGGGGGCTCTTTAATGAATCTAGGTCGATTTATAGATGGCACCTATGCTTTTCTTTTTAATAGTTTACATCCATTAACTCAGGTAAATTATACAAAAATTGTAAATAAAAATGCTTTTTATTTTCATGAATTGCATGATAGCATATTTGATAATTTAAATCTGAGAAATAAAAAGGTTCTGAGTAAAACACGGGAAATTTATCAAGAAAGAAGTAATTATGAGCACCGCAATATTCATACTTACCAATATGATGAAAATTATTTTCTATACTCCATTAAACTTTTTTTATTAAGTGAAAAATTGAATCGCAGCTTAAAAATACTTAAATTGTCAACTATTGAAATTAAAACTTTAAGTTTAAATATTAATAATGAATTTCCAGAACTTTTTAGAAAACACCATACTAAAACATTAAGCTTCTTCCTTAAACAAATAAGTTTTCGAACAATAAGACAGTCTATCTTTTCTAAAGGAATCATTAATTCCAAAGATGTCGAAAATTTAACTTTTCTACAAAATTTGTTTCCTTTCGTTTTATTAAAAGAGTGGGATATTACAGATATATTAAATTCAAAAGATGTGATTCCTTTTCGACCAGACGGACCCCATTTAATAGATTTTGAAAGCAATAATTGGGTATACATCCCAAAATTAAGTCATCAATTAATTCACAATTTAACTAATAAGAGACAAAGCTTATTGTTAGAAGGAGAAAGTGGAACAGGAAAAACTGTTATTTCCCGATATATTGGATATAAACTATGGAAAACTAAAATGAATATTTTTTATATAAATTGCCTAGATGAAAAACCTAAAAAAATTCACAAAATTCTTGATCACTTAATAATTAATCTTGAAAAGATCAAAAATGATGAGGATCATTTAGTGATTTTTGAGAATATTCATATTATGAGAGATTCAATAAAAAAATTTAAAATTATTAAAGATAACTCGTTATGTCTTATAACTAGACGCATTTTTAAGACAGATAATAATGAAGATGAGGATATTTCTAATATATTCGCACATGGTGAAATATTCAACTTGAATAAAGATTCTAATAACTACATGGAAGCCATCAATGGAATTCTACGTTTAAATAATGTTTCTGATAATACTATTAAACATCTTCTATCTTCTGTTATATTTGATAATTTATGGATTTTGGGTATATTTTTAAAATTGACTTTAAAAAAGGATGATAAGAACTCTTTTTTTGATATTTTGACTGATTTTGAAAAACTTGAAGAGGAATTCACAACCTACTTTCGAAACCTTATGAAAAGCAAACACTTGAAATATGTATCTGCAGACGAGTATATATTTATTAATCATTTAAAATGTTTTTTATCTATAGTTTCAATTTTTTCAGACATGGAGATTTGGGTAGAAGATACTTTCATTTATGACTTTCTAAGTTATAATGATGATCCCCTAATACAAGATCTTGAAGTTAATTTAAGTTATGATAAAAATATATTGAAAAAGATCATATCCTTTTTAATTGATATCCTTGAAATTCAAGTAAGAGATTCAAAGAGTAAAAAGGGATTATTACAGAAGGAATATAAAATACCACATTCTCAAATAGCGAAAATTTATAAAAATTCATTTTTATCTATTTTTGAAGAAAATTATAGCGGTTTCACTAATAAAATTAAAAATCATTATGTTTTCAAAGGGAAGTACTTCGGAAGTTTTTTATTTAGCCAAAAAAGACTAATCTATTCTATTTTTTCTGAGGATTATAAGGAAGCTGGAAGAACATTAGTTGAGAAATTCAATAAATTCTATGCTATGTTAGAAGATCGAAATTCTGCCTTATATTATCCTGAGGGTCTAAAATTAATTAGAAACCAAATTTTAGAAAACACGTTAGAGGAGGTTCAGCTTTTTTTAGATGCTCTACCCTATAATGTGCGATATAATCATGATCAAAAGAATGTACTATATGAAAAAATATTCAAGTTGATTTTTAATGAAGAAACTTTATTTGATCAAAAATGGAATAAAAAGCTAATTAAAAGTGACTTTAAAGGGATATATTACTTTATTCGCGAAATTTTGGATTTTTTAGATTATGATATGTTTGAAAGATTTCTATCTCAGTTTAGTGAACAAATAATTGAGAAATTTAAGCAAAGTGATGAAATATTACTATTGAATTTGATATTTTTATTGTTAGACTCTTCTGAAGAAGTTTTTGAAAAATATTGTGAGTCATTAGTAGATTCTTGGAGTGGAAAAGGATTAAATTTTGAAAGGTTCATAAGTTTAGATGGAAGAGCTAGACAAAGACTTCTTAAAATTGATAAAAATCATCCAAAATATGAAGTATTAAAAAGCTTAATATTAGAATCTTATAGTGTTTCAACTATAAAAGAGGATTTAAAATTTTTTTCAAAAGAGGATGAAAATATATTATTTATTGAAGTCTATTTTGAATTTTTAACCAGTTCCTCAAATAAATTATTTATTAAAAATAAAGTAGATGATGCGGATCTCAGAGATTATACTAATTTACTTACAACTCTGCACGAAATTGACCCAAATTTATCAAAAAATATTTTTAATTATTATCATCAAAAACTTCGAGAGAAAATTCGGGATGCGGATTGGTGGATTTTTTCAGACTTTTTATCTGAACTCCAATTCCTCGATCTAAACAAAGATTTGCTTGAAGGAATATTAATAAAAGACTGGGATTGGTTTATTAACGTTTTAAATAAATTTCCTTATGAAGATTTTCAATTTTGCTCAAGTAAATTACAGCCATTCTTTAAGAACTACTTCCCAAAATATTATGAGAGGTATAAAGTAGCCGAATCCAAAATTTTAAAAAAGAAAATGAAGGCGGAGTATGATAGGCTTTCTAACAAAGAGGATATTATTCAATTGGTAGATGATCGCAGATTTAATTCTGAAATTAATGACTTTCTATTGAATCTATTTATAGATTCTTTATTCTATAAAATAGAGGAGCTTGATCTTGATTATTTTATACAAATTTTTAAAATTTTCAGTGGTTATGATCGAGAGATTGTTATCTCAAAAAAATTCATATTAGAAAATTTAAGTTTAAAAGAGATTTTGTCAGATAAGAGATTTAAGAATCTTATTGAAGAAGGGAGTAATGAAAATGTTATTGAAATATTCAATTTGGTGAAAATTTTTAAAGGTGGTGATAAAATCTTTTATGAAATTAACCAGCATTTGCTTTTACGACGATTTGGACCAAACTTCGTAGAATTATTAAATTATAACGAAATTGGACGTCAATTATTTAATGAATTACCATCATATATTCAAAATCTGGATTTAGAAAAAATTATTTTAATCTTCAACTCGACTCTTGAGATTCCTGAAGATAAACTGTATTTGAAACTCAATGCTTTGATTAGAGAAAGCACGAATCTCTTTTTAGGAGAAAATTTTAAAGAAAAAGTACTAAAATTCCCAGCATCCGCACTTTTGAATTTTCTTATAATAATAGATTTATATCATCCTGATTTATTTATTCAAATCAAAAATAAATTTGGTAATCTACTCTACACGATATTTAAATCTAATGTCATAAAAATTGAAAATATATTAGGGCTATTTATAATGCTCAATATAAACTCCACATATTTCAAAAAATTAGATTTAAAACTATCTAGTGAGCCAGTTCTATTTCCTAAAGTCCAAAAGTCATTCCAGGATTTAGATCTCTTTTCACTTAGATATATTATTAATTTCTTTATTGATCACAATATATATGATAAAATTTCAAATTTCATTGATCTCTTAGACATAAAAGTTACAATTGATAATTCTTCATTATTGGAATTTTCTTTAGGTTCATTTGCTTTTTTAATGAATGTCTTAACCGAAGAAGCTAAAACAAGTCCCCGTTATGTTAATGATTATAACTTTATAATTGTTAGTGATAAAGAGTATGATAGATTAACTCGTTATGTAGATTATCTAATGATTAAGAATTATAGACCCAAGAAGAAGCTAAAAAGATTTATGGTCTCAGGGTATAGTCGAACTGAAATCGAAATTATATTAGAAAAAATCAAGCCCTTTTCAATGAAAATTTTAAATAAAATGGGGAGTTCCACACTAACTGAGATATTCTTTTATATTCAGAGTATCATCTCATTGAAGAGAATATTTAGAAATAAGATTTTTAATCCACCAACGCAATTTTATGATTTTTTCTTTTCAAGTTATTTTTCAGATTTGTTAAGTAGAGATTTCTCCTTTAGAATTTATGAGTTTTTTCAAAGTTTTCAATTATTAGATAATTTTAAAACAAAAGAATTATGGATAAAGAACCAATCTGTCCTTGAATGTGAAGTTCTTTTTAGAGATTATGAAATGTTTAAAATAATAAAAT
>LAZR01001542.1_pt1 | contig 14478 bp, 14 predicted proteins | sample 329461 | NCBI WGS metagenome assembly LAZR01 (sample SAMN03002196, study PRJNA259156) | marine sediment metagenome | biome: sea floor; feature: Hydrothermal impacted sediments; material: marine sediment; isolation source: Loki non-amplified sample from Loki's castle hydrothermal vent sediment ...
GATTGCCTACCAGGAAGGGGGCTGTCGCCAGGACAAGCCTCATAAATCGCGGCAGCCTCAAGCGCCTTGGGGTCTAGGGTCATGGTGCGTCCTCGGCTGCGACGGTGTCGGCGAGGACGGCGCTGGCCTTATCTAGTGCTTTTGGGAATGCGCGCCACAGCGTCTCGGCTGAAATGGGTGTCTTTTCAACGAAGACGCGCCCCCAGCTTTCAAGCTCACGTAAAGCCTCCCGCAGCGCCGCAATCCGCTTGCTTAGTGCATCGTTCTCCCGGCGTGATTTCTCTTTAGCAGCCTTTTCTTGTTCCAGCTTCTTGCTGGCAACATCTAACCCCGCATCCAACGCTCTCGCTTTCCGCCGGGCTTCGTCGCGCTCGGTTTTCAGACAATCAATCTCAATATGTGCCGAAACAATATCGTTCATTTCGTCCGTGTGGTGTTGGTTACGCGGCACCAGATCGGCGGCGTCGAGGTAGGCTTGGATAGCCCGCTTATAGCCAAAGTTTCGGTTAGCCTTCTTGGCAACCTCAAGCGCCTTGGGGTCAAGGGTCATGCAGCCAGCCTCGCGCGTTTGAAATAGTAGAACCACTTGCCCTCCCACGGGACGATAGCGACAAGCTCCCAACCCTCGTTGCCGAAGTCGTTTAACTGTTGCTCCGAGGCAGTTGGTTCATCGGTTTCCAAAATCTTGTTCTCATACATTGATGGTCGCCCCGCCGCCGGTCGCTATATTAACTTGGATATTTACCTTGATGACAATCTTGCCGTGGTATCCAGGGATAAAATTTGTCAGCGCCGCTTTGACCGCATTGACAACGGAGCCTTTAATTACATCGCGGTCGGCTTCGGTAATGAGTTCACGGGTCATACCTTCACCACCGCCTGTGAGCTTTTTCCGCCATCCCGGTATCCCGAACCCGCGCCCCTTGGGCCAAGACCGCTTAAGTCGCCGCTTATTTTTCCCCCGCAACCGCCTGTCCTTGGCCCGCAACTTAGCGTCTTTGCCGGATTTTTCCGTATGGGCCGCAGGCGTTATCAGCTGCATGTTTGCAGTTTCATCAGCACCGCCCAGGGCCAATTGATAGCGGTGGTCGTATTCAATCTTCCGGCCGTCATGGAGCGTGACGAGTTCGCCATTCTCAATAGCCACTTGCTCGCCTTGGGGCGTCCGCCAGCCGTTGAAAGCGGCGATCTCGCGCTTGCGTTTCGGGGTGAGGGAGCGGCGGGTCATGGCATCGCCGCCGGGTGGAGTTCATCGACGGGCGGGCGATCCAGCTCAATCCCCCGCTGTTCCATGGTATCCATGACACGGGCGTAAAGCTCTGGCGCGTTCTTCTCCATGGCGTCTAGCTCGTCAGTGTAAATGGCGGTGACTTCCTCAAGACGGTCCTGGCTATCGGCAAGCTTGATGGCGGCTTCGATGTCCTGCACCTGGGCCAGCCAGTCGTCGGCCTCGCGCCACGGATCGCGCCGGGCAATCGAGAGAGCCGCCAGCCAATGCAGTTGATAAGGGGATCGCGACGACGGCGGAAGGAAACGCCCCTTGTCGATCGCTTTGAGCAACCCCGGCGCGGCGTCGCGGGTTCCGTTGGCCGCCAGTCGGGCACAGATTATCCCGAACCGGCTCGGCCGTCCCACGGTCAAAGGCAGCCCCTCCCGCGGCAACAGCTTGTCGTCGACCAGGTGGAAGTATTCGCTCGCAAAACGCGAAACCACTTTCGGATCGAATTGAGCCAACATCGCCAACTCGGCGATGCCCAGCTCTTGCTTCTCTTTCAGCATGCGATCGACCGATCGCTGCGAGAGGGCCGCCATTCGGGCGGTCGCGTCGGTCTCGACGTTTCGGCCGTACTCGATCTTCCGCCGGGGCGTGGGAAGGTTGACCAGGTGGAACAACGCACCGGGTGCCTTCGGATGCGGAATGGCCACGCCCACCGGGTAATCGCCGGGCGAAAGATTGCTGCCGCTGACGCAATGGGCCGTCTCGTCGTCGATGCGATCGAAGTGGCTTGGGGCCGGGGCCCCCGGGCTTTGGCTGGGGATGCCGATGTAGAGGTGCTGCTCGCCCTCGTGGCGGCCCGCTCGCCAGTATTCGGCCACCATCGCCGGCCGAGTGAGGTCCATCAGCTTCTTCAACCGGTTGTTGCGGTTGATGATTCGCCGGTAGAGGTCGTTCAGGTCGCTGGTTGCGAAGTTGCCGCTTTCCAGAAGCACCAGAGGGCGCAGGTCCGGCGGGATGACGGGGATCACGTCCATCACCATCCACTCCGGCTGGTTGCCCGAGGTGCGGAGACTTTCGACCATCTTGAGACGTTTGGAGAGGTCCTTGATCTTCTGCTTGGACGCTGTCTTTTCCAGCCCTTCGCGCAGCTCCTCGGCGACGACCGACAGGTCCAGGGCTCCCAGGAGCGTCTTGATGGCGTCGGCCCCCATCAACGCCTTGAAGTCCTTGCCGTAGGTCTCCAAGGCCGAGCGGTACTCGTCCTCGGTGAGGACCTGCTGATACTTCAGCGGCGTCTGCCCGGGATCGACCACCACGTAATCCTGGAACAGAACGATCTTCTCCAGGTCGGCGGTTTTCATGGCCAGCAGCGTGCCCAGCCGGCTGGGCAGCGCCTTGAAATACCAAATGTGGACGATCGGCGCTGCCAAGCTGATATGCCCCGTCCGCTTGCGGCGAACGCGCGAATGGGTGACCTTCACCTGGCAGCGATCACAGATGATGCCCTTGTGCTTCGTGCCTTTGTACTTCCCGCACGCGCACTCCCAGTCCCGTTCGGGACCGAAGATCCGCTCGCAGAACAGCCCATCCTTCTCAGGCCGATAGGTCCGATAGTTGATGGTCTCGGGCTTGCGCACCTCGCCAAACGACCAACTGCGAACGTCGTTGGGCGAGGCGAGCAGGATCTTTACTGACCCGTAATCGTTGATTCGATCGTAGACGTTTTCAGCCATGCTTGATCGCTCCTTGGGGAACGCTCGTGTGTAGTTCGAGCCGGCCTAGACCAGCTTCCGTTTCTCTAACTGAATGTTCAGACCCAGCCCGCGGAGCTCGCTGCAGAGCACGTCGAAACTGACCGGCGTGCCGGCTTCCAGCGTGTTGGTGCCCTTGACCATAGACTCGTAAATCTTGGTCCGGCCCTCGACGTCGTCGCTCTTGACCGTCAGCAGTTCCTGCAGCGTGTAGCTGGCGCCGTAGGCTTCCAGGCCCCAGACTTCCATTTCGCCGAACCGCTGGCCGCCCGTTCGGGCCTTGCCGCCCAAAGGCTGCTGGGTAATCAACGAGTAGGGACCCGTCGCTCGGGCGTGGATCTTCTCATCCACCAAGTGGTGGAGCTTGTTCATATAGATATAGCCGACGGTGACTTTCTGCTCGAACGGCTCGCCCGTCCGCCCGTCGTACAGCGTGATCTTGCCGTCACCGGGCATTTCGACGAGCAATTCGTGCGTCGCGCCGGCCTGTTGAATCACGGTTATATCTTTCACACGCTCGCGAACAAACGTGTTGGCCTCGAGGATGCAGTCTCTGATTTCATCCTCTTTCGCCCCGTCGAACACCGGCGTAATCGCCTGGAAGCCCAACACCGCCGCCGCCCAGCCCAGGTGGGTCTCGAGGATCTGCCCCAGGTTCATACGGCCCGGAACGCCAAGGGGATTCAGCACAATACCCGCCGCCGTCCCATCGGCGAGGAAGGGCATGTCCTCTTCCGGCAGGATGCGGGCGATGACGCCCTTGTTTCCGTGCCGACCGGCCATCTTGTCGCCGACGCCCAGCTTCCGCTTGGTCGCCACGCGAATCTTGACCATCTCCAGCACGCCCGAGGGCAGCTCGTCGCCACGCTTCATGTGCCCGAGCTTGCGCTCCATTTCCTTTTCGACCGCCTCGATGAGGGGCCAGTATTTCTCATAGATGCGGGCGGCCTGCTGCCGCACGGCCTCTCGGTTGGTCTTGACCCACTTGAGCGTGAAGTTTTCGATCTGCTCGAGCGTGACGGCCAGGATGCCGCTCTGGCCGACCTTCTGACGCGTGGAGGGGTCCACCATCTCCGCCGGCAGCACGGCATTGATCTCAACCGTCATCGCCCGGAAGATCTTGATCATCCGCTGATTCATCTCCTTGCGGTACTGCCGCATCTCACGTTGGAGCTCCTTCTTGCGCTCCTCGGTCATGTGCATACGGCGGCTGTACCGATGCGCGTCCACCACGACACCCTCTTCGCCGGCGGGCAGTTCCAGGCTGTCGTTTTTGACGTCTTCGCCGGCCCGCCCGAAAATCGCGTGCAGCAGCTTCTCTTCGGGAGACAGTTCGCTCTTGGATTTCGGCGACACCTTGCCAACCAGGACATCGCCCGGCTGGACGCGCGTGCCGACCTGGACGATCCCGTTGGCATCCAGATTCCGCAACGCCCGCTCGGAGACATTGGGAATATCGCGAGTGAACTCCTCGCGCCCAAGCTTGGTCTCGCGGACCTCCACCTCGTATTCTTCCAGGTGGATGGACGTGAAGGTGTCGTTCTTGACGAGACGTTCGGAGATGAGAATCGCGTCCTCAAAGTTGTAGCCATCGAACGGCATGAAGGCGACCAGAACGTTACGTCCCAGCGCCAACTCGCCATTCTTGCAGGACGGGCCGTCAGCGAGAATCTGGCCTTTTTGGACGCGCTGCCCTTCGCGAACGATGGGTTTCTGGTTCAGGCACGCCCGCTCGTTCAACTGGGCGAACTTGCGAAGCTCATATTCATCCGTGTCGTCGAGGATGATCTTGCTGCCGTCGACGTAGGTCACCTGTCCCGCTTTGCGGGCCTTGACGACCATGCCCGAGTTTTCGGCCACCGCCTTCTCCATGCCCGTCGCGACAATGGGGGGATCGCTACGGAGCAACGGAACGGCCTGACGCTGCATGTTCGAGCCCATCAGGGCCCGGTTGGCGTCGTCGTGCTCCAGGAATGGAATCAGCGCCGCGGAAATCCCCACGGTCTGCTTGGGTGAAATATCCACGTAATCGACGTTGGGCCCATCGACGAGCTTCACCTCGCCTTTGGCCCGGGCCAGGACATGCTCGGCCGGCAGCCGCTGCGCGCCGCGTTCGCTCAGGTCCAACGCATCCGGCGGAGCCAGGACCGTTTCCATCTCTTCGTCGGCCCGCAGCATGATCGTTTCACCCGTCGGGCGATTGCGCGCGACCTTACGATACGGCGTTGTCAGGAAACCGTATTCGTCGACCATCGCGTAGATGCTCAGCGAACTGATCAGGCCGATGTTGTTGCCTTCCGGCGTTTCGATCGGGCAGATTCGTCCATAGTGGCTGATATGAACGTCGCGGACCTCGAAGCCTGCGCGCTTTCGGTTCAGGCCGCCCGGGCCCAACGCCGACAGGCGCCGCTCGTGCGTCAGTTGCGCCAGCGGGTTCTGCTGGTCCACCACCTGGCTGAGCTCGCCTCGCCCGAAGAAGAAATCCACGCTGGAGGAGATGCTCTTGGAGTTCACCAGGTCGGATATCTTTTTCAGTTCACTGGGCTCTTTGAGGCTCATCCGCTCCTGCACGGTGCGGCGAAGCTTGAGGAACCCCTTGCGAATCTCGTCGCCGGCCAGTTCGTCGATCGTCCGCAGACGGCGATTGCCCAGATGGTCGATGTCGTCGACCACGCCCTCGCCGTTGCGCAGCTTCAGGATGTATTTGAGCGTGTTGACGAAGTCTTCGGGCAGCAGCGCCATCGCCGTGGGGGACGACTCCTGGCGAAACTTGCGATTGATGCGGAACCGCCCGACCTTGCCGAGGCGGTAGCGGTTCTCGTCGCGGAACTTCTCCTCGAACAGCGTCTGGGCCTTGCCCAGGTTCGCCGGATTGCCCGGCCGAAGCCGCATGTAAATCCGCAACATCGCGTTGTCGTGATCTTCGGCGGCATCCTCGGCCAGGGTGTTCAGGATCAGCGGATCGCTAACTTTCTCGACGATCTCCAGTTTCTTGACCGTCGAGGAGATGATCTTGGTGAGGTTCTCGCCGACCTGGCCGCCGGCGGGAATCAGCTCTTCGCCGGTATCCGGATCGACGAACGCCTGGACGAGATACGTTTCCGGCTGGATCTGGCCGACCGCCACGGTCTTGGTCGGATAGAACTCCCGAATGATCTCTTCGGCGGTCCCGAGGTTCTTGTCCACGCAGCGGAGGAACGTCGTCGCCGGGATTCGGCTGGACTGGTCGATGCGAAGGATCAGGGTGTCTTTCTTGTTCACCGACAGCTCGATCCAACTGCCTCGCTCGGGAATGATTCGGGCCCCATGCAGCGGACGGTCGGACTCCTGCATCTCGACGGTGAAATCGACGCCCGGCGAGCGGTGAAGCTGCGAAACGATCACGCGTTCGGCGCCGTTGATGATGAACTCGCCGCCGCCGATCATCACGGGCATCTCGCCCAGATAGACGGCCTCTTCGATGACGCTCTTGGCGTTGGCCCGGCTCAGGCGAAGCCGAATGCGGAAAGGCCGCCCGTACGTCAGTCGAAGGCCACGGCACTCCTGCGGCGTGTAGCGGGGCTCGTCCAGCGCGTAGTCGAGGTACTCCAGCGACGTCTGCCCATCGTAGCTCACAATGGGAAACGTCTCGCGCAGCAGGGCTTCGAGGCCTTGCTTCTTGCGCTTGTCCGGCGCGACATCGACCTGCAGGAACCGCGCGTAGCTGATGATCTGCAGATCGTTCAGATTCGGGATGGGCGCCGCGTCGCCCACCTTCGAGAAATCGCGGACCTGTTCCATTGGCAGCATCGGGGGGTGTCCTCGTTATGTAATCAGCCGTCGCTCATTCGGTTGCCACCGGGCCTGGCCCGGGTGCACACATCATCGCAGACACAATCCAGTCGGCGCCCGGCCCACCGGGCCGGGATGCCGACTGGGAGGATTCGTGCTATTCGATCGCCACCGTGGCGCCGGCCTCTTCCAGCTGCGCCTTGGCCTCGTCGGCCTCTTCCTTGGGGACGCCTTCTTTGACCGGCTTGGGGGCGTTGTCGACCAGATCCTTGGCCTCTTTGAGACCAAGACTCGTCAGCGCGCGCACGGCCTTGATGACCTGGATCTTCTTGTCGCCGATTTCTTTCAGGACCACGTTGAAGGAGGTCTGCTCTTCCTCTTCCTCCACGGCGCCCGCCCCGGGAGCGGCCATCATGACCGCACCGCCGGCGGCCGGCTCGATGCCGTGCTCGGCCTTCATGTAATCCTTGAGGTCGACGGCTTCCTTGAGCGTCAGCCCGGCCAGCTTGTCGCCGAGTTTCTTGATCGCACTGTCGAATTCCTTGGGCTCTTCAACGGTCGCTTCAATGGTCGCTTCTTCCGACATCTCTAGACTCCATCACATCACAGTTAACCAGCCTGATAGGTGCGACCCCAGTGGTCGCATTTAACCCCGAAGGGCCAATCCGCAGCCGGGTGATATCTATTCTTCTTGCGGAGCTGCCTCGGCGTCGCCTTCCGGCGCCTCGGCCGAAGCAGCGCCGGCATCGTCGCTGTCGCCGCCGGGCGCCGGCACGGGGGCGCCGGCATCGCCATCCTCGACATCTTCGCTGCCGTCGCCCTGCTCTTCGATGGCCTCGATTAACGCGGCAATCGCGCCGCCCGGAGCGATCAGGCAGCTGGCCAAGTTGGCGCCCGGTGAGAGCGCGGCCTGAAGCACCTGGGCAATCGCCTCTTCCCGCGTGGGATAGTTCGCCAGCTCTTCCATCCGCTCGGCGCCATACACGTCGCCGTCCAGCAACGCGCCCTTCAGGCCCAGTTGCTCGACCTCCTTGCGAATGTCGCGAAGCTCTCGAACGACCGATATGATGCTCTCGCCGCCCCAGGCCAGGGCGCACGGGCCTTCCAGCAAGGCGACGGCGTCGTCCAGCCCGACCTGTTTGAACGCATACCGCGCCATGGAGTTCTTCACCACGCTCAGGCGAATGCTTTTTTCCGTGAGGCGGCGGCGAATCTGATTCGTCGTATTGGCGTCGATGCCGGTTAGGTCCACCACCGCCACCGCGTCCACACCGTCCAGCTGGCCAACCAGCTGGGTGCGCATCATTTCTTTAACGGGCTTGCTCATGAATCACCTCGACTAGATGTCTAATTCAACGGCCGGTGACATCGTCGTCGCCAGGCAGACTTTCTTGATGTAGGTTCCCTTGGCCGACGACGGCCGAATGGACCGAATGTGGCCGATGAACATCGTCACATTCTCGGCAAGCTTGTCCGGCTCGAAACTGATCTTGCCGACAGGAATGTGGATGTTGCCGCCATCGTCGCTACGGAACTCCAGCTTGCCGGCGGAATACTCGGTGACCATCTTGGCCACGTCGTCGCCGACCGTGCCCGCCTTGGGAGAGGGCATCTTGCCCTGGGGGCCCAAGGTCCGACCGAGCTTGGAGACGTCTCGCATCACCTTGGGCGAGGCGACGGCCACGTCGAAATCCATCCACCCGTCCATGACTTTCTTGATCAGTTCCTGGTGGCCGGCTTCGACGGCGCCGGCCTCGATGGCGGCCTCGACGTCGGCTTCTTCACAGAAGGCCACCACACGTTTGGTCGCGCCGATGCCGTTGGGCAGGGACAAGGCCCCTCGCAGGGCCTGGTCGGCATGCTTGGGATCGATTCCCAGGTGCATCACCAACTCGACCGACGCGTCGAAGGTCGTGCGCGACAGTCCGCTGAGGGTCTTGATGGCCTCGGCCACCGAAACCTTGCCTTCCGGCAGGGCCTCGATGTCCTGGCGGTAGCGTTTGCTGCGTTGTTTCGCCATCGATGGTTCCTTGCGTCCCGTAGGGACTCCCACTGCTATTCGCCCGTGGTCAGGCGTCCTGGCCCCACCGGCGGCGCCGGCCAGGCCAAGGGTTTGTCTATCGTTCCACGTCGATGCCCATGCTGCGGGCCGTGCCTTCGATGATCCGGCAGGCATGGTCCAGATCATGGGCGCTGAGGTCTGCCAGTTTCGTCTCAGCGATCTGTCGGACCTGCTCGGCCGTCACCGAGCCGACCTTCTCTTTGTTGGGGACACCCGAGCCCTTGGCGATCTGGGCGGCATCCTTCAGCAGGGCCGCGGCCGGCGGGCTCTTCGTAATGAACGTGAAGGTCCTGTCGCCGTAGACACTGATCACGACGGGGATCGGCGTGCCGTTGTATTCCTTCGTCGCTTCGTTGAACTGCGAGACGAACTGCCCGATGTTGACGTTGTGCTGGCCCAGCGCCGGACCGATAGGCGGGGCCGGCGTAGCCTGCCCGCCGGGGGCTTGCAGTTTAATTTGTGCAACAATTTCCTTCGCCATGATTTTCTATACTCTCGCGAACAAAGCACACCACGCGACGGGCGGCCGCATGTCAGACTCGTTCCACCTGCCAGTATTCCAGTTCCATCGGCGTCGCCCGGCCGAAAATCGTCACGATGACTCGGACCAGGCCCTTGTCGATCAGGACCTCGTCCACGGGGCCTTCGAAGTTCTCGAACGCGCCTTCCTTAATCTTGACGATGTCGCCCTTGCCGAACTCCACCGCCACCGGAGCGCCTTCGACGGCCTTCTCGACCTGCATCAGCATTTTCTCGACGTCGGCCGGCGCCATCGCGGTGGGCTTGCCGCCCGAGCCGATAAAATCGCCCACGCCCGTGGTTTCACGAATCAGATACCAGGGCTCCTCGGCGAGTCGACCGCTTTCATCCAACTCCATCTCGATGAACACGTAGCCGGGGTACATCTTCCGATCGACGAACTTCTTCTTTTCGCGGGCGCGGCCGCCTCGCGGGGTCGGACGACGCTCCGTTGGCACAAGGATTCGCCCGATCCGCGCCTCCAGAGCTTCGATCTTGACCTTGCGCTCCAAAGCATCGCGCACCTGATCTTCCTTATTGGAAGCTACTCGCAATACAAACCATTGCATGGTCATCGCCGCCACGTCCTGTTCGTCACTCTAGGATCCACTTCCGCCCATGATGCCAGACCAGGCGAACACCACCGCCAACACCACGTCGACGGCGAACAAAAGGCCTGCCAGGATGAACGTGGTCACAATAACGACTTTCGTTGAGCCGACAATCTCGCGCCGGCTGGACCAGGAGACCTTTTTCATTTCGCCTTCGGTGGCGATCAGAAAATCCGCCGCCCGAACGCGATTGACCAGCCACAGCAGCAGCGCGCACGAGGCGATCACGATCAGCGTCGGTACACCGAAGCGAAACGCCGGAGCGTTGGCCCACTCCGCCTTGACCGTGCCGAATTTCGCGCTCAGCTTGACCGCACCGACCGACACGATGAGCATCGCGCCGGCGATCGTGCCGATCCGCGTGTATCTGCCTTGTCCAGGCTTGTAAATCGCAAGCCTCATTCGTTGCTCCAACATGTCCCGGCGGCAGCCCGCCGTCCGGCAGCTGTCATCACGCCGCTGCTCAACGCCGTCTCGCCGCCGCCATCAACCACGGCAGGGAGGACTTGAACCCCCAACCTGCGGTTTTGGAGACCGCTGCTCTGCCAATTGAGCTACTGCCGTGTTAGCGAACACGCTCTTCGTTCCCCGGCGTCCGCGCCATTGCGTCGGTAGCGGGGGTCTCTGGTCACCTTCTATTTCCGCTTGATCTTGTGCTCGGTGTGCGTTCGCGTCCGCCGGCAGTACTTCTTCAGCGTAAACTTCGGCATACCGCCGGCGACCCGGACCTGAACTCGATAGTTCAGGTCACCGCAATCGCTGCACTGAAGCCAAACATATTCACGGGCCTTCGATTTGGCCATTCGTCCTTACTCCAAGATCTTGGTCACCACGCCGGCGCCGATGGTTCGGCCGCCTTCGCGGATGGCAAATCGCAGGCCTTCTTCCATGGCGATCGACGTGTTCAACAGGTCCACCTCAATCGTCACGTTGTCGCCCGGCATGCACATTTCCGCGCCACCCAGCAGCTTGATCGTGCCGGTCACGTCGGTCGTGCGGAAGTAGAACTGCGGACGATAACCGGTAAAGAACGGACCGTGTCGCCCGCCCTCTTCCTTCGTCAGCACGTAGACCTCGCCCTCGAACTTCTGGTGCGGGGTGATGCTGCCGGGCTTGGCCAGGACCTGGCCTCGCTCGAGATCGTCCTTTTCCACGCCACGAAGCAGCAGGCCGACATTGTCGCCCGCTTGCCCGTAGTCCAACGTCTTGTTGAACATCTCAACGCCGGTGACGGTCGTTTTGCTGGTCTCGCGCAGGCCGACGATCTCGACTTCCTCACCAACCTTGATCTGCCCGCGCTCGATTCGGCCCGTGCCGACCGTGCCGCGCCCCTTGATCGAAAAGACGTCTTCGACCGGCAGCAGGAACGGCTTGTCGATCTCGCGCTGCGGCTCGTCGATGTACGCATCCAGCACTGCCGTCAACTCCAGGATCGCCGCGGCGTCTTCGCCGTTGGGATCTGCGATCGCCTTGGTCGCCGAGCCCTTGATGACCGGCGCATTGTCACCGTCGAACTCGTACTTGCTCAGCAGTTCACGGACTTCCAACTCGACCAGTTCCAGCAGTTCCGGATCGTCGACCAGGTCGACCTTGTTCAGGAAAACCACCAAGGCCGGCACGTTCACCTGACGGGCGAGCAGCACGTGCTCGCGGGTCTGCGGCATGGGCCCGTCAGCGGCCGAGACAACCAGGATCGCCCCATCCATCTGGGCGGCGCCGGTGATCATGTTCTTGACGTAGTCGGCGTGGCCGGGGCAGTCCACGTGAGCATAGTGACGGTTTTCCGTCTCGTACTCCACGTGCGCCGTTGAGATCGTCAGAATCTTCGTCGCGTCGCGCCTGCCTTGAGATTCCGAGGCCTTGGCGATCTCGTCGTAGCTCTTGGCCTTGCACAATCCCTTGGCCTCCAGCACGATGGTGATCGCAGACGTCAACGTCGTCTTGCCGTGGTCAACGTGCCCGATGGTTCCAACGTTGACGTGAGGCTTGGTCCTAGCGAATACTTCCTTAGCCATTCGTCGTGCTCCTCTGTTCCCAGTCGTCTATTCTGTTTCTGGTTGCTCGGTCACGTTACCAAAGCACACACCGACCGACGGATGTCGGCTTTGTTTACGAATCGTCCGACCGTCCGCTGCCAACACCGACAACGGCGTTCGGCGAGGCCTGTCGTTGTGGGGACACCGCCACCACACCGACAGCACAGCTGCTGATGGGTGTCGAACCCATGACCTCGTCCTTACCAAGGACGCGCTCTACCACTGAGCTACAGCAGCACATCTCTCGTGCCCAGCAAAGTCGCGCTGGGTTCGACGCCTTGGTATAGATATACAGAGTCCACAGCGTTAACGTAGACGGTCTAGTATATTAACAGCGATTTTCCTGTCAAAAACTTTTTTGAGATTTTCTCTGATATTTTCTCAACAAGATCGGGACGTGCCGTCACTCTCCGGGCGGGGGAGGCCACCACCCGGGCCGCGGCCGCCCGATGGGTCAAACCGCCTCAGCCGCTTGCCCACCGTCCTGTACCCCAGAAGAGATGAATATGGCGTCCCCCGGACTATGCGAACTTGAACTCCCTGTCCCCCGAACTCCTGAACTTGTGGGCGCAAGAGAAAGGCGCGGTTCCTTTCGGTTGCCGCGCCTATCCTTTGCTCCTGTTGGCCTCTAGCACGCTCCGGCCAATTCCGCCTGACGATCCGGATGCCGATTCAGGAACGCCAGCATCCGAAGGGCACATCCTGACGGCTGACTTGTGCCTTGCTCCCAGCTCTGAACCGTCTTGACGGACGTGTTCATTATCTTGGCAAGAAGCGACTGGCTTACGTTGAGCTTCTTGCGTACTTGTGCGATCTGTTGCGCCTGTAGTGGCTTCGGCGGCTCAGGGACGGTTACATCCCGAACGGTCAGAGTGCGCTGGCCCTTGACGTGGGCCAGTGCCGCCTCCATGCCGGCCTTGATTGTGTCAAATGCGCGGTCTGCCATGGTCGTTCCCTTTCGCTACTCCTTCTCTATCATCGGTCATAGCCGCGTGTGAATTATGTTGTCTATCTGTCGCTTCAACTCCCGTAGCTGTTTGTATTCGCCGCTGGTGAAGTCTTCACGGTCTGACTTCGACAGTACGCCGAACACATAGGTTTCTTTAACCCCGGGGTAGTCGGCAAGTACAACTCGCACGCCGCCGCGCTTGCCTTGGCCCTTGGGGGCACATCTTGAGCGCCTCTTCGGCGCCGGGTGCGAAGATGATCCGTCGCTGTCGCGCCATAGCTATGTATCCCATTCATTAGCATACCCACAAATGGGATAGCCACAAGTAGAAAGAAGAAATCTTCTTGAAAAGGGGACGGAGCCAATCCTGTTCGGCACTCAGATTGCGCAGGGAAGAAGCGATTGTCACTGATTGTTGCAGATGCAGGTATACGCCAGTGTGTTGAGAAATTTTCGGGCCTGTTGGATTGCCTATAGCAGTCCCAGCGGCCCACAACGTTTACTCTTTCAGGACAAACCAATACGGTGGCGAAACGTAGGTCCTTACTGTCGAATGCCCTTGGGCTGAGAGCCCTCTTGTGGCCCAACAACATCGGCACAAGAACATAGCAAACCCGGGGCCCAACAGGATTGATGGTGTCCCCCCGAACTCCGAACTCCGAACTTGATTCCGCGCGCGGCGGCTTGGCCTCGCGGGTGCGGGGGGCTATTCCTTGGCTCCGGCTTCCTCCAGAAGGCTGACGATCTGTGCATGGCCCGCCTGTTTCGCGATGCTCAGGGGGCTGTGCCCGTCATGTGCCTGGATACCGGTATCAGCCTTGGCCGCCAGGAGGGCTCGGACGACCTCGGTATGACCTCCCACAGACGCTATGAACAGCGGTGTCACGCCATTCCTGGTGTTCCTCACATCAACCTCCGCGCCTTCGGGCAGCAGGAGCTTGACCACCTCCGCATGGCCGTTCTGCGACGCCATCCACAAGGGGGTCACGCCGTCGGTGGTCCTCTTGACATCGACCTCCGCGTCTTCGGCCAGCAGGAGCTTGACCACCTCCGTATGGCCGTTCTGCGACGCCTGCCACAAGGGGGTGCATCCGGTCCCGGTCTGCTTGACATCAACCTCCGCGTCTTTGGCCAGCAGGAGCTTGACCACCTCCGTATGGCCTTCCTGCGACGCCATCCACAAGGCGGTTGTTCCGCTGTCGGTCTTCTTGACATCGACCTCCGCGCCTTTGGCCAGCAGGAGCTTGACCACCTCCGTATGGCCGTCCTGCGACGCCATCCACAAGGGGGTCACGCCGTCGGTGGTCCTCTTGACATCAACCTCCGCGTCTTTGGCCAGCAGGAGCTCGACCACCTCCGTATGGCCGTTCTGCGACGCCTGCCACAAGGGGGTGCATCCGGTCCCGGTCTGCTTGACATCGACCTCCGCGCCTTTGGCCAGCAGGAGCTTGACCACCTCCGCATGGCCGTTCTGCGACGCCATCCACAAGGGGGTGCATCCGGTCCCGGTCTGCTTGACATCGACCTCCGCGTCTTTGGCCAGCAGGAGCTTGACCACCT
>LAZR01001543.1_pt1 | contig 14475 bp, 12 predicted proteins | sample 329461 | NCBI WGS metagenome assembly LAZR01 (sample SAMN03002196, study PRJNA259156) | marine sediment metagenome | biome: sea floor; feature: Hydrothermal impacted sediments; material: marine sediment; isolation source: Loki non-amplified sample from Loki's castle hydrothermal vent sediment ...
GAAATATTCAAGGAATCATAGATAACGACACTAGAGAAAAGATTAAAAAAAATTATGAAGTTGTTCAAAAGATCGTTGAAGGCAAGAAGTTAGTATATAGTATCAATACTGGTTTTGGTTCTTTATGTAGAACAAAGATTACTCGAGAAGAAGTGGGAAAATTACAAGAAAATCTTCTTAAAAGTCATAGTGTGGGTGTTGGTAAGCCAATAAGTCAAGAAATTGCAAAATTGATGCTCATTCTTAAAGTGCATACACTATCTAAAGCACATTCTGGAATTTCTTTAAAGGTTATTGAAAGGATCTGTTGGCATATTGATAATGATTACATTCCATTAGTTCCTAAGCAAGGTTCTGTAGGAGCTTCTGGAGATTTAGCTCCTTTAGCACATTCATTTTTACCATTAATTGGATTAGGATATTTATCTCAAGACGGAAAAAATTATGTTTCTAGTAGAGAGGTTTTAAAGGAACAAAAATTGCTCCCAATAAAATTACAAGCAAAAGAGGGGTTAGCTTTAATCAATGGTACACAATTTATTACTGCTCATGCCATAAAAATCTCGAATAAATTAACTAACTGTTTAAACCATGCTGATACTATTGCTGCTTTAACTCTTGAGAGTTATATGGCATCACCACAGCCATTTGCTAAAAAATTAATACAATTGAGACCGCATAAAGGTGCCATAATTGTAGCAGAGAGAATAAGAAAATTACTAGACGGTTCTCAAATTGTCGAGTCGCATGCTGATTGCGAAAGGGTTCAAGATCCATACTCAATTCGGTGCATTCCCCAAGTTCATGGCGCTTCGAGAGATGCATTACTTCACTTAAATGAAAAGTTAGATTGTGAAATCAACTCTATAACAGATAATCCAGTAATTTTTAATGAAAATGAGGTATATAGTGGAGGAAATTTTCATGGACAACCAATGGCTTTACCTTTAGATTATATAAGTTTAGCAGCTTCTGAACTCGGAAATATTTCTGATCGACGTATTTACTTATTACTCGAAGGTAAGTGGGGATTACCTCCTTATCTTATTGAAAAGGCTGGTCTAAATTCGGGATTTATGTTGACCCAATATACTTCAGCAGCACTCACTAGTGAAAATAAGTCATTATGTTTCCCTGCAAGTGCGGATAGTATTCCTACAGGAGGAGGACAAGAAGATCATGTCAGTATGGGTTCGATAAGTGCTAGAAAAGCCCTTAAAATCATAAATAACCTTGAAAAGATTCTAGCTATTGAGTTACTGTGTGCAGTACAAGCATTAGATTTTAGAAGACCATTGAAATCAAGTAAAAAATTAGAAGAATGTTACAGATATGTAAGAGAGAGAATCCCCCATTTATATGAGGATACAATATTATCTGAATACATCAATATTGCTGTAGGAATTATAAGAAGTAGTGAATTATTAAAAATTATATAACGGTTAAATAAAGTGTTTGTTGCTTCGACAAATGTAAAAGCAGAGATTATTTCTGAATCAGATCCAGATTTAGTAATATTCAATATCCATGAATTAGTCACAATGGATTTCAGGTTCGGTACACCTAGAATCGGATCAAATATGCGTAAATTGGGTATAATTAATAACGGATCAGTAGTAGTAAAAGGTGATAAGATCATCTTTGTTGGTTCAACTGAAGAATTACAAACAAAATTTGAATTTGATGAAATTCCTACTAAAATAAATGCTTGGAATAAACTTGTGACTCCTGGATTCGTAGATCCTCACACACATATTATCTTCTCTGGTTCTCGCGAAAATGAACTTTCTATGAAACTTGAAGGACTGTCTTATCTAGAAATTTTAGAAGCAGGAGGAGGAATATTAAAAACAGTGCGCGAAACTAGGGAAGCACCAATTGGAGATTTAGTGGTAAATGGGAGAAAAATTTTAGATAAAATGATGCTACATGGAACTACTACAGTTGAAGCAAAATCTGGTTATGGATTAACCACTGAAAGCGAAATAAAACTTCTAAAAGCTATACAAATTTTAAATAAAGATCATCCTATAGATATCATTCCTACCTTTTTAGGAGCTCATGCTGTACCTCCTGAGTATAAAGAAAAAACTGATGAATATGTTGAGAAAATAATATCTGAAATGATTCCAAAAATAGCTAATGAAAACCTTGCGGAGTTTTGTGACGTATTTTGTGAAAAGGGGATTTTCTCTGTTGATCAAGCACGAAGAATATTAAATAAAGCTATACAAAATGGGTTAAAACCTCAAATTCATGTTGATGAGATAGTTGATACTAATGGCGCGCTTTTTGCTTCTGAAATAAAAGCAATTCAAGCTGGACACCTATTGAAATCAAATGATGACGGATTAAAGGCAATGGCTAGAGAAGGAGTGATTGCTACATTACTACCCGGAACACCATTTTGTCTTATGATAGATGAATATGCACCAGCGCGAAAGATATTAGAATTTGGTATACCAATAGCAATTGCAACTGATTTAAATCCAAATTGCTGGACAGAGTCAATGCAGATGGTTATTACATTAGCTTGTTATAAAATGAAGCTCTCTCCTTCAGAAGCCCTAACAGCCGCTACTATAAATGGAGCATGTGCTTTACAACGACAAGACGAAATAGGAAGTATCGAGGTCGGAAAAAAAGCTGACATTGTAGTTTTTGATGTATCAAATCATCAATTCTTACCCTATCATTTTGGAGTAAATCTAGTATCCAAAGTAATTAAAAATGGAAAAATAGTCATAGATAAAGAAGTTTCACTTTAATACACTTCAGAAATCGAAATAATGCTCTAATAAATGCTTCTCTTCTAGCTTCTCAGGTTTTTCAAGTTGCAAATAATAATCAAGTGAATTAAGTACTGCTTGTAAAGGGAGAACCCCTACTAATTCGGTTCCCACTACTGCTACACCATAACGAGCCGCTTCAATTTTAACAAGCTCGATTTGTCTGTATAAAGGAGTCTTTTTAAAATTTAGATTACTTATTCCCACTTGCACACAATCACGGCTTGCTAACATAGTACCCATTGCTTTAATATTTACTAAACCTCCCGAATGAAGATGAATTGCTTTAGCAACTTTTTTCGCAATTCTTACGTCTTTAGTTCCAAGGTTGATATTAAAACTAATTAAAGGATTTCGAGCACCTGTTATAATTGCTCCGGCTGTAGGATGGAATTCAGAAGGACCGAAATCAGGTTTACGTTTAGGATCAATTCTTATTAAATCTTTCAGTTTTTCATATTCTCCTTTCCGAATATTGTCAATATTTCTCCTTTCTAACATTCTAGCAGATTCTTCATATAGATAGATTGGAATACCTTCCATTGCCATTGTTTCTGCAAATTTTAAAGAAAGTTCTATACATTCATCCATAGAGACATTTTGAGCTGGAACAAATGGTACAACATCAACAGCCCCAATTCGAGGGTGTTGCCCTTTGTGAAAATTCATATCTATTATTTCAATAGCCTTTTTTGCTGCTTCTATATTTGCGTTCAAAACCGCTTCAGGTGTTCCCACGAATGTAATAACTGCTCTGTTATAATCTGAATCATGTTCAATATCGACAATGCGAGTATTAGGCATCTTTCTTATTTCATTTGCTATTATTTCAACCTTATCTCCATCTGTTCCTTCACTAAAATTAGGTATAGATTCTACTATTTTCTTTTTATTTTCTTCCATTAAAACAACCTCAATAATTCAATTTATTATTATTTTGTTATAATTTTTCCTTTTATAGTATGTCTTATCTATAAATAAATATATGTTATCTAATCCATATCCAACAACCGAATCATTAACTTTTAGATCTACAACCACCTTTATATCTTTTGTCCCTCTTGGTGTTTTTTTAAAAACTTTTTGCTAATATTTCAGAGTACCTATATTTCGGTGATTATATGTGTTAGTTTATGTTCCCATGATTATTATATCATTATTCTGACAGAGGCATCCGTTTTCCTACCTTTCTTTTTGTAAATTTCGATATTTCTTCAATAGCTTTAAAACTCTTTGCTGGAGCTAAAAATTCAACTTTTTCCATTATATTCGATATTAAATTTTAATAATTCTAAGTATATGTTGATTTATTACTTTCAAAATAATAAAATTTATACTTTATATTTCTTAAAATACTTACATTAATGAGAATTTTCACTTTTATAAGAAATTGGTTAACTAAATTCTATAAATTTATTTAATAGTTTTAATTTTTTTCTCTCAACATGGAAGTAAAAACAAAACGCATCATTATAGGATGTTTGACAATTCTAATTATAATCGTAATGATAATCTTTGTAGATTATAAAACTATTTTCAACAATCTAAAAGAAATTTCATTATTGGGTATCTTTTTATTTTGCCTGACTTATACAATAGCTTTCATTTTTCGAACCTATAAATTAAAACTAGTATTTAGAGGGATCAATCTAGATCCTAAATTTTACACAATTTACGGTGCGATTGGTACGGGGTGGGCTATTAATGAATTAACTCCCGCCAAAATAGGAGATTTGGCTAAAATAGAATTTATTCATCAGAAAGAAGCTAATCTTCATCTAAGTAAATGTGCTTGTGCTGTTCTAATTGAAAGGTTTATTGATTTTATAATATTGTTTTCTATAACGTGCTTCACCTTAATATTGATATACATTAGTGAAATAACTTATACAACAGATTTAAATATCCAATTTTTCATACTAATTGGCTCAGTAATTATATTGGGAGGATTTATAGCGCTGCTAATTTTATTTTTTAGAACAGAAGCAGTCTTAAATGTTCTTGAAAAAATTTCTCCAAAATTTAGAATTTTTATAGAAAATTTTTTAAGACGATTTGTAGAGGGTATGAAAGATTTTCGTAATGATAAGAAACGAATATTATGGGTATTCTTATTAAATATTCCAACATGGTTTTTTGAATCTCTGACTTTAGTAATCCTGTTTTTTTTAGCGGGTTTTAATATTAATTTCCTTATAATTATTTTGGCACAAATCCTTACATTTTTTACCAAAACAATCCCAATAACTCCGGGAGGATGGGGAATATCTGAAATTGCAGGTGCTATTCTTATTTCGATTTTTTACCCCTTAACTATTTCATTTGAGAATATTTTATCGATCTTTATTTTAGATCATATACTTCGAATAATATACGTTTTCATTTACGGCGGAATATCCACTATCTCGATCAATTTTAAATATCGAAAACTTGATATTAAAAGATTAGAAGAAAATGAAAATCTAGATTGAGTTTTTTACATTCTATCAAAAAACTTTAATCTTAGTTTAAACAAATTCAAAAAAATGAAAAAGGGATCAGATTTTTTCATCTTTGAACCTTCTTCGTGCTTCCATTTAATCGGAATTTGGTATAAAGAATATCCTAATTTCCTGGCTTTATATAAAATTTCAACATCGAATTCCCATCTAAATGATTGTAGGTTTTGAAAGATTCGTATAGCTACTTCTTTTTTAAAACCTTTAAATCCACACAATAAATCATTTATTCTTAAATGGAATAGTATGTTTGAATAAAGGTTAAAAATTAAACTCATAACTTTTCTACTAATCGGTTGAGGATTCTCTATACTTGATGTTGCCTCCATTCTCGTTCCAATAATAATATCATAACCATGTTTCCTATAAATTTTAACCATATTCTTAATTTCTTCTGGTGGAGTTGAACCATCAGCATCAATAAATAATACAAATTCTCCTATTGCGCTTAGAATGCCTTGAAATACGGCATAACCCTTTCCTTTATTTTCACTATAAGTAATTATCTTTGTATTTTCATAATCTTTTATTAAATTTTTTACAATTTGGTAAGTTTTATCAGTAGAACCATCATCTACAATTATTATCTCATAGCTATCTAAATTTTTTTTTGAAAAATGTAATAAATTTTTCATAAAAGAGGTGATTCTTAATTGCTCGTTATAAGCTGGCACAACAATGCTCAGTTCAAGTGTTTCAGTCAAAAATTTTCACTTCTTTCTTTAAAACATTTTAATAGGATATAAATAAGATTATCTATTCATAAGTAAATTTTAATTTAATGTATGTTTTGAAAACTTATCATCTTATGAGCATTAAGTATTAAACCAAGGTGAATAAGACATAATGATTGAAAGAGATGAAGAAAATCATTGGAGACTTAAAAATCCTCGATTATTGGGTATAACATTTATTGTAATCGGTATTAGTATTAGGATAATTATGTTAATTTATTATTATATTGTTCACATGGACTCTAGCGTTTCTTGGGGTGATGTGATAATTAATTATAATACTACTAATACAATGTTTACTGGGGAATGGATTTGGAGACCTGGAAGATTAGAATATCCCCCATTAACCTTGTTTTTATTAGTATTTTTTAAACTTATATCATTTAATAGTCTTGAAGTATTTGTCTTTTACGCTTTTTTCTTAGAATTAGCTGTGTCTCTTTCCTTTTATTTTATCTTAAAAAAATTTGATACTCCTAAAAGAATACTAGTATTTGGAGCATTTTTAGTAAACCCTTTCGTCTTTCTGAACAATATATTTAGCCCTATAAATTGTGGGTATCATATAACTGATAGTTTTTTTTATATTTTTCTTACCCTTTCTTTATTTTATTACGTAGATGAAAATAAATCAAAATTCTATCTTTTTTCCGGACTAACAATGTGTACTAAATGGTTTACCTTACCAGCGGCACCATTCTTTTTTATTAAATTTCTATTTGAAAAAGATTGGAAAGAATTGAAAAAAATTTTAATATTTTTAGGCATTCCAATTGTCGTGTTTTTAATAAGTCCAATCTTATTTCTACCAAATTATCTTGATTTATATACAGGGTGGCTCTCTGGTTCAACCCTCTCAACTTTTGAAGAAGTGCCATTACTTATTAAATTAGGATTATTTGGCGCTGTTTTCCTCATCTATCTTATTATTCGTTTAAGGAAAGCTGATCTATTAGAAATTACATTTGCTTCGATAATTGTGATGTTTTCGATAATGTTTTGGAAAAGACTATACGTTAGGTATCTGACACCTTTAGTTCTATATGGACATTTAAAAACTAATGAAAATATATTTAGAATTGATCTTGACTTCAAAATCATTCATGTCAAGTTTAAAGTGGGTAATCATTTATTAACATACGGATTTTCTATATTAGGATGTCTCGCAGCAATAGCAGTCATTATATTTGTTTTTTAAAACTATTAGAAACTTTACTCTAACCTTGATTTTAAAGGTATCACTTTTTACCAATTTATAAGGAATATTTTCTTTTCTTATAGGTTCTATCGGTAAAAATGTAAATTTTATCCTCCCCATTACTAATTGCTTTCCCATCAATCTTTAATTCTGCCAGTAATGGCTTTAATTTAGTACCTCGTGGAGTTTTATTCACTTCTTTTTCTTTGAATTTAATTATCTTTGCTTCTTGATGAATATAGGTGTCTGTATACTTGCCCATGATGATTAGATCATCATTTTGAGTAAGATATCCATTATCTAACGTAATATTTGCGAAACCAGTTCTCTGATTATATTTATCAATTTGCCCCACTTTTATATATCGATAATGGGACAAGTTTGATGGCGATTTATGTTGATGATCTTCTTCTGTCATTCTTTTAAAATAAAACCCTGGAGTAAAACCTCTATTATATACTTTTTTTAATTCAGTCACCCATCTTCCTACCTTTTTTTTATTAAATGTACCATTATAATGTGCTTCAATTGCTTCCCGATAAGTTTTTGCTACAACTTCGACGTAATGCGGATTTTTCATTCTCCCTTCAATTTTGAAAGCATCTACCTTTGCTTCTATTAATTCAGGAATGTATGCTATAGTGCACAAATCCCTCGAATTTAGAAATCTTACACCGTCATATATATATTCTGTGCCATTTTCTTCACGAAGCCACCATTTTCTTCTACAAGGTTGTTCACACATTCCTCGATTTGCTGATTTTTCTTCACTTCCGCAAATATCTTGAGAAAAATAGCATCGACCGCTTACGGATGTACACATCGCTCCGTTTCAGTTTTAATAAGATTTCTTTTTATCTCTTTAATCTTTTCAAGGGATAATTCTCTAGCAAGTATGATACGTTCAGCACCCAATTTTTCATAAAATCTAGCAGCTAAAGAATTAGAAACATTACATTGTGTAGAAACATGAAAAGGTATATCTATTTCTTTAGCAATTTCAATAGCAGCAAAATCATGAACAATAATAGCATCTACCCCTGCTCCTTTGCTTCTTTCGATTACTTCACGCAGAAGACTTAATTCTTTATCGTAAACTAAAATATTTGTGGTTAAGTATACCTTAATTTCATTTTTATGACAGAAATCAACAGTTTTATTTAAATCTCTTAATTCGAAATTTTCTGAACGCATACGCATATTCAGTTTTTTTACGCCAAAGTAAATTGAATCTGCATATTTTAGTGCTGCTTTGATTGCTTTAATATTTCTCGCCGGAGCAAGTAACTCTACTTTTTTCATCTGTTTTAAAATATGAATGGTATCTTATTTTTTTTATTCAACTTGACTTACTTTTTTATTCCTATTTCAATAAATTTTCAATAATTACGATATTCAAATTTGAAAATGTTCTTTAATCAAAATTTAAGTTTTTAACTTAATTTTAATACTCAAAAGTGAATATTGTAAAAATTGATTTATAATAGATGATCAAGACTGACAGAACAGAAAAATAACCTCGTTATAATGAAATTTGGTGGTTCTTGCTTACAACATGCTAAATCATTTGGAAAAATATCGGATATCATTAAAAACTATTTGAAAAAATCCAAATTAATAATTGTTGCATCAGCTATGAATGGAATTACTGATAAACTTCTTGATTTTTATACTAAATCTTGTAATGAGGCCAGAGAATGCGAAAATATTATCGAGGAAATAAATAGAAGTCATTTCAGATTGATAAATCAAATCATAGATTCACAGAGAGAAGAAAATGAAAAATCACTTTATTACCTGAGAAAAAATATCAAAGAATTAAAACAACTAGGGAGAGTTATTCAATTAATTCGGCCAAGTTTAGATATTCAGGATCTTATTTCCTCTTACGGAGAAAGATTAAGTACTTTTATTTTAACACAATACCTAAATTCTATTGATTTAAAAGCAGAATTTATTCCCTCTAACGATTTAATTATTACAGATGATAATTTTAGCAATGCACTACCGTTGTTAGGTGATACAGAAGTTTTAGTAAGTAAGAAAATACACCCTCTACTAAACAATGATTCTACTGAAATTGTTTGTATTACCGGATTCTTCGGTTCTACAAAGAAGGACAGGAAAATCACCACTTTTGGAAGAGGGGGGAGTGACCTCACTGCTGCTATCATTGCCTATTCATTACGAACTTTATATAAATGTAAGGTAATATATTGGAAGGATGTAAGAGGTTTATTAGATGCAGATCCAGAAATCTCAGCTAAAACTTCTTTGATAACGCATATTTCTTATACTGAAGCAAAAGAACTTGCATTTTTTGGTTCTAAAGTTTTGCATCCATTATGTCTTGATATTAGTGAAAAAGGAAAAGTTTCTTCTGAGATTAGGGATTTCAATGATCCTAACTCAAAAGAGTTTACTAAAATTTCTAAAAATAAAATAGTTAGTGATAGGCTTATAAAAGCAATAACTTCTATTTATAAGATCTCTATGGTTACTATTGAAGGTGATACAATGATTCCATTGCCAGGTACAGCATCTAAACTTTTTTCTCTCTTAGGAGATAATAAAATTAATATTATATTTATTTCTCAGAGTTCCTCTGAAAATAATATTACATTTGGAATAGATTTTGAAGATTCTAAAAAAGTAAGTTTCTTACTAAGAGATTCTGAATTATTTGGAAAATCATGGTTTAGAATTAAAATAAATAATGATATTTCATTAGTTGCTATTATAGGTGCAGGAATATTACATACACCAGGAGTAGCGGGAAAGGTTTTTACTACACTCGGAAATTATGATATCAACATTTTAGCAATAGCTCAAGGTTCTTCTGAGTTAAGTTTTACAGCAATAATCGAAAGAAAAAATTGTAAAAAAGCCATAAATGTGTTGTACGATGCTTTTATAACACATGGATGAAATCAGTGATGATTTTAGCAATTTATTCAAAGAAAGATTCAAAAATCTCATTTGCTATATTTTTTCTTATTTCTTCAGATTGAGCTGGAGAAAGATTTTTTTTAAGAGCTTCATTACATATTTTTTTTCCAATAATTACTTTTGGATTATTTGCCCAATTTACGTTAATCAAGAGACAAAGATAGTATACCGATGCTAATATAAATGCTACAAGACAGCCAATATTATATTCTGATGGATTATCAATTAAAATTTTTGCTGAAGGTATCCCTTGTTGGATTAAAGCCTGAAATGTGGCATCCGCTTGATTATTTATAATAGTTTGTGCACTTTTGCTATCTACATAATCAAGAGAAGAGTGTAAAGTTAAATCATGAAACTCATTAGTTATAGTCCATATTATAGGAATAACAAATCCTTTAAATCCTCCTAATAAATACTCTAATACAGAATGTTGGCAAATCGGTGCAGACTGAAAAGTCCCAATCATCCCCTTTTCATCTTTTCCCGTACTTTCTGAAATTCCTTGTACCCATAATCCAACACTTCCCTCAAGATTTTTAGAATAAGGCATTGAAAAGATTGATCTATATCCTTTTTTATATAAATTAAACAGGTAAATTGAAAATTCTAAAGCAATATTTCCCTCATATTCTGAGAAGATTTTATAGCTATCATCTAATCCTCTCAAAAAATCTTCAACTTTAATACCTGCAAGATAAGCTGGAATAATACTAACGTTAGAAATTGACCCCGCATAACGCCCTGAAAGATTTGGAACATCTAAAATTGGACAATTAATTTTTTTTAATATTTCATACATGGTCCCTGAAGAAGATAATCCTAAAAATTTATAACCACTATTTAAAAATATCCCAATTGTTGAATTAACATCCAATGTTTCACCCCCTCTAGATATCGGGATGACAATAGAATCCTCCGCAGAAGTTTTATCTAAGCATCTCTTTAGTTCTACCGTTCGTGAGCTAGTAATAGGGAATATTTTCCTTTTTGTTAAATGCTTTAGGGCAAGCAACGTTTGAATTGACCCCCCAGTACCTAGAACAATAATATTTTTGAGGTCATCATTTAAATATTGGTTGGACGTTTCTCTGATCTTTTCCATATTTAAATAGGTCTTCGTGTCAAAAAAAAATGGAGGATCCCAATTATCTTTATTAGTTTTAATTACATTGATCGCATTTCTTATTAACGGGTTGATTACTCTTGGATAATATTCAAATTTTATGTTTGAACTCATTTAATTTTAACCAATTAATTTGTTGATAAATTTATATAAGCTTTTCTTGTTTTTATTATTTTATTGAATAAGATGCTATTTAAATAGTCCAAAGTATTGTCGCTTTTTGTCTTTATTTCCACAACAGAAATTTGAAAATCAGAAGTCTATTTTGTAATAAATAATGAGGGATACAACTAATCATAATAATAAACATCTATAAAAATTACACCTATTATTATAAGTGATATATTATGGCTAAAGCATCAGTAGTAAAAGACAGTCTTGAAATAAACAAACCTTATTTTTGTTCGGAATGTAATCGTAGTCATGTTAAAGGGAAAATCTATAAAGAACATTTAAATTTTGCTACATATGAAACTTCAGAAGAAAATGAATTAAAGGATGAAAAAATAGAATTAAGTTCTGAGGAAACGGAGGATGATTCTGAATTGATTGACGCTTTTAATGAATTAAACGAAGAAGAGAATACACTCGAGAGCGGAAACCAAGTAGATGATGATATAGATTTCATTAATGAAGAAGATAATGAAGAAATGGACACTGGGAAAGAAGCAGTTAAGAAACTCCCGGGTGTGGGAGAAGCTACATTGAATAAATTAATAAAGGCGGGATTTTCAAGTTTAGAATCAATAGCATTCACTCCACCAAAAATAATTCAAAATGAAAGTGGATTAGGTGAAAAAACTACTGCTAAATTAATCAAAGCAAGCATGGCTAAATTAAACATGGGTTTCAAATCTGCTGAGGATATATGGGAAATCAGAAAGAATATTGCCAGAATTACAACAGGTAGCCAAGAATTAGATGATATATTAGGGGGGGGTGCTGAAACTGGCAGTTTACTCGAATTTTTTGGAGAATTTAGAACAGGTAAAACCCAAATTTGCCACCAATTATGTGTGAATGTTCAATTACCGAGGGAAAAGGGAGGTCTTGACGGAAGAGCTTTGTATATTGATACAGAAGGGACATTTAGGCCGGAGAGAATAATTCAGATGGCTGAAGGTCTTGATCTAGATCACAAAAAAGTGTTAAAAAATATAATATTTGGTAGAGCTTATAATTCTGATCATCAAATTCTCTTGATTAAAGAAGCTGCAAATATTATTAAAGAAAAAAATATCAAATTAATTATTGTTGATTCATTAATAGGTCATTTCCGAAGTGAATACATAGGTAGAGGTACTTTAGCTAATCGACAACAAACTATTAACGCTCATCTACATGATTTATTAAGGTTAACTGATATATTTACCGATCTTGCGATTGTAGTCACAAATCAAGTTCAATCTAAGCCCGATGTCTTCTATGGCAATCCTACTGTAGCTGCTGGAGGTAATATAGTTGCTCATGGCTGTACAATCCGCATTTACCTCAGAAAAGGTAAAGGGGAGCAACGAGTAGCGAAACTTATTGATGCTCCACACTTACCTGAAGCGGAAGCTATATTTTCCATAGTAGAAAATGGAATAACCGATTAAATTCTTATTTTCCAACCCTCTTTCTGTGTAAATTGGATTTTTCTATTTTTGTTCATATGATTTATAATTGTAGTTATAATTTTCTCAGATATGGTTATTCTCTCAATCATAGTTCTCTCTAAAACTCCCTCAGCTAATAGTTTTAACGTTCGTACAGATTTTTCTTCATACAGAATCTTTAAAATAATCCTTTCAATTTGATCTTTAAGTTTTAGTGGAATTTTTGAGGCCATTTTAAGATATAAAATTAGGATTTTAATTATTGAAAACTTTAAGAAAACAAAGGTAATTAATACTTTTAATTCCTCGGAATATGATTATAGATTTGTTTTTATTGACAAATTAAAAAAAAATTAAATGAGTTTTTCATATTCCTTAGATTTATTTGATAATCTCTTTACTTCTTTTGTCATATCAGCTCCCCCTAATTTAAAAATTTCTGAAGCTATTTTAGATGCAATTCTATATTTTTGTGAAGCTTCATTATAATCCTCAACTTTTACTGCTGCTTTCGCATCTTTCTCAAAAGCTTTCTTCTTAATTCTAAGATCTTCAATTTTAGTCGTACGGATAATTTCATCTAATTCATGAAATTCTTTATGTAATTCCCATTCGGTAGCTAACTTAGCTGCATTCTGATAAATTTTAATACAGCCATCATAATTTTTTTCCTTCTTTGCTGATGATGCTTTCTTTTGTAGAATTTTGATCTGCTTTTTTGCTTTTTTTACATTTTCAATTTCAGCGACCTCTAGTGGGGAATCAATTGGAGCAGAAATTATTTCTTTTTGTTCTTCCATGCTTGAAAAATATGCTTCTCTTTCTGCAGGGCCCAACTGTGCTAGATCATTAACTAACTTTTGCTTCTCTTCTGGCAATATATTCTCTAATGTAGATATTTTCTGTTCAATGAGATTTAGCTCTTGTTGTGATATAGTAGGTGCTTCGAGTGTAGTTATATCAATTGGCATTAAAATCTTCTGATCCCTCAATTCTTTAATACCCATGAAAATCTCCGCAGTATCTTTATTCGTCTTTTCAGCTGCTTCGTTTAAAAGAGTTGCTATAAAGAAAAAATTCCTATCTGTATCTTTCATCAGTTGTTCCGCGATTCTTAGCACTTCTCGAGAATGAGGTTTTTTCAAAGCTTTCATACTGGAAAATTCATAAGTAATTTCATGTGGGAGTATAATTGATGTATTAAGCATTTCGTCAATTAATGTGCCAGCACTTCTGAATAGATCTAATTGTCCTCTCCATTTAGGGAGTTCTTCCGCATATGTTTCCTCAAATATACTTATGAACTTTTTTAAATTCTTACGTAAAATCAACGAAGCTTTTTTACCTAACACTAAGGCAACTCGTATATGTTCCCCATCTGTTAATAATAACATTTTTTCCCCATAAGATATCTCATTCAATTCCTCTTGCCATACGAGGTCTTTTCCAAAGCTACATATAGCAGAAATAAATCCAGAAATTAAATCAGGGTCAATTTGTTCAGACCCAAATGATTTAAAGAAGACACACGTACCTGTTCCCTTATATATAATTAATATATGTTCTAAATTAATAGCGTCATC
>LAZR01001544.1_pt1 | contig 14464 bp, 5 predicted proteins | sample 329461 | NCBI WGS metagenome assembly LAZR01 (sample SAMN03002196, study PRJNA259156) | marine sediment metagenome | biome: sea floor; feature: Hydrothermal impacted sediments; material: marine sediment; isolation source: Loki non-amplified sample from Loki's castle hydrothermal vent sediment ...
AGTTTTTCGTTAAATGCATAAGCATAAGTTATTACAGAATGGTCAACCAAAGCGTATTTGATGAAAAAGTATTTCGAATCATAGATTATGTTATCTCCAATATTTGTTATGTTTTTAGGTACCTCTGATTCCAATCCCTCATATTCACTCATTTTTTGAGTTAAATGATCTATTTCTACAATTTTAATAGGATAATTGGCTTTTAACCCAAGGATTTTTCTGTGGATTAATAAATAGAGAAAAAGATTTTGAGGTCCAAAAATAGTTAGTGGAGCTGTTCTTTCATTTAAACTTAAGCGAAATAAAAATCCCGGAAGTCCGATTATATGATCACCATGAAAATGAGTTATAAAAATCAATAATGGTTTATTAAATTTCAGACCTGCGTCTGCATATTTACGCTGGAAATCTTCACCGCAATCAAATAATATAACTTTATTTCGATATCTAATGGCAATTGAAGAGAGATTTCGATCTTTTGTTGGTGTTGCCGCAGAGCTTCCTAAGATAAAAAGATCCAATAATATTCAACACCAATTAATTTTTTCGTAATTGAGCGATCTCATATTTCAAATCTCGGTTTTTGGACTGTAAATCTTGATTGATACCTTTCAATTCTCTAAGTCTTAATGCTAAGTGAGGATTATCCGGAGTAGCAGAAGAGGTTTGGGCAGAAATCTTTTCTATTTGTCTTTGTAGATCATTAAATTTTTGATCTTTAGAATTCACTTGGCTTTCTAATTGCCTATATCTTTTTTTAATTTGCACTGCTTCATTCTTAATTGTCTCGATCTCTCCTTCTTTTGAATCTAATTGCTTCTGTAAAAAAATTGCCATCTCTCTTTGCATTTTCAATTTTCCTTTAATTTCCTTGTTAGATTCATTATTTCTTGAAGATTCTCTAGTTTTTAGTTTACTAATCTGTTCTTGAAGTGATTTTACTTGAAGTTTTGATTTATTTAATTGATTTTGTAGATCCTCCTTTAACGTTTTAATCATTTCTGAAGAAGAGTTATCAGGTTGATTTGGATTTATAGAAATAATACTTTTCCTAACCGAGGAAATTTCATTCTTCAAATTGGAAATTTCATTATCTCTCACAGATAACGTTTCATTGAGTTCAGTAACTTGAGCTTCAAACTTGGTGATTTTAGACTGAACATCTTTCCTTTCTGATTTTTTACTTTTCTTTTCAAGTTTAGAGAGTTTTTGTTTTAAAGTGAGAATTTGATTTTTTGATTTATTTAATTGTGTTTGAAGATCTTCGATTAAGGTTTTAGCCATGGAAGTACCACTTTTTTCATGTTCTGAAGTAGTACTTAATTTACTTAATTTTTGGTTTAACTCGTTGATTTCTGAACTATAGGCTTCAATGATATTATCTTTATCTTTCAATCTTTCATCAAATTTTTCCGAGTGTTTAACTTTTCCATTTAATTCATTTATTAATGACTTTTGTTTATTTATCTTATCTTGTAACTCGGCAACCAATGCATTTAAAGGAGATTTTTCTCTTAAATCTTCTACTCTTATAACCGATTGCTGGCTTATTTTATAATTTTCTATCTCTTGTTGAAGTTGAGTTTTGTCCTTCCTTAAGTAACCCATTCTCATCTTCAATTCTCTTATTTGCTTCTCTTTCTCATCTAGTTCATAATGAAGCCTTGAATTTACAGCTTGTTTTTTTCTTGATTTCTTCTTCCCATCTTCTTCAGGAATAAGTCCTTCTAATTTCATCACTGAATCTTCCAGCTGATCGATTTTATCAAGATACTGATGAACATCTCGGTCTCTTTTTTCTGATTCTAACTTCAATTCTCTGATCTTATTTTCTAGCGTAGATATCTTCTTTTCCAGTATAACTTCAGACATATTGTAAACACACCCATTTATCGGAATTTATTTTATAAATAAAGTTTTAGAAATTAAAATTTAACTCATAATATTTTATAAAATTTTTGATATCCAAATTTTTAGTAGATCTCAAAATCCTTAATTGAAAATCTATTGATTTTTTTCATAATAGGGAGAATGCTCAAATAATTAAAAAATATGAAAATTGCTAATAAAATTCCAAACAACGTAATTGGAATGATTACGGGAGGCAATGAGACTCGTGCAAATAGAACCGATGAATTAAGAATCATTCCTATCCCGAGACTTACTAAGAGAGAAGGAATGATAATGAATAGTGATTCTAAAAACAATATTCTCTTCAATGCTTTATTTTTTGAACCAATTGCCCTCATGATCAAGAAATCTCTTGCTTTCTCCATTACACCGCCTTTTTGATAGTTATACAAGGATAAAAAAGCCAGGATCGCAATTACAATTATCAAAAACATTGGGTAAATGGTAAGATTTGATATGAAATGTAAATTTTCATTAAAAATACTATCAAGTTTTAAATAAGTAAATTTTACCCCTAATTTAAGAGAAATGTTATTAAGTTCATCTATAATACTTTCGAATGATATAGGGTCTATTTTTAGGGCAAGCAAATTTATTTCCTCGTTATTGAGGTTCCATATAATTCTTGATTCGTTCAATCCAATATATCCACCATATCCACTAAAAAATGAATCAATGATAACTCCAGAAATATGAAATTTAGCACCAAAGGAAGAGAGCTTTAAACTCTGATCTAAGGCATAGTCGAAGAAGTTATAAGCTAACCCATCCCCGATTGTCATATTGTCAAATGAATCCTGATTTGTGAAAAATAATCCTTCAATCTCAAAATCTTGGATAATATTGTCAGGATTGACACCCAAGATAGGGAAATTCCCTTTTCTATTTTGCCCTATTACTCTATATTCTCCTCCACCTTCGAAATCTTTAAAAAAATGAAAGCCAGAGATTTCTTGAACCTCATAAAAACTAACTAGTCTTTCATCGAATTTGATAACACCCTCAGTATCTTTTAGAGATTTTACATCAGTGAGGTTAAACAAGTAATTTGAGTCAGTAAAATTAATCATACTATTATCAATTAAGATTTCCGGGTCTGAAAACATTTTGTACATCAAGGAATAATTGTAAATTACGTTTTTATGACCAAATATAACAATATCATCACCTTGAGATTTTTGTATCCATACTCTCGATGAAGATCTTAATACAATTGTACTAAGTCCTAATGTGAAAAAAATCAGAGAAATCAAGGAAAAAACAAGAATATATCTTCTAAATTCTCCCTTCCTTCTTATTGTGTTAGTGATTGCGATTTTAATATTAAAACCAAGAGAAGACAGCCATTTTGGAATAAATTGAAGTTTTTTTACATTATATTCATATGGGATGTCTTTAGAGAAAGATTTAATTATATTTTTTTTCCCTAATTTTCTTATTGAATAGCCAGTTATGAAAAAAATCCCAAAAAAACACGATGCGAACAGTATTGGAGTAAATATCAAATCGATTTGAAATTCGAGAGTAAAGAAAAAGGAATTCATAATTAAGCTAAAAATTCCGAATGAGATCAACCCACAGATTAATCCTAGCCCGAATCCAATAAAGAATATGATGAAAACTTCAAGAAGATAAAAACTATATAATTTTCGTGGTATAGTTCCTATAGCTCTCATTATAGCTATATCTTTTTTTTTACTAATAACAAGCGTTGTACTTATGGCTACAACTATGAATACAGCTAAAATCATAAATAAAACTTGAATTAAAGTATTAAATTGTGTGTATACCGCATTTATACTCCCCGTGAAGTAAAGTGAATTTGAGAATTTGGGTTTGATGAATAAATTTAACCCTAAGGAGGATGTAAAATATATTAGAAATTCTGTTATAGCTACAACTAATATAATTACTAGTAGATAGGGATACGTTTGATGCTTTTTCCGATAAAAGTCTTTTAAAGCAAAATCAAAGGATGACAATTTTTTATCTCCTTACCAAACGTTAAAAATTTTTAAAATTCCTCATCAACAATCTTCCCATTATCAAAATGGATTACTCTATCTGCTAGAGATATTAAATGATCATCGTGTGTTACAACCATAACAGTTTTCTCACTTTCCTTTAATTCTTCAAAAACATCTCTAATAATTTGGCTTGTTCCTTTATCTAAATTTGCAGTAGGTTCATCAGCCAATATTACAGGGGGATCATTTGATAAAGCTCTTGCAATTGCAACCCTCTGTTGTTCCCCCGCAGATAATTGAAAGGGTAAATGTTCCCTCCTTTCTCCTAAACCCATAGTTTTTAATAGCAAAACGGCACGATTCCTCTGCTCATCTAATTTTACGCCAGTTAAGGAAAGAGGGAACATGATATTTTCTTCACTCGTTAATGTGCTTATGAGATTGTAGTTTTGAAATATAAATCCTGAATTCATTAACCTCCAAATTGTTAATGTTTCTTGATCCATATCTGATATCTTTACTCCAAAACTAAAGATTTTTCCTTCATTAGGGTTGTCTAACCCTCCTAGCAAGTTTAATAGTGTTGTTTTTCCTGCTCCGCTTGGTCCTTTTACTACTAAAAATTCACCATTTTTTATTTTTATTGAAACGTTGTCAATAGCTTTGACAATAAAATCTCCTATTTCATAATTTTTTACCAGATCTTTCCCATAGATAACAATATTTTCATCGATAATTTCCTTTCGTAATTTAATGTCTTCTAAATCTTCGTCTTCATCTTTTATCTTATTTAAAGTGTTGCGCTTTCCAGAATTTTCATTCATTGACAAGGGAAAATTACCTCTCGCTGAGATCTGTATAACAAGAATTAATTCTATTTTTTTTTTATAATTTATGTTAAATTTTAAAATAAATTTAAATATTAAAGTTTCATATTTATATTTCAGAGGGAAGATTGAGAAAACAAAAAAATATCCCCTATAATTAAAGCGCACTTCGCGAAATTGAGGAAATTTCCTAATTAAAAAATTATTAAATTTTTATACCAAAATCTTAAACTTCCTTTTTAAGATTTTGAAATTTTCTCATCTCCCTCATTCTATTTCTTGAATTTTAGTTATTCTTGATACTGATTTCATTTAGGATTTTAATAAAATAAAATTTATAGGAATACCTTAATTACAATATATATAATTAATTTAATGAAAATTGTGGATTTTAATGGATTTTGAAAAACTTACTGAGCTAGTAATTGAATTAGAAGTTGACGATATAGCAGATGCAGTGAAGGAAGCACTAGAAGAAGGTAAGGAAGCTTTTGATGTTTTAAATGCTTTAACAAACGGGATGGATGAAGTTGGAAGAAGATATGAAATAAAAGAGTACTATTTAACTGAACTTGTATTAGCTGGGGAAACTATGAAAGAAGCATTTGCGATTTTAAAACCTGCTTTAGCTGCTTCCGATAAATCAAAGGATAAAGTAAAAATTATTTTAGCCACAGTTAAAGGAGATAATCACGACATTGGAAAAAATATTCTTGGATCTTTATTACTAAGCTCTGGGTTTGAGTTAATTGACCTTGGTATGGATGTACCTGCAGATATAATAGTAAAAAAAGTTAAAGAAATAGGGACGTCAATTTTAGCGTTAAGTTCATTACTTACAATGACTGTCGAGCAAATTAAAGTTGTCCACGAAGCCTTAAAAGAAGCGGGAGTTCGAGATAACGTTAAAATGATAGTAGGTGGTGCACCCCTAAATGCAGAACTTGCAAAAAAACTCGGTGCGGATGATTTCGCTGATGATGCTGTAGAAGGAGTTAGACACATCAAAAAATTAGCTGGAATAGAGTAGTATTCGTTATAACTTACTCTAATTATTCTTTTGTCTCTTTCAATGTTCCTTAAAATTAAAAGTTTTAATAATTTATGTTTTATAAATACCCTTTTTTAGCAAGTTTATAACGATTCTATGAATACTCCTAAATAATTTCTTTGGCTACATCTAATCTTCAATTTGGGGGGCAAAATTTTTGCTGTTTTGAAGATTATTTTGTGTGGCTAATATTTTATATTTCGAAATTTTTTAAGACAATAATACGTTTTTTGACCTTTTTTGGCTATAATTTTATGAAGTGAAATACCTTATGCACTTATAAACTTATCGTGAGGCTATATTTAAATTTGTAAGTTTCCATAATTAAGGTAAAGATGGATGAGAAAAAAAATTTTATAATCTCTAAATATTTAACTGTGAAATTGGAGGATGGAAAAACAGTTATATTTGTTGCGGGCAAGCCAATACGGAATTGTAAGTTCTTACTAATAAACATACTTGTTGATAAAATCAGTAGTCTTGATGAGATACAATCAATTGATGAAGCAGCTGAAAATTTGGATCACTCGTTAGAGCCTCTGCCTAGCCGGAAGCAGTTTAAATATTCGATCCCTCCGGATGTCGAGTTTTGGGGCCACTGTTCTAATCTCCAAGTTTGGTATGAAAATGGCTATAATACTAAGCTCCTTCATTCGAATATAGCATTTCCGCTGTTAAGAGAATTGACAAGAGCTGGTGATATCCAAGCAAAGAGGGTTTTTAAAGAGGAAATTGCCGAAAGATATAATAACGGCATTGAAAGTGTGCGAAGATATCTCAAAAGTCTGCACTATTTAGATGAATTGTCGTTGGAAGAGTTTTTAAGCTTAAATGAAAATGAAGAAGACAGAGAAGTTGTTGAGCGCTTGAGAAAGGAATACCCCCTGTTCGAAGAATACCCCCTGTTCGAAGAAGCGGGAATAGGTGGTAAAGTGCTCAGACTAAACCTTGCGTTCAAAAAAGGAAGAGTTGCAAAATTAAACCTTAACAACATTGGTCTTAAAAAGCTTCCTGACTATTTTAAGAATCTAACTTGTCTTGAAGAATTGGACATATCAAATAATGAGATTGGGGAGCTTCCAGAGTGGATTGGTCGGCTCAAGTCATTAAAGCTACTCAAAGCAATTAGTAATCCCTTTAAAACACTACCAGAGGGGATTGGCGAATTACAGAGTTTACAAAAGCTAGACCTTCGCCTAAGCCAGCTTGAATCTTTGCCCGAGTCGATCGGAAATCTGAGAGAGTTAAGAGTCCTTGATTTAGAACAAAACCGGATAACAAAACTTCCGGCTTCTATTGGTAACCTTAAGAATTTGGGGAAATTGGATTTAAAAAAAAACTTAATAACTACATTACCAGATTCAATAGGCTGCCTAACAAAATTAGAAAAGTTAAACTTATCCGAAAATTTTATTGACATCTTGCCTGAAACCCTTGGCGAGCTGAAAAATATAGAATATCTTTCTTTTGAGGGTAATAAAATCAGAAAATTGCCGATTTCTATGAAAAATATGCAGAACTTAAAAACTTTAAATTTATCGAGAACTTCACTCCGAACTTTACCTGTGTATCTTTATAAATTACCGAAACTAGAGAGGTTGGACATTAGAGGTTTAGACGATATTATTCCTCGAACCATAAAGTCAGAATTTAGGAATAAGTATCTTACCATTCGTCTTAATTAAAAAAAAATAAAAAACGATTAAAAAAAGACAAAAAAAATTGGGTTTTATCTTAAATCAACTAATTCGGATTCGTCGTTAAAATTATCAAGTCTCAGTGTTGCGTATCTCTCAACAATGTCTTTGATATAATCAATAATAGTCTTACCGTTAAATCGTCCGTCCCGTTCATGGTTATGGAATCCTAAGAAATGTAAAATATCCCCGAGTTCGAATAATGCATTGTATTTTTCTTTGATTTGATTAAAGTCGCTATCGGTGAACCCGGGCACAGATGTGCCCCATATTAATGATCCTTCTATTTGATTACTGGAATCAATTGTTCCTGTATTAATATGATCTTGACCATAGATACCGTAAATGTCTAAATAAAGGAAATTATTCCCGTTCCATTTGATTACGGAAAACATGTTTGGCTCTAGCATCATCCAGAGAAGAAGACTAATAATTCCTTCGGACGGATTTGCAAGGTCGATTTCAAAACCATCTGCTCCAAATTGCGTATAGATGCCACTCGGTTTAGCAGAAATCTCATCGTTTTTATTAATCCCTCCTTCACTCCGACCATAAAGTTCAACTTTTAGAGTGCCTGTAGTGGCAGGAATCTTTTGGATTGCTTCAAGAAGGATGTTGTGAGCTTCTATAAATCGATCTTTAAATACCATTTGTTTGCCGTCAACTTCTCTAATATTATCGTTCCAAGGCAAATCGAAGTCTAGAAAATAATTTTGGTAATCGCTTACTCCAAAGACGTTTCTCTTTCCTACCTGGGAATAAGAATGAATCATTGTATATAACGCATCGATAGTTAAGCTGTTTTTAAAATTCTCCCCTAGAATACGCTCTATCACCAAATCATCATTTACTTCAAATTGAATAGATGGAGCACCACCACTAGCACCACCAATAGTAGTCCCTAATTTTATACTAGTAGATTTTGACACCCCCATTTGAAGTTGCAATAGTTTAACAGTGAAGTCTCGAGCAATTGTTTCCGGTAGAATTATGTTCTTGATTAATTGATTTACCAAGAATATCTTTTGCCCTGAATGCATGGGAGTTAAACTTCTATAAGCTCCTTCAAATTGCTCTAATAGAAAATTAACAATCTCAATTCTCCCTCTGACTTCTTTTTCTATTAAATCTGAACTTGCATATCCAGAAAAGCTTTTTGTAATCATTTGATCGAGGGCGTCACGATAATCCCTAGTGGTTTCGGGCTCAAAGCGTGAAAAGTAATTATCGGCGAAATAATTCCCTGAGGGATATACTATTTGTTCGCGTATAAATCCGAATGAAAATAATGACCACCAATATCGAGTTCTATAATATAATAGGTTAGAATTAGAAATTAAAAAACTTTCGGTAATATCTCCAAAAGGACGCTCAAAACTTCTCCCAACAAAATTTCTTAAGAGGTCAGTTTGAAGAAGTCTGTCATGTTTCAGAAAATTGATTTTATAACCTTGACTGTCTGCTGAATTTTCTCTAAATGTCATTATTCCAGCCAATAAACATACGAATGCAGTGTAGCCAAAAATGTCGATTAGCGCCGTATTGATTATGGCAATATCATTATCAGTTATTATCAGATTATTGTTTCCGTCTAAGAATGGAGTAATACTGCTCAAACTCGGATGCCCGCTAAAGACAAGCACTCCTGCTCCGCTCTTCATTATATTTAACCACGCAATGTAAAATTCATATTTATTAATATTATTCACATGAAAACCGCCATCGCTTTGAAGATATCCTCTAGTAATTTGATCAAAGTCGCTGTTTTGAAGACCTAACCTTGACAAAACAGATTTGAATTTAGTGATTGTATACATATCTATAACTTTAGAATGTAAGTTTAAAAACCCATTATTAACTATAAGTATACTTGTTCCTGTTCTTCTAACTGGATAATAGTCTAGTTGGAATATAACCTCTGCAGCACCATCAACTCTTGATTCAAATCCCGACAACAATTCTTGACGTAATCTTACATTTGGGTAATACCTTGCCCACTTTGAAACCCTAAATGGTAAGTCTGGTAATATTTGAGGTGTTGGGTCCAAATGCTCGAGGTTTAAGTTTATGTTTTGTATACCTGTTATGATTGTATCCCCCACTATAAATGTCATGGCGGAATAGTAGTTGGTCCTATAAATGAATATACCTTCATCTAAATACAAACGCGTATCAAACTGAAAGTTTTTAGTAAAGCCTTCAGCATCAGCCCAATGGGGATTTTTATGAATTCTAAACCCGCTCTCCGTAAAAATAAACTTACTTGCCAATTTATACCCTTCACCATCTGCAACAAAAATATTTATGTGAGTGTTTCCATCTTCATCTAAATATCCTGGGAGGAGGTCTGGCATGCCCGGTCTCATCCTTATCGAGTCGCGCATATTCGCTGTAATTTGACTGTTAGGTACTAAATAAACTTGTCTTTCACGGTCATGATATACCGTTAAGGCTCCGGGATAATTATTTCTAAATGTCTTTAACTGGGCGTCTGTTGTTATTGTTTCAATTTTATTCTTTGTATAAAAATTAATCTTTTGACCCGGAAAGTCTGACACGCTAAGTTTAGAATCTAGCTTGAAATGAGGGTCTTGTTCATAGGTCAATCTAATGAACGTACCAAGACCATAAGAAGTAGAAGGGCTTCCTTCTTTAACAACCCAATCTTCGTATGTCATTTTTTTAAAGTTTTCTTCGTCTAACAGGAAATTTAAAAGATCTTTAAAACCGTCACTATTCTTCAGCTGGTTTTTAAAATACTCAGACTTAAACACCTTGTTCGCTATACCCTGCACGCTTTCTTTAAAACCATTTTTCTTAAATAATTTAATGAGAAATGATTCCAAATCTTTCTTACTAGCAATTCTACTAGCGAGATTTCTTTCTTGGTTAAAAGAAATAATTTCTAGGTTAATTAATTCTGTAAGTTTTACAATAAATAGCTCGTGGTCTTCTAACTTGTTGCGGAGTCCATCGATTGTTTTTTCATAATACTTTTTAAGAAAGTTTCTTATACTTTCAAGCGCTTTTTCTGATGTTCCGTCCACAAGTAAATAACCCCAAACCTTTTTTATCAGAGCTGCTACGAGGTTGATATCTACTGTGGGAAGATCCACCATCATATCAATTATAGAATTAAGTTCAGTAGTCTTAAATAATTGTGTTAAAGAAAGAATTCGAGAAGAAAGCCCGTCGTTTATTAAGTCGTTAACAAAACCCCCAATAGTTCTATCAGCCTCAAATATTGACTCAAACATCGTAGACTTTATCTCAGTAATTAGTATCAACCCAAGAGTTGTAAATTCAATAAGACCTAAACCATCAAAGATTCTACTAGGGCCTTGAACTGAATAAAATTTTATATTGTTGAAATTTAACCCGAACTTATTAGGATAATCGGTTTTTTGAGGACCATAATAAATTCTATCGTGTATCTTGGTATTATAAAGGTCTTCAATCGTTAACTTTGGGTCAGTAGCAATTTTCTGGAGAAGTTGGTCCCAAACACCATTCATTCTGCTAATCCTATTTGAAAGCCTATTTAAATTATACATTACCTCACGAATAAAGCCGAAATGTATCCCAGCTTTAACTGAAAAAAGGCCGCTATTTTCCGCCCCAGGCATGATTAGAAAACTTGTTAATAAAGAATTAAATATTAATTGTTTCCCCTCTTCTGAGGTGAATATATCTTTTATCATTTTTTTGTTATTGGCGTTTGCCATAAATTGTTCTAGTAATTGAGGAAAGTTTTTTACTTCGGATTTAAATATCCCAGCCTTTTCCATTACTGTTGACATGACCGCGAACTTAGTTTGATGCCATAAAGTATCAAATAAATTCTGGTAGTCAACATTTTGGAATCGTTTAAACGTAAAAGAAGCAAATAAACTATCCACAAGCTTATTGTAGGCATAGGCTTCCCTTATGTCGTTTGATTGGAAAGATTTAGCGAAATATGAGTTAAAATGGTTCCTGAACGAAGATTTGACTGATGATCTGTCCTTTAGATAAGAATCTAAGTTGTTGTGCCCTTGAGCATATTGAAGCTCACCAACGAGATCATCTACAAGGCTAAACCTATCTATTGATTCTATACTAGTTTCAAAGATAAACCTAAATATGTCCTCAAAAATTTTCACATCTTCTTGAGATTTTAATATTTTATCAAACTGATTTTTATAATAGAAAGCAAAGTCGTTATAAAAATCCCGAGCTGCTTCACTTGTAAAGCGAAGATCTTTGGAAAACAAACTCGTACTAAATATATCTGGGATGTAATTCTTATAATTTGGATTGTTGATTATATTCATAATGGGAACAAGTTTCATTTTTCTGAGGCTGCTGGCGTCAAGGCCCATGTCTGTAAGTATATCATACAGAGGCTTATTTTCCATAGTCTTCCGATTACCCTTAGTATCTGTATAGAAAGCTTTGGGGTGAAAAACGTACTCATATTCCCCCCCCCTTTTATTGTCTTCGTAAGTCCAAACGAGACCCATTTTTATCCCACGATAAAGTCCGTGGTCTCTAGAAAAGTGATTTTGAGCCGTATTTATAATTTCAGCTGTATTTGGTTTAGAGGTTGAATCTATAAGAGTAACTCTAAGTGCATATACCTTCCATTTGGTTGAATAACTTATACTAGGTATAGGAGTGGCAGGACTTGAGATGGAAACAGTGGTGCCACTTGCAGAAGGTTCTTTAGGATAAGCATCTATTTTTCTTTGTCTCGTCTTTGTAGCCTCAATAGGTTTTCTAACATCTTGACCAAGTGGCTGGTCCTTTTCATCATAATCAATATGTAGTCTTCCTACGTCAAACATTGAATCTGAAAATCTTTTTGGAGAGAAATATTCATTTTCCACCCAAACTGTTTCGTATCCGAAATCAGGGTCAAAAATTACACTAATATCAATGGCTGTTATGGGTACTAAGTTCTTGGTAAGATATTCTTTGTCAAGGTCAGCTTTTTTGTCGTCCACTTTAGGCTTAACAAACTTGGTATTTTCTTGAATAATTTTTGAGAGATCATCACCCTTGTAATTACCCCCGGTCATCCGAGCTAGATTTAGTTTAGTTGCAGATCGAGCTATAATATCTCCAAAAAGCCCTTCAATCTGGCTGACGATCCCCATAGTACTCATAAAGTTGCTGAAAAACATCCCTCCCGTGAAAATCGCAGGAATTATGGAAAGCATTAACCCCAGAAATCCTGAGCCTGCGATCTGTTTCCACGACTTAATTTTGTCTATTTCATTTTTAATTTTACCTTTTTCATTTGTATTTGCTTCATTTACCATAGCAATAAATTCATTTTGCAATGCGGTGTCTGAGTTTTGATTTATTCCGAAGTGGTGGTTAACACTTTTTCTAATGTCTAAGCCTATTTTTGTATTGCTAAGACCTTTTTGGATAACACTACGTAATCCACCTAAGGTTTCTCTACCAGAAGTTAGGAGTGATGTAAACCAAAAAGCAATATCGTCATTATAGCCCATACTTTTAATCCACTTTTCCCCCCATGTTTCAAGGAAGCCATCAACTATTATTTCCTCGAACATTTCTTTGAGTGAACCTACAACAACAGTATAACCAAATTGACTTGCCATCATTAGTAACTGCTTGGAAAGTGAGACTCCTGCTGCGGCAAATGCTCCTGACAAACCCATAATTGCCCAAGAACCTAAAACTATTGTTGCAGCGGATATAGAGCTTGAAATTAGTGTAAGGGTTTCGGTATATGCAATTTCTGCAATCATATCTGCAGTTGTTTTCGCAAACGTGTATTGGTTCATGTAGTCCATTATAGAGTAAGCTGTTGCTTGAGTTAGTGCTATTCTCTGATGCTCTTCAGAGCCGGAGTCAGGTACTATCAAGTCAAACTTGAACGTGAGCGTATAATACTTCTCGGAACTTGCTGACAATAGACCACTATTTATCATGCTGTCATACTCTTCTTTGTCGGAAATTATCATAGTATCTATATCGTCAACAAAATAGACGTTTCCATATTCTACATTAAATATATTTCCGAAGCTTTCCAAATCAGATGTATATATAACAGAATCGACAACTCGTAATTCACCAGTTAGGCTATTTACTTCTATAAACTCCAATTTAATTGATGTGATTGGGTATCCGAAATTGTGCGATGATAAAGGTATCTTTGAGGGATAGATACTTTTCTCTGGGTAAGCAGTCTGATGGTCAATACCCTTTGTATTAATAGTGTAGGCGGTCTTAATGTTTACTGTTATTGTGCCTTCATTTCTGACAGTCTTATCTTTATGTACAATGATTGGTTGGTAGAGAGTTGAGGCAGGCATAGTAAGCTGGACGAATCCATCTGTGCCATCAACAAAGATATACTCAGGTTTTCCGTCAACTATTATAGGTTTGATTAAGGAAAGCTTTGAGCTTGACTCTTCTGCGATTTTTTGCTGTAGATATCCTAAAGTAGTGTACTTATACTGGGCATATAGACTATCGTAAGCACTGGATTTAAATGAGTAATCTGGATCATCATTGAGAGCAGAAAGCTCACTTGTAAGTAAAAAGTAATCTAAGTTAAGATTGTCAAAACCAAGCCCGATCATTAGATCAGGGTTTGCGTCACCTGGCGCCCACAATTGCTGCCAGATGAAATCGGCGAAGCCTTTCTGATTTCCAGGATTATCACGTAATAGACTATGTGGGGAAATAATTGCTTGTGCTGTATATGTTTGCCCTTCTGCTTCTCCTAGAACTGTTGTATAATAGGCATTTGGGTGACCAATTAAAGCGGCGATTATAGAATCATCCCAGTATCCATGGACCGCAGAAGACCTTTCATTTAACGATTTAATTTTAACCTCTTCGAGACTTACAGGTGTAAATGTGAAAGCTTTTTGCATAGAATCAGTTTTATGACGCTTTAAGTCTATTGAGAACTTTGTCATTAAAGTGTAAACACCCATATAGGCTAATGGGCCTAATATTTGCCCTGCGACGGGAATCCATTGCAGGGAA
>LAZR01001546.1_pt1 | contig 14455 bp, 13 predicted proteins | sample 329461 | NCBI WGS metagenome assembly LAZR01 (sample SAMN03002196, study PRJNA259156) | marine sediment metagenome | biome: sea floor; feature: Hydrothermal impacted sediments; material: marine sediment; isolation source: Loki non-amplified sample from Loki's castle hydrothermal vent sediment ...
TGTCAATGTTAGGTGAAATGACTTTAATCTTGACATTATTATTATAGTTTTTTAGAAGTCTTGCTATTAATCTTTTTAATTTTACTATTAACACATACAAAAACTTTTTCAATTACAAAACCCTTTTTATCAATACACCGAATACTTAATATTTCTTTTTCTCTTAAAAGTAGAAGTTTTAATAAATTACCAGATTGCCTTTCTATAAATAAATTTTTCATTCTTGTAACCTCTTTAAATTTATTAACTCGGCTTCTTGTGAGGACATTAAACCGCCGTTCTGTCGTGCTGTGTTCAACTCGTCTATTCTTGCTTGGATTTGTTCGGGTGTTTTCATCAGTTCACTTCCTCGAAATATTTTATTTCTGTTAGTTTAAATTGTGTTACTATTTCGCCCGTTCTCGTATCTCTAAACATTTTATTATTAGTTGCCTTAACAGTTGCTTTCGCCAATTTTTCTTTTAAGTCTTTGTCTGCTTGGATTTGTTCGGCTTTTAATCGTTCTTCCATTTCCACCTCATTTATACAATCATCTGTGTAAATTTTTTCGAGTGTTTTCATTTAATCTCCACCCTACTTATAATTTCAATAGCGTTTTCTTTTGAAATTTCTCCTCTTCTATAATCTTCAAAAATATTATTCCATTCTTCTTTAGTTATATTTTCTTTTATTGGTTGTTCTCTTATCGACTTTCCCCATTCTATTTTATGTCCATCGTTATATGTCGGTTCTGAATATTTCACATTAAAGGCATAAGCCCCACTAATTAAAAAAAGAATAACTAAAACCAATATAATTAATTTCATTTATTCAACCTCGAAATTTTGTTTAAAATTCTGTCTATTTGGTCGTTATATTCTTGCTCGTCGTCTGCGTCTATTGTGGTATATTTTAATGATGTCAAACACTCAAACATAAAAGTTAATTCGTTGCAGTTGAATAAAACAATTTCTTGTTTTAAGATTTTGCTTAAATTTTTCTCCGCTTGGAGTTGTTCGGGTGTGTTCGCTTGTGCGATTTTTTCTGTGTTTCTCATAGTTATTCTTACCAAAAAAGGTTTATAATACTTTCGGTTGTGCCGTATAGCCCCTATACACCCCAAATTTGAGGGGTATAAAAATAAAACCCTCGATTTTTTTATAAATGTTATTTAAATTAGTGCGTCAGCGTCGCTGTTTTTTAAAAAAGTGTGTTTGTCGTCGCTGTTTGTGTGTTCTTATAATAAAAAACATACTCGTTAAAATAGGAGTTAAGGATAAACATAAACCCCTATATCTTAAAGGGGGGTTTCTTTATTTGTTTCTCTATTAGGACAAAAGATAAACGCTTTATATTGTGCTGTGGATGTCTTGCTGTGCGTGTGATGTGCTTAAAAGATATACACATATTCCCCCAACTAATGCAATAAAGTTTATTAGATAGCTTTAGACGGCTTGTTTTTTATGCGGTGTATGTTTGTTTTGTGCGGTATGCGGTGGCGGTGGTTTGGTCTGTGCTGTGGCGGTTCTCCGCCCCCCCACCACGCCCCCCTTTTATATTACCGATTGTCCCCTTGCTTAATCGGGATTTTATTCCCGTCTTTCCCCGTCGTATGTCGGGAATATTAAACCCTCTTTTATATGCCTAGTTCAATGCCTAGTTTTTAACCCCCCCTACAAGTGTGTTTATTTAGGGGGTTGAATGCCTAGTCAATGCCTTCGATGCCTAGATGGTTGATTGAGTGCCTTGACTATTCGTCACGAAGCCCTCAACGCCTGGGATAGACTGTTTAGACATAGGGTGGCCCCTCAATGCCTGGGATAATGATATTACCGACTTATAACTATCTGTTTAGTTATAGTCGGGAGTATAATACCGTAACCAGGATGTATAAGTCAGTATTCAGAGAGAGAAAGGCCTCCTAGGGATTACTACTCGATAGTGGTAACGTCTCAGTGCCTGTTTTGCTCTTTTTATTTGGCGAGAGGGTGTGCTGCGTGAGTTATAGCCCATAAGTTAATAACTTAGAGCCAAGAACCGGCCCCAAACCCGACAGGTGCCTATATAGGGGGTATATATGCCATTATCTGTATGTTTTGATATAGATTGTATGCTAATCTTCCTCGTCCTCTGGACTTTCACCGCCTAAAAGCTTCCCAATGTACTTGTGATGGGCACTTGTCTTGGTTTTTTCCCCAATACGACGGGCTATTTCCCGGTGAGTGAGCTCGAAATCTGTTGCGAGTATCATCAAAGCTCCCTTTAGGTACCTAGTCCGTGCTTCCTCTACTCTACCGACTACCTCCCGGGTCTTAAGGGCCTCTACCTTACGCTTCCTATACTCATCCTGGTCTATCACGGCAGTATCATCCCAATCACCATAGAAATCACACTTAGCAGCCTTGTAGTCACCATCTTTCTTCCCCCACTTGTATAATTTCTTCTTCGCAGGGGCGCTAAAGAAATTAAACTGGCCTCTTACCCACATATCATCTTTATCTACTGTAACATAGCAATCAATAAGACAATTGGACCTGTTCGTGGCGATTGACTTTGGCAAATCAAAAAACTCTGGCAAGCAAAGTATATTAAGCATATTATATTGGCCACACTCGCGAAAAAAATCCTTAACATTCTGTGTAGACTTCTTCATTGACTTAACTCCTTCTAAATCTGCCCCAGCTTCATCAAAAATTAAAACCCCTCCCCTGTGTTTTCTCCCGAGCTTGTTCCCCTTCCTGATTAATTCGCTTCCGTGAAAAACGATGTTGTCTTCAATATTAAATGGGACAAGAGTTCCATATTTTTTCCAAAATGCGTAAGTCCAATACGCCGCAATATGTTGGGCGAGTACTGACTTCCCAACTCGCACAGTACCTTGACCAGAAATGACTACGACAATATCCCAATCGTTCTTTATGTTTTTAATCCACAAATCAATTGTGTTCTTAAGATTATCACACATATAAAATCCTGGAGACCGCTGACCCTTGTAAGAACTAATACCTTTTTCTTTATCGAAAGGAAACCACTCTTCACAAACCTTCATCTTCTCAACCCAGCCTTACTCGCATCTCTTTTATTCCCAGCAAGGAAGCCCCTCTTTTTAGCAAGTCCTCTAACCTTTAAATCAAGCTCGTCAATTTCGTTCATAGATTTTTGCCAGTACTGCATTCTGTTTGGCTTTGGATTTGGCGGACGAATTCTTAACCTGTCTCTTAAGACTTTCAGGTCTGCCCAAACATCTTTTTCTTTCTCTAATAACTCAACAGAAATTTCCTTATACAAAGTTATGATGTGAGATAAGACTTCTTCAACTTCGGCCCTAGGATTTCCATCATCGTCAAACTGCGTAGTCCTAAACCGCGCATCATTAATTGCATTGATAATTTTGTCGCAACGAATAAGGACTGCAAGATTTGAATTCCATTCTAATTCTCCACCGCTAACATTGTCTACCATAAGAATAAGTAAGTAGGATAGTTTTTTAAAACTTTCTGATAGAAATGTATTTAAATTAAAGCGACAGTAGGTATGTAGTATGGCAATAAATATAGAAGCCAGAAGAGAATGTAATAAACGGTGGCGCTTGAGAAATAAAGAGAAACTTATTAAAGATAAAAAACAATACTATGAAAATAATAGGGCGAATATTCTTAAGGCGAAAAAGAAATACAACCAAGAAAATAAAGTTAGAATTCTTGAGTATCACAAACAATACAATGAGAAGAATACAAAAAAGAATATTGAATACCAAAAACAATATCGCGAGAAGAACAAAGTTGAGCTAGCCGAAAAGAGAAAAATATACAAGCAAAAAAATGAAGCTAGCATTAAATTATGGCATCAAGTAAACAAAGTTAAGATTGTCGAAAAGAGAAAAATATATGCCCAGAAAAATAAGGCAAAAATAAAACAATACTATCAAGATAATAAGGAGAAGATTTCTGAACAAGGAAAAAAATACCTTCGAGAAAACAAGCAGATTAGAAAACAATATTATCAAAAAAATAAAGTGAAGATTGCTAAACTCCATAAGCAATATCATCAGAAAAATAAAATCAAAATTGCTAAGCTGGCTAAGCAGTATTACCAAGATAACAAAGTAAAGATTGCTAAACATCTTAAAACACGACGGCAAACTGATTCTAAATATGCACTGACTGTCCAATTAAGGAATAGAGTGTGGCACGCTTTCAAAGACTATTCCACAACAGGTAAGATAAAGCCAGCATGCGAATATGGAATAGACTACGCCGCAATTATAGAGCATCTTAAACCTTTCCCTGCGGAACGCTGGAGGTATCACAAAGACCACATCAAACCATTGTGTTCATTCGACTTCGATGACTCAGAACAAATCAAACTTGCCTTCGCTCCTGAAAATCATCAATGGCTTTTGGCAGAAGAGAACATGTCGAAGGGTAAGAAAATAATTGAGCAATCACAATTGTGTTTCTAACACCAACCCATAATTATAAAAAGTTAAGCCGCGTGATAAAAACATGAAAACTATATGTGCGAAAAGCATTGGTTAAAATTTTGACAAGACAGGTGGTCATAGAATTATGGTAAGAGTGAAGACTCCATCGGGTTGGAAGACCGTTAAGTCTGGAAGTGATATAACTGGAGCTAGAAGTGGTAGCGGTAAATTTCAATCCCCAGTTAGAATGAGTAGTCCAACGATAGGAGATAAGGGGAGGGCGAGGAGTGGTGGAATAACTAGGAAACCTGTAGCGCCTCCAAAACTAACACCACAACAAAGAAAAGAAACCTTCGATAAATTAAGAAGTGGTGAAATAACTAGAGCAGAAGCAGCTGAAAGTATAAAACTTGGCAGGGCGCAACCCAAAAAGGTTGAACCTAAATTTCAAAAACCAAGTGGTTTAGATGTTCCAATTACAACTCCGGAGAAACCAGTCTATGGACCTGTTCGACCTGATGCTTTTGATAAACCAATCTACGGACCAATCCAACAAAAGAGAATTATTGTTCCAGATGTTCCTAAGACTTATGACTATGGACAAGGAACTTTCGTACCTGAACCAAAACCATTTGTTGATGTTCAAGCTGAAAGAGCTGAAAAATTTAGAGAAGATATAATAAAAATAAAAGAAGATGAGAGCATAATTAATTTAGGTAGTCCAGAAATAACAGACCCATATATGAGAAGCACGATGGGACTTGATGTTAGAGCGGCCGTACCATTTGACTATGGGCAAAGTACTGCTTATGAAGGAAAGGAAGAAAGAGTTGAGTTCACTCCTGTTTCTTTCGACCCATTAGGAAGAAGCGGTGGTAGAAAATATGCAGACACCGCAGTCTCAGTTGCACAAGATATTGTATTAGGTAGGGGATTAAAGGCGGGCCTTACTCCAAGCCAATGGAAAGCAATGAATATAAAGGAAGACCAAAAAGTTCTGAATCCGAAACAACACTCTCAAATTGTAATCTTCCTTGAACAAAATAAAGAATTAGAACAGAAAAGGACAGCCTTAATTTTAACGATTACAAATCTTAATTTAGATTATGAATCTGAAAAGATAACACAAAAGCAATATGCTACACAATATAATAAAGTTGTAAAAATAATAAATGCAATTGATAATAAGCTAGCAAATAAAAAACCCCCTTTAGATTTTGTAATTGCCGACGAATCTGCTACAGCTTTTAAGACGGCTGCCATCTCCGCGGGGATTGAAGCTACTCAAATTATGCCATACCTAACACCAGTTGGTGATATAGTTGAAGGAGTTTCTATGTTTGTTGAAAGCACGTCCCCTCTTGGCGGTTCACAAGATATAACATTAACAGAAAAAGAAAGGAAACTTAAAAGAGTATACGCAGGAGTTGGAGTTGCTGTTGCTGCAGGTGGAGCACTAGGTTTTGCAAGTTCTTTTTCACCTGCGACTTCAACTGGAGGCGCTGCCATACAAGGACCATTAGGAAAAACCAGTCAATTTATTGCGAGTCAAATATCTCCAGGTATGGTTTCTGGTGTTCAGAAAGTAACGAAGGTTGGAGTAGGTGTACTTGGTGGATATGTTGGAGTCACAAGGGGGGTTCAAATATTTGAGGAAACAGATAACATGGCCGCTGCAATTGGTGGAGGACTCGGGGCAGGAGTACCTATCATTGTTGCCGCAACCGGAACACCATTAAAAGCTAGGACTGTAGAAATTCCACAAGAGACAGGAGGAGTTGCTAGGATTGGAATTCTATCATGGGAAACTCCAACTAAAATCCCTGGTCAATATAAAGCTAAGCCTCTTGCATATTTCGGATGGGGTACTCCAACTGGTAGAGAATTAGTTCCAAGCAAAAGAGGAGTTACACTTGCAGATGATTTTCAACTCTTCCCAACCAAGAGTGGGCGAGGTGCTCAATTAGTTGATGTTCCAATTAGAGTTGGTCTTGGAACTCCAGATGTTGGTAAAGAACTGGTTTCTATGTCAGGTAAAATGAGCGATGCTATATTCACTGGAGATGCAACTACATACAAAGTGTTAAGGAAAGGTATGAAAGGTATTGAAATGGAAGCTCCAAGTTTACTTACACCAAGAGCGAAAAAAATATGGGACCCTTTAGAAAAAATATCAGAAGAAGTTTCCATAGGCGTCCCAACAAAGATTGTAAGAAAAGAAGCAATCTACGAGCCAACAAAATATCTTACTCCAGATGCGAATAGAATCTCAATAGAATTTGCAGCGGAAAAGAAAGGTGTTATTTTTGGTAGTAAAGCTAGAGCCGGATTACTAAGCGAGACTTATAGTTATGGTGGAGTTAAAGCAAGGCTGAGTAAAGTTCCTGGCGATGTTGATATTAGATTTGATTATGCCAACAAAGCTCAGTTACAAAGTAGAACTAATGAATTGATTAGACGATTTAAGAAACTTGGAGACCAAGAATACGGAGGAAAGAAATATCAATACTCTACAACTAGAGAAGTTCCTGGTGGGGAATTTCAAATTGAAGCAAAGATAGATGGAAAGTGGGAAAAGATTACAGAACTTAAAGGTCCTGATATGGAAGAGGTTTCTCCAGAGTTTGTATTTGGTATTAGGAAACAAGAAGCTCCAATATTACAAGGAGCAGTAGAAGGAAAGAGAGGAGTTTACACAACTGATATTCCTGAAGAAACAAAAGCTCTCTCAGAAAGTCTGGCTAAGATTCAAAAGGTTGAGGGTAAGATAGATTTATTTCCTGGAGCTGAAAGATTAAAAGATGTTGGTGCATTCTCAGTTACTGCAAGAACTGCTGCTTCAAAGATTGGAGGAGCAAGAGGGAAAAAGGTTTTAGGATTAGTTCAAGAAGTTGAATCATATTACCCAGCTGAATTAGTTACTTCTCAAACAAGGTCTGTCTTTGATTTTAGTCAGGCTCCTTCCTCAAGCTTTTTAGGAGACGTACCAGCAATTTCTGGTGTATCATCACTTGCGGTTACTTCATCAGTTAGTCCAAGCCCGGACAGCTTCACTTCTTTTATGGGGTCGCCAAGTCCTAGTCCAAGTATAAGCAGCTCGATAAGTCCTAGCCTAAGTCCTTCGCCTAGCCCATCGCCTTCGCCATCACCATCTCCTAGCCCTAGTCCTTCGCCATCTCCTAGCCCAAGCCCCTCACCTAGCCCTAGTCCTTCGCCTAGCCCTAGTCCTTCTATTAGTCCAAGCCCTTCGCCTTCACCTTCGCCAAGTCCTTCGCCTTCACCTAGTCCAACTCCAATTGGAATAACATTTGGTGGATTTACATTTGGCAGGAAAAAGAAAAGAATAGAAAATGATATGCAACCATATTTTGGAGAAGTTATGGTTAAAGGAAAATACCAAAGAGTTACAAGTCAACCGCACACAAAGAGTGGAGCCAGAAGTGTAATAGCAAGAATAATAGATAACACAATAAGTTCACAAGGTCGAATTGTTCCTATGAAAAAGAAACCGAAGAAAGGAACGAAGCTTGTTCGTGGTGACGACTACTATGAAAGAACAAAAGATAAGTATAGAAATTTTAGAATTATTAAAGGAGAGAGAGTTGCTGTAAAAAATACTCTGATAGAAAAAAGAAATAGACGTCTCGATATGCCGGGCGAAACGAGAAGGATGACAGTGGCCCAATTTAGAGCACAAGGTAAACTTGGTAGACCTAAGAAGAAAGGAAAGAAGAAGAGACCGTTTAGATTATAGTTCTATCAGAAAGTTTTATAAAATGATAGTTAGTAAGTAGAGTATGTCAACAGATACGAGTACAGATACAAGTGGTGTTGCTTCTTATGCAAACCAAGAGGCTGGTAAAGCCTTGGCCTCAATTGCAGGATTGTTAAGGGAAGCAGATAATCTATTGCCAATTTTAAGAAGCGAATTTAAAGGAGAGGCAACTGTTCAGTACGATGATGGTTCAATCGAACACGTCCAGATTTCTAAACCAATGTTTGTTAGGCTTGATTTCAAAACAGATAAACCAATTAAAATTAAAAAGATGTATCGTTCTGGAGAAAAAGAAATCTACGTATCCAACGATGATGCAATCGAACACATCTTATCTATGTTAAAGTTTATGGGACTTAATAAAATTACTTCTCTTACAAACTTAAGTGAGAAAACAATCCTAGAAGACTTGAAAGAATTTGAATGCAAACTCGCCGCAGTTCTTATGTTGAAACAAAAGGAATGGGGAATTGATAAAGAACTTCTTCCAACAACCATGACTAAGATTAAAACAATTGTTCAAGATGCGCGATATATGTGTTGCAATGGTTCTACAATTAAAGCAATTCAGAAAACAGTTCAAAGGATTGAAAGCTATAGTGAAGGGCAAACTAAAGGAAGGAGCAGTGGACCTTATGCTTAGTGACCAAAAAAAGATTCTAGCGAATAGTAGACTTGCTGTTTGTAATACTCATTTCATTCCAGTTATGATTGGATGTATTATTATGTCTGGAGTTTATTTATCTACAATGATTGACTTATTAAATTTAATCTTTGGTTGGATATGGTTTGGTTTAGCAATATTTACATACAATAAATATAAGAAAGCTAAGAAAAAGATATTGGAGATGACTGAATAATGGCAGCAGTAGATTACATTGTCCAAGCCTTTGATATTATTCTAGTAATCTTCTTGTGGACATGGTGGATATTTATAATTGCTGGAATGTGGTTTATGAAAAAGAAGTATTCACAATATCCTGTTGATGTTGTTATAATTGAAAGACGTGGAGAAAATTTAATTAAAACAAATGAAAGAGCTGGAAGAAAAGTTAACAAGGAGACTCAAATTTCTTATTACCAACTAAGTAAATGCAAAGATACTATGCCAGTTTATAATTTTGACTGGATGCTTCACAATGCTGACAAGCCAATGAGTATCTTTGAAAAGATAGTAGGCTTCCTTCGTCCAACAATTGGTACAGTGTTTTTATTTAAATATGGTTCTAAACAATATAAGCCAATCAATATTAATCAAAAGCCTGGAACTGAAAATAAGTTAAAGCTCAAAGAAGTTAAAAACGAAGATGGAACTTCATTATTTAAATACGAGTATGCACAGTTCGACCCAAGGTGGCCGCTTAGTATTCTTGACTTCGAGGTTGTAGATTGGGACAATATGAATTTCATGGTGCAGGAGCAGCGGGCTTCAATCATGCGAAGAGCAGGCGGACTAGATTGGATGAAGCAATTAGCGGTACCAGCAATGCTAATAGCCGGAACAGTAATCGTTGCGCTATTCATTCTAAAATTCTCAGCAGAAGCGGGTGCAACTTTAAAAGGCGGAGCAGGCCAACCGGCAGCAGAGAAAACTGGCGGAATAATTGGAGGGGCAATTGATGGTGTCATCTCACCTCCTGCTGGTTAATTAGTTAATTATATAAACATCGACGCTTTAAATTTTTAATGATAGAAAAGAGAAAATCAATTAGTCTCACTTTTATTTTCTTATTATGTTTTTCTTTAGTAGCAGCAGTCGGATTAGATAATCCTAATCTTCCTTTGGTTAGACCAGAGTTAGAAACCTTCGATAACAATACTGCTTTTGTTAATCAGTCACAATTCTGGAACACTATAACACTTGGCCCAATGGACGACGCTAACTCAGCCCAGTTCGATAACATCGGTGGGACACTAACTATTGATGAAGCATATCTTAGTTCATTTGGTGACGGGGAATGGCTACAATTAGATGGGGGTAACTCACCAACTGCTAATATTAATTGGGGTGGATTTGGAATTAATAATCTAGGAAATATGACAATAGGTGGTAGTATATTCTTCGGAGATACAAATCATTTTTTAAAGAGGGGGGCATCGGGATTTGATGGATTATCTACTAATGCTTTTGCCTTCCAACAATTTGATGAACATCCGGAAGGAACAATTCCTTTTATAGTAACGGGGAACAAAACTAATAGTATTAATGACGCAGTTATGATATTAGCACAAATAGGCTTAAATAACTCTGGAGGATATTTGGGAAACTCTTGGATGATTGCACCAAACAATCTAACTATAAATCTTACTGAATTATCTAATTGTTTTTTTGTTATTAATGCAACAGGAAATACACCTAGAATATCTTGTGATACTTCAGAGACTGGTGCAGACTTATTCGTTCAAGATGATATTCAATCTGGAGGAACTATTTTTGCCGATGGTGGAATAAGAGCAGAAACATTAGTAGACTTTGTGATGGATGGTCAAGATGTTAATATCCAAGGTGGAGGACTTCATATATTTACACCAGTTACATTTGAACAAGGTGTCGTGGCAGGTAATGAGGTAACAACATTTATTGAAGATTTCACGGGTGGTCTTGGGAGTTTTACAAATCTCCAATCAGACTTAGGAAATTGGTTCGTAACTGCGAACATACTTTGTGATGATGGAGATTGTGCTAATGCAATAGGTATCTCTGGTGTTGGGAATATAATTATGGAAGCAAACATTTCTACCACAAATATTAACGAAACATCACTAAATTTCATTTATAGTTTAGTTAATATAATTGGGGCGAATGACTTTGAAGTAACAGTAAATAATAATATTGGAAGTGGAGAGGTAAGTATTTTTACAGACTCTACAAATAATGTTGTTAAAAGTTCTCAATCCATAGCACTTCCTGCTTCGATGTCTAACCAACCCAAGGTGAGTATAAGATTAAATTGTGATGTTACAAATGCTAATAGACAATGTTTTGCAGATACTATAAGTGTTAATGGAACTGCGATAGCAACAACTTTGACTAATGTGTCTGGTTTTGATTCAGTAATTAAATTTGGTGATGGAGTATTGGCTGCCGATGGATTTCCAGAAAGAGGTATAATTTATAACGCTTCTGGAGATACAATAATTATTAGAGGGAATGCAACATTTGAGAATGTAGTCGAACAAGATTTGAACGTCACCAACTCTATTGAATTAAATGGAACTATAATATTTGATTGGGATGATATAGTTTCTAATGTCTCTATAAACTTTGGAGCAAACGAATCAGATACCTCTGGCCCATCAATCCCTTTTCTTCTAACAGAAGAAGGTGTACTAAAAATAGATGTAGTTGATAGTGGAGGTGGTTCTACAATATGGGAGCAAGTTTTAAGTGAAATAAGAAATTCCGTTGGTAACATATTAAACTTTACTGGGAGTTTGTTTGTCTCTGGTAATGGAAACTTCGGACAAAACATAACAGTAGAAGAAAGAGTTGTCTTGGGTAATGGTGCTAGTATCGGATGGAATGCAACATGTGATTTTATATTTTATGATACAAGTGGTTCAATATTGGAAACCAAAGGATGTGCATAATGGGAAAAACTAAATACCCGCTTACGTCGGTAACAATGTGAAAGTGAAATTAACTTTAGTGTTCTGTATGATTTTATTAATTGGAAGTGTCTCTGCTATGAGTACATACTATGAAGATATACAATTTATGGGGAGTGGTTATTATGTTGGGAACTTGTCTATTTGGGATTTAGAAGTTAGAGATAGTTCAATTTATTTGGGTGATTATATTATAGACCAAAATGGAGATAATTTTAGAATAAGGAATACAACTTCAACTATTATGTTTTTTAATAAATCTGCTAATGAATTGGTTTTTACAACTAATACAAAAACCTTGGGATTCACCGATGGAGCTAGTCCATTAAAGTTAAGAGAGGGAGTACAATTTTTTGATAATAATGACATAAAAACTTATTCAATTTATCATGCTGAAGGAAATAAAATATGGAGGAATGTTTCAGGTGTTTTTAATCATTCTATTATATTTGAAGTAGATACAAAAGGGAATCCTTATGGGATGGAATGGCTTATGTGGGACAAGGTAACTCAAAGACCTCCTATGGTAGTTAATTTTGGAGAAGAAGGTAGAGCCACTACATTTGATAGAAGTTTAAGAATTGGAAAATCAAATAGTCCTGTGGATGAAAATTTTACGTTGTGTACTACTTTAGCTTGTAATTCTTCTGATGTTTCTGATTTGGAAGTTGAGGGTAGTATATGGGCTGGAAGAAATATAACAGCAAATTATTTTATTGGTGATGGAAATTTATTAACAGGTCTTAATTCTGATAAGATTATTTCTCCTGACAAATTAAAGAATCTGACTATAACTAATACTACTCTAATTTATAATGATGGAACTACAGACAGGTTTGTATCTAACACATTAGTTACAAAGATAATTTCTCCTAATGATTTGAACATTATAAAAGCACACGATAGTTATACACAAATACTATTCAATGATTATATAAGGCTTAATATTAATGCGGGTACATCTTACCTACGGTCAAATGATGGAACAAACAAAGTTGAGATAAAGGGTGCTTCGGTGGCGTTAAAATATGATAGTAAAAATAGGGTTTGGATAGATAATATATATACAGAAGTAATGAATCCAGGTCGTACTGGTGGAATAGATATTAGAAATTCGGCAATAAAAATAACTTTGAATGACATAAATAGATTTAAAGCAGATGATTCAGAAACAAAGATATTGTCAATGGATGGAACTTTTTATGCAAGAGTATCAGATACTCAATTTAATATATGGGATGGTTCAAGAAATAGAATAGATGTCAATTCAGTAAGTAATGTTGAAACTAGCCCAGATGGAAGTCAAGAGATAAAAATAAATAATTCTGGCGCTTATTATAATGATGTTGAGATAGGGAGTGGAGGGGGATACGATGGAGGAGATTTGCTTGTTGATGGGAATTTAAATGTTACAGTTAATTTCACAGTTGGAGATGAGAGACTCGGGGTAGATGAAGGTTATGTGTATATGCAAAGTCCAACCAAAAATCATAATTTAGTTGTAGATAATACTGGAGCATTTTATGATGGGAGTGAAATAATAACTGTTGGAAACTTCCCAGATGTAGAAGGAATAGTTTCTCCAAATGGATTAAGAAATTTAACTGTAAGTAATAGTGATTTAATCTACTACGATGGAACAAGAGATAGATTTGATATTACAGCAGTCCATTCTAAATTCTTTTCACCAGATGGGGATTATACTTTATTAGATGATAATCGTTATGTCTACAATGACGGAACTAGAAACAGACTAGAGATAAATCAATTTGGTTCTATGTCTATTGGTCCAAGCGGAATTCATACATTGCTTCTAAATGGTTCAGGAGTTTTTGCAGATGGTGTTGAAATAGCAACAGTAAATGATATTGATTCAAATTGGGATACTGCTTACGGATGGGGAGACCACGATGGATTATATTCATTATTGAATCATAAAGAAGATACATTATATTCTCCAGATACTTTAAAGAATTTCACATTAACAAATACTAATTTAATTTTTAATTACAATAGTAGTCAAAGATTTATAATAGATAATGTAGGTTCTGGTTTATTTAGTCCAGATGGAAATAAAGTTTTATTAGTTACTAATGCTGGAGTTTATGCAAACGGAGAAATAGTTTTAACTTCTTCTGATTTGCCAGTTGATAGAATAGTTTCTCCAGACACTTTATCCAATCTTACTATAGACAATACCTCATTAATATATATTAATAGTAATGGAGAAAAGAGATTTGAAGTTGATGGCACACAAACTAGAATTAGAGGTGTAGGAGAAACCCCAATATATATTAAATTTGGAATTAATTCTTTTGAAATTAATGATGGTGTAGATAGATTTATGTCTAACTCAGACAAAACAATAATGGCTTCTGCAAATGATGTTTGGTGGTCTGCAACTTATGATGATAGATATGAAGTAATGGATGACGTAAGAGCTAGGATAGTAGCTAATGCAATAAATACAACACTTATATCTCCTGATGGCGGTGATATATTATCTGTTGCAAATAATGAATTTACTTACAACGATGGTGTTACTGATAGAATACTTGTTAATTCTGTAACATCTAGGTTAGTTGCACAGAGTGGGGCTTACATATCTTCTGGTACAAACTCTTATATAAATGATGGAGCAAGAGCCAGACTTCAAATAGACGGAACTC
>LAZR01001547.1_pt1 | contig 14453 bp, 14 predicted proteins | sample 329461 | NCBI WGS metagenome assembly LAZR01 (sample SAMN03002196, study PRJNA259156) | marine sediment metagenome | biome: sea floor; feature: Hydrothermal impacted sediments; material: marine sediment; isolation source: Loki non-amplified sample from Loki's castle hydrothermal vent sediment ...
GTACAAGCAAACAAATCATATTGCAACACAACCGCATTACTCCATGACCCCAATACTTGGTTCGTTACTGGCAACCCCAAATAGGTCACATTTGGGAAAGTAGCAGCCAGCATCAATGCCCCTTTTTGTGAGGAACTTACGGGCATCAACTTTAATACTAGCCACATTATAACGGCTGCCGTCACTAGACCAGAAAATGCTGTCACTGAGATCTTTAAGGATGTTGGTGTCATTGGCGTTCCCCAAATGACATCTAACACCAGTGCAGGCAGAAGGATATAAAAAACAAGGTCAGTTAAAGCACGACGATGAGCAAGTGCTGGAATATGTTTTGGTGCTAACTGTGTCCATATAAACCCACAGGCTATTAACACCCCCATCTGGAGTAAAACTGACAGCATTGCTTGTCCTTTAAAAACGTATTGGGATCGTAGCAAGCCCCCCCTAAAAACTAAAGCACTAATAATGACCCTATAAATTATAGATGTTACTTGCTGAAGTGCTGGACAGAGGGTATTGTTACGATTTTGAATAATTCAACAAATTCCATTAAGTTAGCTGATTTTTATCAGGTATTATCTAAGATCTGGACCTCGGTCTGATAAGTAAGGAAGCCCATATGTCTCTTTCCAAGCAGTTGTCGATCCTCATCAGTTTGATTTTCCTGATAGTTTTTTCAGCCAGCTTTATGATCAGTATGAATAGTATTCGTGATTATTTAGAAGTTGAGTCAGATATCCACGTACAAGATACCGCTACGTCGTTGGGCCTATCGCTAAGCCCACACATGCAAAATGAAGAAGATCCTATTCTGCAAACCATGATGAATGCGATATTCGATATGGGCTATTACAAAGAAATGCGTCTAGAAAATGTAGACGGCGAAGTACTAGTCAAGCTTAACAACCCAAGTCAAATTGAAGGTGTGCCTGATTGATTGATTGATTGATTCCCGATGAAATCAGCCACAGCCGTCACAGAGATAAGCTCTGGCTGGACCATCTCTGGCAAATTATATGTCATTGGCAATCCAGCTTATGCTTATTTAAAACTTTATCAACAAGCAAAAAAAACATTGCTTTATTCAGTTAAGGCGATACAAAGACAAGCAACATTAATTACCAACGGTGAATTTACAACTATCGAACGTCTACCATGGACCACCGAAGTGAAACATGTCGCCCAATCAATGAATAGTATGTCAGCAAAGATTGGTGATACGGTTACAAGGCTAAATCAACGTCTCGATGCTCTGAATGAAAACCTAAAACGCGATGGTCTAACACGTTTGCTCAATCAAGCCACATTCAATGAAGACATTAAACGTTATTTATCAAATGGGACAGAAGGTTACGCTGGCTATATAAAATTTGACGACTTATCGGCTATCAGCAAACAAAAAGGCAATCAAATTGTCGATAATCTTCTTCGTGATTTAGCACGTATACTCGGTGGTTCGGTTGCTACTCATGGACAAGCTTATCGCTTGTATGGTGCAGAATTTGCCTTATTTCGCACTGAGAATACAACACAAAGCATTGAAGACTTCGCAGAAAAACTCCAGCAATCCCTAAACGAATTAGCTGAGCATTACGAACTTGAAGACTTAGTGCATATCGGCTTTGTTAAAATAGATCGTACCAGCGAGTTCACGCGCTTGATGCCCGCTTTAATCGAAGCATATGAGCAGGCGCGCCACATCGGTCATAATGCTTATTCAATTAAAGAAGATTCTATTAGCTCGATGTCTGAGCAAGACTGGAAAGCGATTATTACCCACACACTTAATCGAGATACACCGGAGATTATCTTCACAGCAGAAGCATTTGACTATAACGGTGTGACACCGAAGAAAGTAATGCAAGAAGCCTTTAGTGTGGTGAAGAACAAGGCGGGAAAAACATTATCAGTGGGTACCTTTTTCTCCATGGCGCGAGAATTTGATTTAGCAGAATCGGTTGATCGCTGCATCGTTAATAAAGTCTTGTTAAAGATGGAGCAGGAAAAAATTAGCTGTCCTGTCACTATCAATTTAACGATGGACTCTGTTATATCCGCAAACTTTTATAAATGGCTGGAAACGCGCATCACCCAATCCACGGTGAAACCTGAGTTATTAGCATTCTCTGTATCAGCCTATGCCGCCAAAAAGGACTTAAAAGCATTTGCTAACTTCAGTCGTTTTGTGAAGTCGTTGGGCGCAACATCACTGATCAAACGTTATTCTCCAGACATTATTGATATTGATGAGTTACGCCACTTGCAAACTAACTACATTCGCCTAGCTCGTGACTTGACTGAAGATATTCGTGGAAATACCAGTAAACCCGATTTCCTCGAAATTATTCATGAAGTCACCCGTTTACTAGAAATCAAAGTGATTGCTGAAGCCGTCACAAATGACGATGATTTTGAGCTGGTTAAGAACGCTGGACTTTTTGGTATCAGTCGATAACAACTATTTTCATGAGGTTATCTCGCCCCATTGTCACTTTATTAATAGTCATCAGTTTAGGTTTTACTGTGCCATTGTTTGCACAGTTCAATCTCAGCTCTGCACTATTAGATAAAGTCGAGCAAAAATACAATTCTCATGCTCGAAAACGCCTTGAGTTATGGCAGCAACTGATTGATGATAATCAAACTATTCCTGAGCGTGAGAAGCTTGAAATCGTTAATGCCTTCTTTAATACAAACGTGCTTTTTATGGATGATATTGACCTGTGGAAGCAAAAAGATTATTGGGCAACACCACTTGAAATGTTATCCATCGGTGGTGGTGATTGTGAAGATTATTCGATTGCTAAATATTTCACCCTTAAAGAGTTGGGCGTTGATGAGGATAAGCTGAGAATCACTTACGTTAAGGCTAAAGAACTTAATCAAGCGCATATGGTGTTAACGTATTTTGAAACAAAACGTTCTATACCGCTGGTATTAGATAATTTAATCATTGAAATAAAGCCCGCTTCACAACGACCAGATCTAACACCTGTCTATAGTTTCAATGGTACCGGCCTATGGTTAGCCAAATCACGTGGCGAAGGTCAGCGAGTCGGCGAGTCTTCACGCTTAAGCTTGTGGCAAGACTTGGAAAACCGGATGAAATTACAGCTCAAAGATGAGATATCTACCGAATAATACCTGAAGCATTAATCGGTATCTGCCAAAAATGAATACCCGCGTCACTGTATGACTTCACTAAAGTGTCCATCAGCTCATCCAGATGTTCATTATAAATTTCACACCAAATCATCACTTGCTTACGTTTGCCCACCACTTGCTCTGACAAAGTTAATGGGTGTTGACTGCCATGACCAAACGCCACTTGTGAGGTAAAGCCTTCCACTAGTGGATGCATTAATAGCCAATCACACAAGTCAGCCTCTAATGTTGGTTTAATGATTAGAGCAAGTAAGGTTTTCATTTTTTCACCCCAAAACGTCGGAATAAGATAGGTAATAACACCAGTGTTAATAAGGTAGCACTGACTAAGCCACCAATAACGACAATAGCAAGCGGCCGCTGAATCTCCGATCCTGGCCCATTAGCAAATAACAATGGCACTAATCCAAATGCAGCTATCGTCGCGGTCATCATAACGGGTCTTAAACGACGCATCGCCCCCTCTCTTACTACTTGATCTACCTGCATTCCGCGATCCAGTAATTCATTAAAATAAGTCACCATCACAACCCCATTTAGCACTGCAATACCCAATAGTGCGATAAAACCAACGGAAGCAGGAACAGACAGGTATTCCCCGGTCAACCATAAGGCTCCTACACCACCCACCATCGCAAATGGCACATTACTCATGACTAAGGTGGCTTGTCTTAACGAACCAAATGTAGAGAATAACAGCAAGAAAATAAGTGCTAAGGCGACTGGAATAACCACCATTAATCGTTGTGCGGCACGTTGTTGATTTTCAAATTGCCCACCCCATGAAAATTGGTAACCACTGGGTAAATCAATCTGATTAGCGACAGCTGCCTGAGCTTCTTCAACAAAACTGACCAAGTCACGATTGCCCACATTCACAACAACAACAGACATCTTTTGTCCTTGCTCTCGTCTAATTGATACCGGACCTTCTACACGATCTAATGAAGCTAAATCACTGATCTGAACTTGTTGTCCATCATTGAGTGTTAACCGTGCTTTATCAAAAGCTGACACCACATTTCTGAGATTTTCTTCACCTTGAATGACCAAAGGATAGCGACGAGCGCCTTGGTAAATCGTACCGACTTCACTTCCCTGTACTAGCATCCTCAACTGGGGCAACACATCCTCCACCGTAAGACCTAGCCTACCTAGGGTTAAGGCATTTAAATTCAGTTGATAATATTGAGCACCATCATTTTGTGTGGTGATAACATCTTCTGCCCCATCTAAGCCAGACACAATATCCACCACTTGTTTAGCGAGTGCATTCAGTTTGTCTGCCTCTTCCCCAAAGATTTTGATAGCAAGATCGCCACGTACTCCCGTCAGCATTTCTGAAACACGCATTTCGATGGGCTGCGTAAAGCCATAATTCAAGCCTGGAAACTGGTCCAATACCTGTCTAATTTGGCCTTTTAATTCATCTTTATCTGCTGCTTTCCATTCTTCTCGTGGTTTGAGGATTAAAAACATATCCGTTTCATTCAATCCCATCGGATCCAAACCTAATTCATCGGAACCTGTTCGAGCCACAATACCCGTAATATCAGGAATAGCACCCAACAAGGCCTTTTGTGCTCTCAAATCAGTGGCCGTCGATTCAGCTAAGGTAATAGAAGGTAACTTTTCCAGCTGAACGATTAAATCGCCTTCGTCCATAACAGGCATAAATGTTTTGCCAATTTGAGTGTATAAGGCACCAGCAAGACCGAGTAATAATATGGCTGATAAAATAACCGTACGTGTGTGATCAAGAGACCACGTCAACACTGGATGATAAATCTTCTTCATCATTGACGGTAACCAAGGTTCTTTATGGGACACCTTGGTCAATAAATAGGAAGCCATTACAGGAATAACGGTCAGTGACAAAATCAACGATCCCGCCAGTGCAAAAACGATGGTCAAAGCAACAGGAATAAAGAGCTTTCCTTCCAGCCCCTGCAGCGTTAATAAAGGTAGAAATACGATAATAATGATGACAATACCGGAGGTAACAGGTACTGAAACACCTTTTACAGCCCGGTAAATTAAGTGTAGTCGTGGAAGAACACGACTTTTTTTACCATCGGCTAATTCCGACACAATATTTTCTACGACAACTACAGCTGCATCTACCAACATACCAATGGCGATCGTCAAGCCACCTAAGCTCATTAAATTAGCGGATAAGCCAAATTGACGCATCATGATGAATGTCACCATCGCAGATAGAGGCAATACTAAAGCGACAACAATAGCAGCTCGTAAATCACCTAAAAACAATAACAAAAAGACGATAACTAATACGACGGCCTCCATTAATGCTTTATTGACGGTGTGAATAGCCTCTGTCACCAATTCACCACGGTTATAAAACACATCAATCGTGACGTCTTCAGGTAAGGATGGTTTCAAAGCGTCCAGTCGTTTTTCAATGCCTGATATAACTGTTTTGGCATTTGCGCCACGTAAACCTAGCACGAGTCCTTGGACGACTTCCCCTTCCCCATTAGCACTAACAGCACCATATCGCGTCAGCGAACCAAGTCGGCAGTTAGCAATTTGTGATAACAAAACAGGTTCTGTTCTATCCGTTTTAATCACAATACTTTCTAGATCTTCAAGCTTCTCGATACTGCCTTGTGCTCTAACGAGGAGAACTTCTTCGCCTTCATCAATACGGCCAGCACCATCATTACGATTATTGTTTTCTAAAGCATACTGAATATCAGCCAAACTAATGTCTAAAGCGGCCATTTTGTTTAAATTAGGCACCACTTCATAGGTTTTCACATAACCACCAAGTGCATTGACATCAGCCACGCCTTCAACACTTCTTAAGGCTGGTCTAATAACCCAGTCTAGTAATTCTCGTCGTTCAGTTAATGACATTGAGGGGCTATTTACAGTGAACATAAACATCTCACCTAATGGTGTTGTCATTGGTGCTAGACCGCCCTGTAAATCGCTGGGCAAGCTGTCTCGAATCGCTGATAGACGTTCGGTGACTTGTTGGCGGGCCCAGTAAATATCGGTACCCTCTTCAAAGTCCACGGTGATATCGGTCAAGCCATATTTCACCACTGATCGCAGCATCCGTTGCTTTGGAATGCCTAACATTTCCACTTCAACCAAAGCCGTAATGCGTGACTCCACCTCTTCCGGCGTCATCCCTGGTGCCTTTAAGATCATTTTTACTTGGGTGGTAGATACATCAGGAAAGGCATCGATAGGTGTGTCATTGAATGCTTTCCAGCCAAATCCAATAAGTACGACTACGGCTATCAACATTAATAATCGCTGCGTCAGAGAAAAACGGATCAGACTATCCATTTAGTTTTCTCCTTGAGCTAACCAAGCTGATTTTAGAGCGGCAACACCTTCAAAAATAAGCTTTGTTGATGATAGGAAGGCATCTGAAACGGTTATTGTTGTCGCTGTTTGTGACACGATATGTATTGCTTGTAACTTTATGGTTTGGCCGTCATAGGTGAATACCTGAGCCTGCCCATCCATTCTCAATACGGCATTTTGCGGAATATCGTATAGGGGTGTGCTGGATTGTTTTACAAAACACACTTCCACAAACTCCCCAGGTGTCAATTGATCGGCATGATCCAATGTTTCAGCACGCACCAAGACACCCTGATCAATTTCATGCACTTTTTTGCCAATGGTCAATACGGTCGCTTTGACATCGCGATCACAAGTATTCACTTCACTTGCCGGTTCAATCGTTCGAGCAATGGATAACGGCACATGAATTTCTAACCATAAAGAAGATAAGTCAGCCACCTCGTAAAGCACATCAGATGCGACCAAGCGTTGGCCAATAACAGCATGCTGGGCCATCACCACACCATCGGTTGTCGCTCTTATCTGTAGAGTGCTGTCTAATTTTCGGTATTGCTTAAGAGCGTTAATTGCCTGTTGATCCATCCCCGCTAGCTGCATGGTTTTTAGATAACTATCGACCACTGTTTTTAGTTGTTGAAAACGGGACTTGGTATCAAGGTAACGCCGTTCGGCAATAATGCCTTCTTCAAACAATTGTTTATCACGCGCCATATCTGTACTGGCCTGAGAAAGCTGACTATAGCTATTGAGGAATTCTGTTTGCAGCGTGATAAGCTGTGGACTATTAACGGATGCCAGTATCTGGTCTTTTTTAACACGATCCCCTTCTGCTACCAGTATGGAGTTGACCACCCCTTCTTGTGTTGTTTGCACAATATGACGCTGACTATTTGGAACGGAAACCTGAGCAGGGAAATGCTGACTAGTGGTTGCTAAAACCGGCGTGGCTTCCATGTATTTCACGCCTAAGTTTGTCATTTCCGTCGCTGAAAGTGCTAAATTTTGACCATGAGCCGTGGCATAAAATAGGGTTAAACAGAGAGAGACGAGAAACTGAAGAAGCGTTTTCCTCGTTTTGCCCCAAAAACAGTTGATTTGAGTCGAATGAAAAGCGTTCTTTACTGGTTGAGAATAGCGAATAGTCATAGTGTCTCTCTTTATTATTTTAGAGACAGACTATAGTAGGCGCATTAACACAAACTTAAACAAATTTAACCGATGTTAACGCTTCTTTAAGTGAGCTTAAATCCTAATGCAGCATGACATTAAAATTCAAACTCCGTTAAAAAACGTAATGTTGTATCGGGGGTTTTATCATCAACACCAAACAGTACCCCGGTTTCCCAATGTAACTTCTTACCTGGTCCCAAGCGCAAGTCCCCTAACGCAACCGGACCAATGGCATGAGAGTCTTGTCCAGCATAGAGTTCAATAGCAGGCTCAAAGTGGCGTGATAGACGGTATTTAGCTTGTAATGCGGCGGCCGTTTCTAATTCATTGTCTACTTCACTGCCCCACTCATATACTAAGGATAAGTTAGCCGCACCAACCCAATTCCCCCACTGTTTTTCCATCAACAGCGTATTGGTATACTCCCAGCCATTGAATCGCGTTGAACGTTCCAGCTCGCCTAAATAGCCCCAATCAATCACATACTCACCTTGTTCGGTAAGTTGATATTTCACCTCCAGCTCAACACTACTGAGGTGAAAATTATCCTGCTGATCAGCTGCGACAAGATAGCCTTCAATGTACAAACGATCTGATACTGATTGACCATAACTGAATTTTTGTAGGGAATCGCCATCTGCAGTGATCATTCGCCATTCAAATTCCTGTTCTAGCGGTTCCACATAGGGGTGGTAGACTTTATCAATTGCTGAGCCATCGGCATTCGCTATTAATGGCGATAGAAGTAATGTAAATGCCGATAGATGACGAATGGCTATGCTCATAAGTGTTTTTCTCGCAGGGTTGAACTGGTAATGGCAATAACAATGAATAAGGTCATACTGCCGATATAGGCGATAACTTGGCTCAAGGTGGGAGTCGCTTCATAACCAATCAGTGCATACAACAACTGGCCAGATATCGAACGCTCACTAATTAGTGAAGAACTGTCCCATACAGGCGCTGTGGAGCTAAATATATCAGCTTGCATCATGAACTCAACGGCCTGCGACATCATACTGCCGGATATCAGCAATAAAATGACATAGCCCAACCACACCCCAAAACGTGGTGTGAGATGAATCAATAAATAATAGAAAAACACACCAACACTCAAACCAATACCTGCCCCCACAGCACCACCAAGCAAGACTGAATTAAATAGTGTCGGCACACCGATAAACCCGGTAATGAATAACAACACTTCAGAGCCCTCTCTTGAGAGTGATAACACCACGGCAAAAACGAGGCTGATAATGGTCAGGTTGCGGAAAAGTGGTTTATTTTGATGAGGAACAGCAGCAGCAAAAACCAACAAAGAAAGATAAATTAATGTTTGCATACTGGCATTAAGTATTTCCTGTCCTGCCCCACCAAACATCATTGATACCGAGCTTATCGACAGCGCATAAATACTTCCCATTACCAACCCCAGTGAAAAAGCGAAGAAAATCCATTTTCTATCTCTTTGTAACATCTGGCTGATCGCTAAAAATGTACTCGCCAGTAACGAGGCTTCGAGCACTTCTCTCAAGACAATGATGACGGCATTTAGTAACAACAGGCTTACTCCACAATAACTTTGCCTTGGGCTGTTTTTGGGAAAAACTCACCAAAAAACGGATATACCCCAATCGATAACGGCCCAATAAATACAATTGCCTGACTACCACCGGCGATGACTTTTTCACGATTTAGCTCATAACTTTCAAATTCTTCTGCTGTCACATCCTCATTTTTAATCAATAACTTAACTTTAGTGTCTGCAGGAATTCTGATCTCATCAGGAAAAAATAAATGATCTTTAATACGTACCTCTACCACCATGGTATCTGCTTGAGCAGACAGGAAAGGCAACAGTAAAAAAATGATTAAGCAAATGTTACGCATGGCTTATTGCTCTTAATGGAAAAATAACATCAACCCGTAAACCGCCGCCGTTGGCTGATGTACCTAGGTTAATAGTCGCGTGATGCAGATCAGCAATATGTTTAACAATCGTTAAACCCAGTCCACACCCTACAACACCACTATCGTGTCGATCACCGTGAAGGCGGTAAAAACGTTCAAAAACGCGTTCTCGCTGAGCTTCAGGAATGCCAGGACCCGAGTCTTCAACCCGCAATAACACACCTAATTCATGCCGTTTCACTTCAACATGAATTTCACCCTGTTCTGGCGTGTATTTATTCGCATTGTTTATCAGGTTCATTACTAAGGTTTCCAGCGCAAATAGATTGGCTTCAATCACATGTGACTCACCGTCGAGATCAATGGTTTGCTGTTTCCGATCAAAGGTATCGTAATTAAAGGCAATCAGCGATTGCACCGTTTTGAATACATCCACTTGTTCGAACTTCACGGCAGCTTGATCAGGAGAAGTGCGATACAAGGCCAGAATCTGTTCGATTAAATGCCCCATTCGCTCGACCCCCTCAGTCAGTAAAACGATATCTTCATCTTGTCGACCTAATCGTGTACCAAGATTATGTAAGTGCACTTTTAAGACACTGACCGGTGTTCGCAACTCATGCGCGGCATCAGCAGAAAAACGTTGCTCACGGTCAAAGGCTTCTTCCAAACGCAATAGCAGTGAGTTTGTACTATTTACTACGGTTGTCAGCTCACTTGGCACTCGTTCAAGGGTAATTGGACTCAAATCATCAACACGCTTATGACTTAGCTGCGTAGCAAATAAAGTGAGTGGTTTTAGACCCAGACCAACAGCAAACCAAATAATTAATGCCGATACAGGAATGGCCAAGACAATCGGTACTAGCGATTCCAACACAACGTCTTCAGCCAGAATATAGCGAATATCGATCCGTTCAGCGACAACAATCCAACGCTGCAATTTAGTATCTTCATGCACATAATTACGCCACCGATAACTGGCGAAATTGACATCATGAAACCCCTCGCTTAACTCACCCAACATGATATGTGGTGCATTGCTTGAGTGGATAATCAGCTCATTACCACTCTCATTAAAAATTTGAAAAAACGTGTAGGGATCTTCTTTTTCAGCGCTGTGTTGTTGGTTTTGTTTGGCAGAATTAGCCAGTTTGATCAGCATTGCTGTACTTTTTAGGCGAGAATCAAATAAAGATTCCGCCTTTTGCATACTCGATTGATAACCATGCAATAAGGAGACAAAATTAACTAGCGTTATCGTGGCCAATAATGCTAGTAATAGGTAAAGTCTGATCGATTTCATTGTGGCTTGATAGTATAGCCGACACCACGCACTGTTTTGATAAATTGTTCAGGAAGTTTTTTTCTCAAATGGTGAATATGAACTTCAATCGCGTTACTGGCAATTTCTTCGCCCCAACTGTATAGCTTGGATTCAAGGCTATCGCGTGTTTGCACACGTCCGACATTTTCCAGAAGCATTTTTAGCAACATGTATTCACGCCGAGAAAAGTCTACATCAATCCCTGCTACCCTCACTTGTTGGGCACGGGTATCAATCGATACGTCCCCTACCGTTAAATCGGCATGTTTCAGACTACTCAAACGACGTTCAAGAACGCGCAGGCGAGCCAATAGCTCATCAATTTCAAACGGTTTTGCTAGGTAATCATCAGCACCATTATCTAAGCCGGTGACTTTATCTTCGATAGTATTGCGAGCAGTCAAAATCAGTACAGGCAATTCGGAGTGATTTTTTCGGATTTGACGAAGCACCTCATTACCATCCATATCTGGTAAACCTAAATCTAAAATAACAATATCTGGTTCTGAAGTGGCCACACTACTCAATGCAGATTTTCCTTCTCTCAGATGATTGACACTAAATCCCTCACGCTTAAGACTCGTTTGCAAGCCTTGGGCTAGAGACACATCATCTTCAATGAGTAATACCTGCATAGAATTATTTTCCTAATTTATCCATCACCAGCTTGAGTGACTGGTCTATTTCCGCATGACGGCCCTTATCTGCAAGGGGTCTTGTCGGTCTTGGCGCCGCATTTTTTGCTTTATTTAAAAATAGTTCAGCGCTTTTATATTGTTTCTTCTCAATCAAGTATTGAGCATAAAAGTAGTTACTGTCTATACCCTGTGGATTGATTTTCAGTGCTTTTCGTAACATCGCTTCCGCTTTGTCATCATCACCGAACCCTAGCGGCCAACCAGGTACTTTGAAATAGAGTGTCCCCAAACTCGTATAAGCAGATCCATTCATTGCCTTATCATCAATACTGATGGCTTTTTCGAAATCTGATTTAGCCGCCTTTGCCAGTGATAGTGCGCCTAATCCACCTTTAGCTCCAGCGAAGCTAGATTCAATTATTCCTCGCCAAATATGTGACTCGGCCCGATCTGGATACGTTTGAACCACCTCATTCGCTTTATTAACGAGATTTTCATACGCCGTTTGCTGCTCTTCATCTTGAAGTGTGTAATTTACTGTTGCCCACTGCGTTTGAAGGTCAGCCACCTCCTCCATCACACCTGCAAATGCAGGCAAAATAAATGCGCTAACAATCAGTGAAATGAGTAGTGTTTTCATCATCGTATCCTTCATTGGAAAAATCGTTTTATGGTGGGTAACTGTTTGATAAACGAATTATCAACTAGTCCAGGTAATATACTGTTTAATCTAACAAAAAACTTTTCAGGCCAACCTAGATAGTGGCGTTTTTTATCTGTTTCGATGAACGCTAATAATGCTTCAGCGACGTGTTCTGGGGTGTCTGCTTTATTTCCCAGTGCCGCATTCATCTCATTGACTCGTGCGTCATTTAAAGCTGTTTTTGTGGCACGTGGAGCAAAATAGCGAACAGCTACTTTGGTATCAGACAATTCTCGGCCTAGGGCTTCAGAAAAGCCACGTAAACCAAATTTTGTTGCACAGTAAACGCTATAACCTGGTATGCCAATGCTCCCCAAGATAGAACCGACATTGATAATCGTTGACGGCTGGTTCTGTGATAATAAAGGCAGTAAATCTCGACACAGCGCTATTTGGCATTGCAAGTTGATCATCAACATACGCTCTAAAAGTACATCATTATGATCGCTTAGTGCGCCGAAATGATTAATGCCGGCAAGATTGATCACCATTTGCAATGGCGGATCTTGCTGTTCGCAAAAATTGATCAACAATGCCCGATCAGTTGGATTGCTGACATCAGCGACAAAAAAAGGCGGACATTTAGCCAATGTCGATGACACATGCTTGAGTCGCTCTTCATTCACATCTGTCAGAATCAAGTTTGCGCCTGCTTTATCCAGTGCTTTTACCAGTGCCTGCCCAATACCTCCGGCGGCACCGGTGACTAAAACACTGAGGTTGTTTATAGATGACATGGCATTGCCTCATTTGTCAGGCTTCGAAACACATTGCCGTACAACATATAAAAACGTTTAGCACTGTTAATGATCAGTTGTTGTTCTTCTGTATTTGTTATTTGATTCATCAGCCCCTCAAAGAACTTGACATGGTCTTGATCCAACGCACCATGTGATCGTAAATAACTGAAGGACTTGTTTGGTAAATTACAGGCTGCTTGAATAGCATCGGCCGCTCTATCAGCCGTGGTGATGCTCGTCCCTTCAAGCACATGAACCATGCCAAAAAAACCGACTGGATTGATGCGGTTCACCATATCGTAGGCGTATGACACCATCATTTCGGTATGCCAGTTTGGCTGACTCTGTCTTACTATTTCCTTATCGTACCCACAGGCTTCAATGTCATTTAAAATCCACTCTTGATGACCCAATTCTTCTTCAATATATTCAGCAACCGCATTGCGAAGCCATTCTTTTTCTTCCGGTAAGCGTCCGCCCACAGTCATCAATAACGGTACTGTGTGTTTGACGTGATGATAGGCTTGCGTCAAGAAATCCACATACAGTTGTGTATCCACTTCACCTGCCATCGCTTTGCTAATGATGGGGGCTGTGAATAATTGTTGGCGAGCTTGAGTCGTTTGTTCTTGTAACTGCTGAAAGAATGACATTTATGCGAGCTCCTTATAAAGCGCTTTTATTTGATGTTGGTGACGGGACAAAATGGCCGTTCTAACTGGCCTGCCATTGGCTGTTAAAGTCCCTGCACGGAATGATAAAGCCTGGTCGAAACGTTGCCAGCTCATCACTTGTGCGTAGTCAGGTAATGCTTTGTTAACCTGTTGTATCCAGGCATCGATCATCTCATCTGTTACCGTATCAAACCGAGGTTGAATCAAGGCGCTACAGTAGGCGCTGGCGTCACCAATCAAAATGGCCTGTGACACAATAGGATTGGCTAATAACTCACTTTCCACCCATTCTGGATTGATATTTCGACCAAAACTGGTAATTAACAGATTTTTACGCCGTCCATCAATGTGAAGAAAACCTGCTTCATCCACATAGCCCAAATCACCCGTGTGGATTGTGGATGAGCCCCAGCTTTCTGATTGATTGATGTATCCAAGAAAGGCATTTCCTTCTACAACGACTTCGCCATCTTGTGTATGCACCTTAAGATGAGGCAGTACCTTGCCAACGCTGCCCAGCTTATTGTCAGTTGGACTATTTAAACTAACGACTGAACTGCATTCAGATAAGCCGTATCCTTCAAAAACCGGTAAGCCTAAACCCTCAGCTTTAAGCAATAATTCAGTTGATACTCGGCTGCCACCGACAGCCATAAACTTGAGACTTATTGGTGCTTGCCAGCCAGACTCTACCGCTGTCACTAGGGCTAGCAACAGTTCTGGAAGTAAGACAATACTTTCAGGTTGATAGCGTGTGAGAGTCTGTAAAAACAGTTGAAC
>LAZR01001548.1_pt1 | contig 14451 bp, 11 predicted proteins | sample 329461 | NCBI WGS metagenome assembly LAZR01 (sample SAMN03002196, study PRJNA259156) | marine sediment metagenome | biome: sea floor; feature: Hydrothermal impacted sediments; material: marine sediment; isolation source: Loki non-amplified sample from Loki's castle hydrothermal vent sediment ...
TGCTTTGACCGTGTGTAAGGAAACTGGTATAAGCCCAGGGAAATTATTGATGCCCATCTCGTTCGCAGCTCTTTTTGGCGGCACATGTACCCTCATCGGAACGTCTACCAATATTCTTGTCAGTAGCTACGCCAAAAAATTCGGATTGGAAGAATTTGGCATGTTCGAGTTCAGTGGAGCTGCGTTATGCCTTTTGATAATAGGCTTTGTTTATCTCTTTTTGGTGAGTCCTCTTTTACTTCCAAAAAGTAAGGATAGTGAGCCTCTGACCAAAACGGCCGAGGAATATATAACGGAGCTTAAAGTTGAAAAAGACGCGCCTGACAATAACCGGTCGGTCATCAAATCAAAATTGGTTGAAAATTTTGATGTTCGTATACTCTCCATTTTCAGGGATGGTATCTTAAATCACCACGTCGGACCTGGCACCATTTTATTGCAAGGCGACATTTTAAAAGTTATTGTACCCCCTTCTAGTTTTAATCGGCTCTTAGAGGCCAAGGGATATCATATTATCGGAGACAAACGCCCTGATAGTGATCAAAAGAATAGCAGCTATCGCTTATATGAAGTGATTTTGCCATTTGGCTCATCCTTGACCGGAAGCTCGCTACAAGCATTAAAATTCAGCCAAAAATATAATTCATCTGTACTTGCCATTCGTCATAGAAATGAAATTATCATCGATAAATTGGCTCAAGTGGCTCTTCGTGAAGGCGATATGTTATTGGTATTGGGTAAGCAGGAAACGATAGACCTACTCGAATCGCAAAAACTGATCGTTACCCTTTCAGAATTTGATAAGAAAAAGACCGATTATAGAAAGGCAATTCCCGCTATTCTAATCGGAATAGGGGTCATTTTAGTAGCGGCCCTCAATTTGACAGGCATTTTAATTAGCGCAATGGTCGGCGCGCTTCTTATGATATTGACTGGTGTACTTACCCCAAACGAGGCCTATAAAGCGGTTGAATGGAAAGTTATATTCATGATGGCGGGAGTGCTATCGATGGGAGCAGCACTTGAAAAGACTGGAGGTGCAGAACTAATTGCTCAGTTCATAGAAGCCAATTTGGGCCAGTATGATGCTCGAATTACCTTAAGCATTATATACTTGGTATCTTTCGTATCTACTAATTTGATATCTAGCAAGGCCACTGCGGCTTTGATGGCCCCGGTAGTCATTAGCCTTGCCGCAGCTATGGACATCAGTTATCGTCCGTTTTTGGTGGCAGTTATGTTTGCATGTTCACTGACCTTTATGACACCAATGAGCTATCCGACAAATACGATGGTCTATGCCCCTGGTAATTATAAATTCAACGATTTTTTGAAATTCGGTACCCCGTTGAATCTCATAACTTGGATTGCCGCTTCCTTTATTATTCCGTATTTCTTTCCGTTTTAGTTAGATTTTACAGCTCCGACGGGCAAACATACTCAGAAACAGGTATTTTGGCATTCTTAATGGCGCCAAAGCCTCCAGTAACGTCCATGAAATTGTGAATACCCCTACTCTTTAAAATAGAGGATGCAATCATGCTTCGATATCCCCCCGCACAGTGTACATAAAAGGCTTCGTTGTCAGGAAACTCCCCCAAATAATTGTTCAGATAACCAAGGGGAGTGTTGACTGCGCTTTGAACATGTTCAGATTTAAACTCGCTTTCTTTTCGAACGTCAAAAATTGAAACTTGCTTTTCTTTTAAGACCTTGCTGAGTTCTTCGGGGTTTACGTGACTAACGGTATCATATTCCATAGAAGCTTTTTTCCATGCGTCGAAACCGCCTTGTAGGTAACCGAGCGTACCATCAAAACCGACACGTGATAATCTGGTAATTGCTTCTTCTTCGCTTCCAATCGGGGCGACAAGAAGTATTGGTTGCTTAACATCTGCAATTAGGGCACCCACCCAAGGGGCAAAATCACCGTTCAGACCTATAAAAATAGAACGCGGTATATGGCCTTTGGCAAAATCATCTTGGTGGCGTACATCGAGAACAATGGCCCCAGTGGTGTTAGCAACTGTTTCGAAAGCCTTCGGCGAAAGTGCGCGTGTACCCCTCTCTAGTACATCATCAAAATCATCATAGCCTTCTTTGTTCATTTTGACATTCAATGGGAAATATTTCGGTGGAGGAAGTAAGCCATCTGTTACCTCCTTTATGAATTCTTCCTTTGTCATATCGGCCCTCAGGGCATAATTCATTTTCTTCTGATTACCGAGAGAATCAACGGTCTGCTTCATCATATTTTTACCGCAGGCAGAACCTGCACCATGTGCCGGATAGACGATAACGTCATCGGCTAAAGGCATAATTTTATCCCGTAGACTGTCAAATAAAAATCCTGCCAAATCTTTGTCGGTCAAATCACCCATTTTTTGTGCAAGGTCAGGTCGACCGACATCTCCCAAAAATAAAGTGTCACCACTGAAAATCGCATAATCTTTCCCGCTCTTATCCCGCAATAGATAGGTTGTACTTTCCATGGTATGTCCAGGGGTATGCAAGGCAATAATTGTAATATCACCTATACTAAATTCCTGACCATCATTTGCAATCAATGCCTCGAAAGATGGATTGGCATTAGGTCCGTAAACTATTTTTGCGTTTGTTTCTTTGGCCAAGGTTACATGTCCGCTTACGAAATCAGCATGAAAGTGTGTCTCAAAAATATATTTGATTTTAGCATTATCAGCTTTAGCTCGATCAATGTATGGCTTTATCTCCCTTAAAGGATCGATTATGGCCACCTCGCCCTTACTTTCAATGTAATATGCGCCTTGGGCTAAACAACCCGTATAGATCTGTTCGATTTTCATACTTCAAAGGTATTACTTTTGCCTAGTCCACTCGGTAACTTTTGTTACTTATGCCTAATTCTAAGATGTAATTAGTAATGCTCTTTCCTTTTTTATCAACAATTTTAAGGGCGCAATGATGCCGGATTATTGGAAGTCCCTATCAATATAGTTTACTTTATAGGGGAACTTCTTTCGAAAAGCCGCTAATATCTGGGTAGTGTGGTAAGTTGATTTTCGTGGCTCGATTAGGTCCTGTAATTCGTCAATATTGCTAATTTGCTGCGAACTGTCGATATAGCCAAAACCTTGGTAAACTCCCTGTAATACAAGTGTAACACCTACTTCTCCGGTTCGTCTGCCTCTTTCACGAATATAATAGCTATCCGTATCGGCTATTAAGGTCGTTAAAGCTGCCGTTGCCCTCTTATTGTATACATATACCTGTTCATTACCGAAGCAAACACCGGCACAAAACGGGAATTTAGCGTGGTCACAGCGCCCCTTTTTTCGCTGCAACCCAGCGTATTTTGGACAAAGATTGAAATCTCCGCAAAGTTGTTCCAACTTTTTTTTGGCTGAAGCCTTCGTGAAGAATAGCTCAGAGTCTTCACCCAGTTGCGGTTTTTCTTCGATTGCAAATTGTAGAATGCCACTTTTGTTCGAATGAGCTTTTATATGGTACGTAGTTCGTAATTTTTTTTGAATGGTATTATAATAAGGTTCTAATTTCTTAATCAGTTCAGCTTCCAGTAGTAAGGCCATAAACTCATTTCCAGTCTCCTCAAAATCGATGGAATAGGTTTGCTCACAGAGCGTTTTTTCCTTTACCGATTGGGAAAAAAAATGGCTGAGTACGCGTTTTTTTATGTTTTTGGCCTTCCCAACGTAAATAATTTTTCCATCGCTATCCTGAAATTGATAGATGCCCGGGGTAGTTGGTAAATTAGTAAACGTATCGGCATCGATACGTGAGGGCAGTCTTTGCCCAATTATTTTTGGTGCTAAAGAACCTGCTATAAAGCCTGAGTCTTCATCCAGCGAAAGTAGACGCTGAAACAAAATACTAGTAGCATCCAGAATATCTTCGATGTAAGTTCTATTTATCAGCGGTATGGCCAAACTGCTACATAACTTATCGAACTCATACGAAAAAAGACTGGGAAGCAGTTTTTTCGCCAAATGCTGCGTACATATTTTTGGAGCGTCTAAATTGTAGCCCAGATGTCGAAATTCAGACCGTAGGGCATGATATGACCACGATACCTGATGACCGACCAACACAGAGTTTCGGAGCATTACATCTACCCTGTTCGCAATTTCCGCAAAGTTTGGCGCCATGCGAACGGATCGCTCATCGATTCCCGTCTGGGACATTATGTATTCTGGTATCGCCTGTTCGGGATCGACTAAGGATATAAACCGGTCGATGACTTCGCCATTTTCAATACGGGCTAGTCCGATTTTAAGTATTCGGTGATGACGCACATCTTTTCCAGTAGCCTGTAGGGTAATGACTGTATAAATGCGTTCTTTATCCATAACCATTCAAAAGTAACGACGGGGTTGTTTAAATTTTAGGTGTTTCTAATGGGATTTTTGGGAAGCTTTCCGCTTAACTAAAATCCATTCCGGAAGAGAGATCGATTGTGTTGGGAGTCGCGGCATCTTGTACATTTCCGAATTGTTGGGCTATTGTTTTTTGCTCCACTAGATTATCGGGCATGCCTTCCAAAAAATAGGATTCGGCATCCGAAGTTTTTTCCCCCGCCCTACTTGGTAGCGTTCGGTTATGTACCGCCGAGATAGAAGACGTATTTCGGGTCAAAATCAAGCGATTTTTGGCCCGCGTAAGAGCCACGTATAACACCCGTCGATCTTCTTCTATAGCCTCTAAGTCATCCAAAGACCATGACGAAGGGAATGCCTTGGGCGAAACGTTCAGTACGATACATACATCTGCTTCAAGGCCTTTGGCAGAGTGCACGGTAGAGATAATTACATGGTCTTTATCTTCGTCGGTATTCAATTTCGACTCGCTCAATACATTGGTACCGTTCATTTGTTCGGCATTATCCAAAAGTCCTTCTCCAATAAATTCCCCTAAGGTGGGATAACTTTGGGCCAATAATTTGAGCACGGGAAAATCGCCCTTACGCTTTTCGTCCCAATCACGGCGATAGCGAAAGGCCAATCCAAGGGACATGGCTTCATAGGCCTCGTCGACCATTGCCCCTACGTTAGTTTTCTCCTTGATAGAACTATAGAGCTTCGAGATTTTAGACCCATCTTCACCGGGCATCGCGTTTTGAAGTATTTCCGGAATATCGGCTCCCTCGGTCGCTTCGATAACCTGCTGCAAAATCCGGGAAGCCCTAACCTCACCAATACCTTCCTGAAATGTCAAGAACCGGATCCATGCGATTTCATCGTATGGGTTATTTACGATACGTAAGAGGGACACCAGGTCTTTAATATGTGCGGCCTGCATAAACTTTCGGCCACCGTAGGTCACATAGGGAATTTTTCTACGGATAAAAACCGCCTGTAGCGACTTTGTATAATATTGCGAGCGTGAAAGTACCAAGTGGTCTGAAAAGCTACGGTCTTCATCCGTATAGTTTTTTAAAATTTCATCAGCTACCCAATTGGCTTCCTGCCATTCATCGGTAACGTTAATAAGTTGGGGTATTTCCCCATTTCCACGAATGGACTCCAACTGCTTTTTATAATCAATGGGTGATTTTTTCAACAACCAGTTCGACAGGTCCAATATCTCTTGTGTCGAACGGTAGTTTTTTTCCAATTTATAAACTTCCGAATCCGGTACCCGTTCCTTAAATAAATGCACATTTTTAAAATCGGCTCCCCTAAATGAGTAAATGGATTGCGCATCGTCGCCCACACAAAAAAGATGACAAATATGTACGAACGGATCGAGCAACTGCCATTGAAGGGGGTTGGTATCCTGCATTTCGTCTACCAGGAGATAATCTAAATTCTGGGACAGTATAGTGCGTGCCTCGGGATTATTTCCCAGCTGTGTAGCTACGACCAGTAACAGGTCATCGTAATCTAAATAGCGTTGTATCCCTTTCTTGGCCTGATAGGCCCGTAGCAAGTTTTCGACGTGCGGTTTGATAACGCTGAGTTCGTAATCGGTATCGGCATCCTCTTTATTCTTGAAGAGTTTGATACGTAGCGCTTGGGTCAAACTTTTTTTCGTGTTCCGGGCGAAAGAATACACATCTATAAGCTGTTGCGGCTTAATTCGTAGTTTTCCGAATTCAAGTTTATTATTTCCGCATACCATCTTCATGATGCTCAATTGATCATCAGGGTCGACTACAGTATACGATGCTGCACCAAAAAGATTGGGATAGCGAACAATGAGTTGATTGCACCAGGAGTGAAACGTGGCACCATTTAGAGCATTTCCCTGAGACTGCGGTAAATTCGATTTTACGCGTTCTACGATTTCGTTGGCCGCCTTCTTTGTGAAGGTCAGAATTTGAATTTTACTCGGGTCTACCCCTGTGTTAATCAAATGGGCAGCCCTGGAAATAATCGTTTTGGTCTTACCGGTGCCTGCACCGGCGAGAACTAACAAATGTTTCCCTGAAAATTCGACCGCTTTTCGTTGTCCGCTATTTAACTTTTCTTGATGCATGTAGATGTACAAAGTTAGCCTTTAGAAGGGGAACCGTGAAATACTACGGCCAGCCAAAATATACTTATCCAACAAAATTTGGATCGCTAAGGCTACTAAGGTATTTTGATCGAAACTGTGAAGGCTTGTATCCGTACTTTTCCCTAAATATTTTTGAGAAGTAGCTGTTACTAGATAATCCAATGGCCTCGACAATTTGTGACATACTTTTGTCCGTATTCAAAAGTAGTTTCTTGGCATGTTCCAAACGGATGTTTTGTAAATACTGATTGACCGTGGCGTCATAAAAATATTGAAACCCCTTTTGAAGTTTGTTAGGGTTCAGGCCTACACGTTTGGAAAGTGATTTGATTATCTGTCCCGTTGCCAATTCATTACGCAATATTGAGGCAGCCTCCTGAATTTGTCGAACATCGGTCATTTTTAATGCCGAACGTTGGTTTTCGTCCTTCATGTCATCTTGATAGTCTACAATTTGCCTAGTCAAGAGATGATAGGCCTTACCTTCCAAATATAATCTTCTAAGAAAATGCCCTTCGTCGAAAGCTTTCATTTCTGCAAAGCTATCCGCCATTTGTAAACTGTAAATACCGTCATAGTAAAATTCCTTGGATGCGATCACGTCCGAAAAAAGATCTTTCAAGGGTTTGTTCAATACTTTTAAGTCGCATGCCATTTTTTTAGCGAATTTTTTTCTAACGACTTCGAGACTATTCACCACTACATGCATACCTGCTTTAAAGTGAAGAATGTGTCCATTATTATTATCGCTGGCCACAATGGCTTTTTTGTACTTTTCAATCGTGTGTGAAATTTGACCACCGCCAAACCGATGAAGGAGTTCACCCTCTGTACAATACAAAAATTTCAAAGGATGCACCTCGTCGATTACGAATTGTATTTCCATATTCTCAATAAAAGTGCAATCGTACTGTAGTATACCCAGCCCATTATCAAAATTAATGCCTCGAATCGAACCTTCACCGATGTGTGATGGTAATTTAAGTGAATATTCATCACAATTGGAATCATAGTCTACACCGAATTCGTTTGCAATATCGGTAATGACCTCTTTTAATGGTAATGAAGTGACTTTTATAATCTTCATCTGTACTAATCATAATCAAACATTACCTGCAGTCTATTTAAACATTTATACTAGCCAACTTTAAAAATATTTTCTAGGGCCTTATGATAAAAATATTTAGAAAAGGCCTCATTTCCAATTCCTTTATCTGAACCGAATCCAAATCAATAAATTTAAACTATGAAATTCACCTCAAAAATTTTATAAGGGATAGCCAGGTGGCTCGGCCATTAAGCTTTTGACCTTTACCCAAAATAAAATACTGGTTACACTTTTCGGACTTGAGAAATCGGCAAGTAATTTCAGGTTTCGCCTAAACTGTTCGAGTTCGCTACGACTTACGAAGTTATCATCGATGGGAAAGTAGGCCATACCCCACTCGGGAAAAGTTCTTTCACCCGTGGGATTTTCGGCAATAATACGTACTTCCCTATGCCGAGAATCCTTTTCGATTTTGTTATAAAGGTCAAGTACTTTTTCCTTGGTACCCTCTAAAATTTGAATAAACCTACGATTGTAATACACTAGACATCCAGTGATATCAATGTGTTTATTGTTCGCTCTCGAAGCGGTTAAGATTTTATTGATTTCATCTATCGATACGTCATCTTCGGCAACTGATTCGTAAGTGAGTTCATAAATCATATTTTCAATGGAATTATATAAAGAACAAAGAAAACAAAGACTTTAAGTAAAGTAAAAGGTCAAATAACACAATAGCCACAAATTATAATAGAAAAGCGGATATTTTATGATATTAGGTACAAATCTCAATGTGTATTTGGGAACAAATGTATACCCATCCATTGACATCACAAATTTTCTATAATTCTGAAAGCTTAGGAATATGTCTAAAAAAATAATCATTTCCATACCTCTAAAGCTTCATTCCTCATCAATTGAATCAGATGAAACTCCCCTCTTCGTAAATCGGAATTCATATCGAAATACGAATTTGAATAGACATATCCGTTTTCCTTGGCATCTTCCGCAGAAGCACCGTAGTAGATAGCTTTAAACTTTGCCCAGTAGCAAGCGCCTAGACACATCATACAAGGTTCACAACTGGTATATAGTATACACTCTTTCAATTTGTTTTTCCCGATTTTTTTACAAGCCTCTTGAATGGCTAGGAGTTCAGCGTGTTGTGTGGGGTCATTTTTGCCTGCTACCTGGTTGTATACCTCGACAATAATTTCGTCATTGTGAACTATAACAGCACCGAAAGCACCGCCTGATTCACTATCTCGACCATTTTTAGCTTTTTCAATCGCCAATTCCATGTACTTTTCGTGCCGGTATATATTTTTTAAATTCATTACATCCTATTTAAATCAATATGAAAAATTATCCTTTTACATTTATCCAAGCTACTCAAAACTCCATTTCCTGAAGATGAACGATTTTCAAATTTTCAAAAATATTCAGAACCACATAGTTTTAAACGAGGTCGAAAAATTACAAATTATAGCTTCTTTCTCTGTCATCGACATCCAAAAGAAACAACAAATTTTGGAACAGGGCAAACTATGTAAGCGGATATATTTTGTTGAATCTGGTAGCCTAAGAGCTTTTAACATAGGCGTCGACGGCAAGACCTCCACTATTATGTTCGCAGTCAAAGATTGGTGGATAACCGATATGAATGCCTTCGTAAAAAAGTGTCCATCACTATTCTATATTGAAGCCTTGGAAACTAGTAAAGTTGTTGCTTTGGAATTTGATGCATTGGAAAGACTTTGTGAAACCGTACCAAAGCTAGAACGCTTTTTCAGGATTCTTTTTCAAAACGCATATATTCGTGAGCAGCAACGGGCTTTGCAATCCATATCGATGACAACAGATCAAAGATATAGGCAATTTATTATGAATTACCCTGCCATAGTCCAAAAAGTAACCCAGAAGCAAATCGCATCTTACCTGGGTATTACTCCTGAGTTTCTTAGCGCAATAAAAAATAAGTAACTAGCTCTTCAACTATCTTATTTTTTGGTTGGTACGCTTTTACGTTATTTACCTATAAATGTATACTATGATGTTAATTCTAATTGCAGGGCCTTATCGGAGCGGCACCAACAACGAGCCAGATATGATACAGGCCAATATGGATAGGTTGGAAGCCGTGTCCCTTCCCATATTTCGCAAAGGTCACTTACCTATAATCGGTGAGTGGGTAGCAAACCCACTGATTCAACTAGCAGGATCAACCAAAATCGGTGATGCTATTTTTGAAGGGATACAGTACCCCGCAGCACACAGATTATTGACCAAATGCGATGCGATACTTAGAATCGAAGGCGAATCAAAAGGCGCAGACCAAGATGTGGAGCTAGCCAAGAAACTGGGTTTAACCATATACTACGACGTTAAAGAAATTCCAGATGCCGAATAGCGAAATACGAAATATCAAGACGGAATTACTTTCCGATAATTGGTATACACTTAAAAAAATCACTTTTGACTACTTAAAAAAAGACGGTATGTGGGAAACCCAGAGCAGGGAAGCTTACGACCGGGGCAACGGCGCAACTATAATTTTATACAACAAAGAAAAACGAACCGTAATTCTTACCCGACAATTTAGAATGCCTACCTACTTGAATGGTAACGAAACAGGAATGCTCATCGAATCTTGCGCTGGACTTTTACACGAAGATGACGCCGAGAATTGTATTATACGTGAAACGGAAGAGGAAACCGGATACAAAATCTCGTCCGTTGAGAAGGTTTTCGAAGCCTATATGTCTCCCAGTTCGGTAACAGAAATCGTTCATTTCTTCATTGCGGAATATACCAAAGCCATGAAAATAGGCGAAGGTGGTGGCGCGGACGATGAACAAGAAGAAATCGAAGTTTTAGAAACAGACTTTGACGAAGCTATTGGAATGATAGAATCTGGAGATATAAAAGATGGAAAAACGATTATGCTACTTCAACACCTTCAGGTAAAAGGACTATTGTCTAATTGACAACCCCATCTCAAGAAAAGTAAATATGGCGCATTATATCGCTTCTTAGCATTGCGATGATATATGCCGGTTAAAGATTATCCTTCAACCGAACTAAAATTATGACCAAGCGTTGGATACTGCTACAAAAATCTAAATTGCTATTTCGGTGGACAACTTCAACATTTTACAGCTCAATGAGAATAACCATTGCATCTGTTCGGTAATTAAATGTGCCTCTTGACGATTTCGTGTAGTAGCTTCGGCTGCACCGGCATGTTGCTCGTACTTTTGCTGCCATACTTTAGAAACTTCGGTCGATGCCAATCCCTCTTTTGTAATACTGTCGAATGATCTTGTTTTGTCATCACCTAAAGCATCAACTACCTTTTCTAAATTATCCGCTATTTTAGTAGCACTATCGGTAAAGAATTCAGAAGCTTCGGTTGTATTATTCTGCTGAATATACGTACTTAAGGATGCCAATTTTATCTAAATTCTTCTGTTTAGATTTTGGTTCCTGTGCCATTCTTTGAAAAGCGGAGCTAAGGTTCGAGGTTTCCAGAAAAGCTTCTTTACGGGATATCCTATAATTTGTCGAAACCTTTCCCTTATTTTCGTAAAAAATGGCAATACAATTTAGAAAAGCCCGATTGGCCTTTATACTGCTCTCGACAGTAGTCCTGATTTCCAAAAAACTCCAAGCTGGCCATAAAAAACGCAGGGCCAAAAAGGATAGTAGAGCACCTATTAACGTATCTAAAATACGAAACTGGATTACCGTCAATACATTAGGCTTAATGATGGCATATACAAACACTACGCTCAAGGTAATGAAGGTAGCTGAAGCCTTATAGTTTTTCTGCACCATGGAAAGGGCGATGACCAACGAAGCAATACCCAAACCACCATAGACATACGGATCTTGAATCATGAAAACCAATCCAGATGCAATGCCACCGCCGACCAAGGTGCCGATGATACGATCTTTAGTACGGGATTTGGTAAGGCCGTAACTGGGGCGCATAATGACTATAATGGTCAATAATATCCAATAGGGGTTCTGAAAATCAAACAGAATACCTAAAACATAACCTATCATTACGGTTACGGCCAATCGCAGGGCGTGCTTAAAGATGGTGGACTTCAAACTCAGGTTACGCCATAAGATTTTGGGATCGTAATCTTGATGTACGATAAAACGTTTCGAGATATCTCTATCGATAAAGTCAATGGCCTTGGAATCAGGATTACCGAGCAACCATTTTATCTGTTTTAGTTTTTCAAATTGCTTTTCTTGATACTCGAACAAATTCTGTAAAATGAGATATTGTCGATAGTCGGTACGGGATTCGTCTCCATTAAAACTTTCGATCTGCCGCCTTACGACTTCAAATGATTTTGAAAGTTTGGCATTGGATGGATATCTTCGTGAGTCTTGTCCCGCCTCGCCGATACCCTTCAACTGTTTTGCGATTTCAGAAACCAGGTTTTGAAAGCTTTGTACATACTCGGGATGTTCTTCGAATAGCGCATCCATCTTATCATACTGGACCGGATTGGCCATGGCCGTTTCTAAAATATCGATAAGTTCTACAAATACCAATAAGCGTTTGCCTTGATAATTAGATTTTCCGGAGCGCGTTCTTGACTGGATCAGAATTTCCCTGAGTGTCTCATGCTTTTCCGTGAGTGCACTCTGTAATTTCAATATTTCGGATTGTAATTTTTTTCGGTCTACTAGCGGCCGTAATAATTCGCTTCGTGTTTCGAGGTATTCAGCGGTAAGCAAAAAAGCCTCAGACATGATTTCCTCAGTCTGCGCTTTGGGATTCAACCGGTACAAGAGGGTCGACAATACGAGATACCATAGTCCGCCCAGCCCTATCAAGAGTGCATATTGATAAACCTCTATCGTTTCAACGGTATGGGCGAAACTTAATACCAATGCCAGCAGTCCCGAAAAGCTGATCAACGATGCCCTGAAACCATACACGGCGATGATAGAAATGGCGAAAACAAGAATACCCAGGACGGGAACAAGTAGTAATGGACTAAACAACCGTAGATAACCCCCTATAAAACTGACGACCATCGCTAAAAAAGCAGATAGCAGAATACCATTTTTTTTATGCCGATAACTACCGCTGACATCACTCGGCGAACTCCAAAAGGCTCCGAAGCACAATGCCAATCCTATTTCGAAACGGTCTGACCATATGCCAAAAATGATGGGTACGGTAATGGCGATACCTACCAGAATGGCTTTTGAGAAACTAGTGCTTTTGAAGAACTGCAGCAGATCTTTCGCACTTCCTGATTTTATTTTGGAAAAAAGTGTCAACAGCGAACGATTAAAATACAAAGATACGGTTCATAACCGCAGCTATCTATTTCATTATCCGAGTAAGCTGAAAATAACGCTTGTAATTATCCGGTATGCTATCGATCTGCAACAGCGAACCCTCTTTCATATAGGGATATATTTCATCGTAGGTTTTAATATTATACATACCTACCCGTTTGCTGATGTGACTTCGATTTAGTTCACCCGGAGTGTCTAGACCAGCCGCAGCCACCAATTCCAAAAGACTGTGCACCGTAGCCTGTTGAAAGTTTTTCACTCGAACTGCCTTGTCTTCGACCACCAAACCTCTGGTGAGCGACTTGTTTTGAGTCGCCACGCCGGTCGGGCAGGTGTTCATATTACACTGTAATGCCTGTATACACCCTACCGCCAACATCATCGCCCTTGCACTGTTACAACCATCGGCGCCCAATGCAATGGCCCTGGCGATATGAAAACCGGATATAATCTTACCGGCGACGATGACCTTGATATTTTCACGGAGACCGAAACCCACTAGGGTATCGTGCACAAAAATTAAGCCTTCCCGTAGCGGCATTCCCATGGTGTTCGAAAACTCGACGGGAGAGGCGCCAGTGCCACCCTCGCCGCCATCAACGGTAATAAAGTCAGGCTGTATCTCGGTATAGATCATCGCCTCGCAGAAGTCCATAAATTCCTGTTTTCTACCTAAACAAAGCTTAAACCCTACCGGTTTACCATCCGATAGATCACGTAGTTTTTTGATAAAATGCATGAACTGGATCGGATCGGAAAAGGCGGAATGGGATGGTGGCGAATGAACCGCTACACCCGGTTTTACGTGGCGCACCTTGGAGATTTCCTCTGTATTTTTAATTGCCGGCAAGATACCGCCGTGACCGGGTTTCGCACCTTGGGAAAGTTTAATTTCTATCATTTTGACCTCTGGCCGAAGCGCATTATCACGAAACGTTTCCGCATTAAAGGTACCATCATCGTTACGACAGCCAAAGTAACCGGTTCCAATTTGCCAAATCAGGTCACCACCATGTCGTAAGTGGTATTCGCTTATACCACCCTCGCCAGTGTTGTGCGCGAAATTCCCCATTTTAGCACCCTTGTTCATGGCTAAGATTGCGCGATCGCTCAATGATCCGAAACTCATGGCCGAAATATTTAAAAGGCTTGAAGAATACGGTTGCAAACAATCCTTTCCTCCAATTTTCAACCTCGGAAATTCTCCGATTTCCATGGGATTGTTTTTGGCATACATTGAATGTTCCATCCACTCGTAACCGGCATGGTAGACGTCCATCTGCGTGCCGAAAGGCTCTGTGTCCGTCAGGCCTTTAGCGCGCCTGTAAACCAGTGATCGTAAAATACGGTTTAAAGGCCGGCCCTCGGTATCGGTTTCCACAAAGTATTGTTGTATTTCAGGGCGAATCGATTCCAACATATATCGAAACCGCCCTAAAATTGGAAAATTACGTCGGATAGTATGCTCTTTTTGAAGCATATCAATGACGCCCATTAGAATTAAAGGTCCTATTACCACAAAAAACCATAATACCGGTGGCCAGACTAAAGCAATCGCCGCAATAAGAAGTGTTGAT
>LAZR01001549.1_pt1 | contig 14449 bp, 12 predicted proteins | sample 329461 | NCBI WGS metagenome assembly LAZR01 (sample SAMN03002196, study PRJNA259156) | marine sediment metagenome | biome: sea floor; feature: Hydrothermal impacted sediments; material: marine sediment; isolation source: Loki non-amplified sample from Loki's castle hydrothermal vent sediment ...
TTCCCGAAACCATGTTGTTATCGCTATCCCGCAAATCTATCCCATAACGGTTATTAGTTGCGTTGTTTCCCGAAAGCATGTTGTTAACGCTTTCCCATAAATATATCCCATAATTTGTATTATTATTTGCGTTGTTTCCCGAAATGTTGTTATAACTACTATACTGTAAATATATCCCATGTTTATTATCGTTTGCGGAGTTTCCCGAAACCTTGTTGTTACTACTATTGTCTAAATATATCCCAAAATTGTTATTATTTGAAAAATTGTTGTTGATTAATGTTCCATTACTAACTGATTGTAGCTTAATGCCGGCATCCTCATTTCCACTTCCAGAATTATATACCATGCTATTTCTGATTATAAAATAATCATTTGAATTTCCAATTAGTATGCCGCTACCTGTACCACTAGCGTTGATGGTAACGTTTTCAATAACGTAAGGATTTCCCCACGTTCCGTCACCGCTACACCAATCTAAGGCTGTCGTAGCAGACCAATTACCGATAATATTACCATCAACATGTATAAAGTTGAGAGACCAAAAACCCGAATTCTTTGGCTTTTTTAAATTTAACTCGTCTCGAATTTCCAAGCTATCATTTTTATTTAATTGATCAATGAAATTGCTTTTACTGTTGGTCGATATCGCGAAAATTATACCTAAAGAAATAATAATTAATTTGGTTTTGTTTTTTGTTCTCATTAAAGTCCACACTCTAATCTCCTAATAATTAAAAATATTGGATAGAAATTTTTCTTAATAGACTATCTTTTTTATTTCTATTTAATAATTTTCATTTAAATTCTTTATTGCACACTTTACAACTAATTGGATGAGGAAAATTGATCGTATCATGTTCTGTCATTTACATGTTTTTAATCCCATATTTATTGATGAAATGAAATATACTAAAAAAACGATTGATTAAACAATTTCTTCCAAGCTAATTAAAAGAATCCATTCATCAGCTAAAAAATAAATTTTTGAATAGGCTCTTTGACCACAACTTCTATCTACTTGTATGGTAATGTTGGGAAAAATTCCCAAGTTTAAATGTCTGCTCTTTTTAAGTAATTGAAAGGATATTAAATGCTTAGTATCATTCAGAAAAGAGTAATTAATGGTAAAGATATTTAAATAAGAACATTTTTATTTTTTGATTTGTTATATAAGTAAGTAATATCTAAAATATCTTGTAGTATTCTTTAGTAGATATTAATATAGATTGATATTTTCATATTCTTTGATTTTTTAGAATTTTTTAGGTGTTAAAATAGCGATGACAGAATTTCTAAAGCAACTAAAGGAATTGGGTGAGGGGTTCCTTGAAACTCTTCGACATAAAACTAAATTGAGTACGGTTTTTGATCTCTATACTGAGAAAGTTATTCCCACATTCGTATCCGAGAAGGATTTAAAAGAATATTATGAAAAAAGAATGGAAGAAGTTAATGATTTTATAGATAAGTTATAATATAATAATAGGTGTAAATAAAATATGGTTGAAGAGCAAGTAATTTCAGAAGGGTCAAATAAGTTAAATCCAAAAATTCTAGCTGCTGATGTGCTTTACGGAGCGGTCAAAGGTTTGAGTGGGTTATTTTTTAAACTCTTTATGAACTTAAGAATAGAGGGTAAAGAAAATATACCAGTGAGAGGAAAAGCATTTTTAACCACAATAGCAAAAGATATTATACGAGATATGCTTATTATAAGTCAGGTATCCGGGCGTAAAATACATTTTATGTTAGATCCAAAAATGATGAAACATCAAATTCTTGGTCCAGTGCTTAAGAGCCTTGGAATGATTCGTGGGACCGAAAGTAAGGAGGATACTGAACCCATTGAAAAAATATTTAAGATCTTAAATGAGGACGGAGATCTTGTTGGGATGACACCTGAAGGTAAGCGTGATCGAGAGATTCAAGTGAAATCAATGGCGGCAATAATTAAATTTGCTATTGCTGTAGATGCACCAATTATTCCTATAGCCATTTCAAACGAGAAGGCTAAAATCTTAAATATGTTCTCGGGGAATGGCATTAAAGTTACTGTTGGAACACCATTACACATCGAAAAGAGACTAAATCGTGATAAATATCGAAGCGAAAGATATGAACTCGCCGAAGATATTATTAAGATTATAGATAAACTCGGTGAAACTCCTGAAATTGAAGGATTTGAAGAATAATTAATTTTTCATCTCAATTTTTCACTTAATTTTTGATATTTAAGGGATTCTACTAGTTTAATAAAGTTTTTCCAACAATTCTTGATGTTTCTGCATATGTTTCTTCCTATTTTTTTCACTCAATCCATTAATATAGTTCATATTTACTCTGTAATCGGCGTATCTACCTTCTGGTGGTTCTCTCAACCATTTTTCCTTGGGTCTCCTTAATCCAAAGTAGAGAAATATTAAAAAAAATATGATCAGACTAAAGAGGCTACTCCTTGGGTACCTAGAAGATAAATTATTTGAAAGATATAAATTCCAAACATGGAAAATAATAATTATGAGAACTAAAATTACTGCATAATTTCCAACTTTAGCAATTTTGGTTTGGCGGTATCGAGCATCCCAATATCTACCGTGGTACCCATCTGTTTTATCACAATACTTATTAAAAAATCGAGTGTACTTTTTTCTGCTGAATGGGTTTTTTCCCCACATTATTCCATCTCCACTTGCTATTGTATCAATTATAAAATGGCCACAGTAAATCCCTACAACTGGAATCAAAAAGTAGAGGGGATAAAAATTGATGATTACACTTATTATAAAAACAATAATAATAGGGAAAAAAATGAGAGGAAAATGAGTAAGTGAACTTAAATGGTGCTGATATTCCATTGTGAGCTTTAACCTCCCTTTACCCTTAAAAAAATAATAGATAGCATCAAAATCAGGAAGCAATGAAAAATAAATTATAGCACTGAAATAATAACTTGGCACTATTAACGATCTAGTCCAAATTATATAGATTAGATAATATAAAAGAAATCCAAAGGCACTGTGGTGCTCGATCCGACTCATATCAAGACCTTAACAATTCTTACTTTATTACATATATCCTGATGTGAATTATTCATAATGGATTAAAAAAATTATCTTTATAATGAATAATTATGAGCTAACATAAAAAAAGGAAATTAGAATATTTACAAACCCCAAATATTCTTTACCAAATTCCTGGTATTAATTTATAACGTGTTTTTGTAGCGTATTCTTTATACCCTTCAAGTTCCTCATGCAATTTCTTGTCCTCATAGTGAATTTGGACAATTATTGTGATTATAACACCAAGAGATGGTATTAAGGCATAAAATGAGCCAAGAGCAAGACAATGGCTAGGATATAAAACAATAAGCGCTAAATACATAGGATGGCGAACAATTTTATAAGGTCCTGTTGTTATAACCTTATGCCCCCTCTCTTCTTGAATCTCAATGACTCTTGATAAATATGTATTTTCTCTGGTAACTAAGAAAAATAAAATTATCGCAAGGATCATACCAAAAAATCCAATTGTATTAATTATTAATGGAATAGAAGACCAATGAAACCTCACTGCGTCAAATCCGGGGAGGATATACATTGCTAAGATAAAAATACCTGCTATTACCCCGATTTTTTTATCCCAACTTTCTGTTGCTTTTGTTTTAGCTCTAGCTTCTAGTAATTCAGGATCTTTTTTCTTCAAATAAATTATAAATGAAGTAGAGAAAACGATCATTATAATTATATAAATCCCCCCTTGAAGCCAAAAAATGGTCCCCGCAGGAATAAATAATGCCAGAGCTAATATTATATATAATATAATAAATTTAATAACAGGGTTAGGGTCAGTATTCTTTTCAGACATAAATTTCACATCACTATTTAGTCATGCCTAATAATTAAAAATTATATTTAAATATTATTGATTTTGATTCGAATTCCTTTTATCTTGTGAAAGTAATTAATTAACTTTAAGTGTCTGATTTTCTTATCTTTTATTCCAATGTACAAGGATCTTGAATTTAAACACTTCAAAGTCGGGAAGCAAAGAAAAAAAGACTTTACTTTAAAGTAATAACTTGGAACTATTAGGTCACTATTAGTGACCTAGTCAAAATTATGTATAATAATAAAATAAAAAAAAATAACAAATGCACTGTGATGCTCACTTCTGCTAAGGTCATAATCTTAATTAATATCAAAGCATTCCATCAAACTTGATAAGGATTATTTATAATGGATTAAAAAAATTATAGTTATTATGAAAATCCTAAAATAAGATTGAAAACGAATATTAAACATAATTTTATAAAAGAAAATTAAATTATTAATAAATGATCTCATGGCTAAAGTCGTACAAGATTTTTGGATTTTAACTCAGGCTGGAAAAGTTTTATATCAGCGAATTTTTAATGTGAAAATGCATGCTCAATTATTTGGGGCTCTTTTAAGCGCCTTGACTTCATTTTCGAAGGAAATTACAAATTCAGGTCTAACCAATTTTCAATCGAGTTCATATAAATTTACGATACTAAAACGAGAACAGTTTGATTTCGTCGCGACTTCTAGTAGTAAAGATAAAACAAAAAAAGTTATTGGAGATTTAAAAAAGATGTCAGCAATATTTTTTAAGAAATATGCTGATATCTTAGCCAATTGGGATAATTGGAATCAAAATATTGATGATTTTTCTGATTTTGAGGAAGATATTAAAGATTATTTAAAAGATCGTTAAATTTTTTTGAGATGAGTTTGTAAAAAATTTCTTTTATCCATTTTCGGAAAAATAAAATATAAATTTGTACACCCTATTACCAAATCAAGAAAAAGAATTATCATAAAATAAAGGAATAATAGATTTGGGCTCATTTGTATTTAAAATTATCTTAGTTGGAGATTATGGAGTCGGTAAATCTACGTCAATTCATAGATTTGTAGAAAATAAATTTAAAGCAAATTATGTTCCCACCTTAGGAGTTCAAGTAACAAAAAAATCTATTGAGATTAATGGGGATAATATAGATTTGATGATATGGGATCTTGCTGGTCAAGATAGATATAAGATGGTTCGGCAAAGATTTTACATTAATACAGAAGGAATTCTTATGTTATATGATATTACGCGAATGTCTTCACTAATAAATATTAAAAAGTGGCACGCTGAAGTTTCTAAGTTTATAAAAAATATTCCTATCATATTAATTGGTAACAAAATGGATTTAATAGAAAAAAGAGAAGTAAAGACTATTGATGTAAAAAGATTTTTGGAAGAAAATGATATTAAAATTAATTTAAAAATCAAAACTTCAGCTAAAGAGGGTATGAATACAGAAAAAGCCTTTGTTTTTTTAGTAAAAATGTTAATGCAAAAATATAAATAAAAACGCAACGCTTTTAAAAACCATATTTTTTAATTTAAAATAGCCTGAATAGATCTTTCACAGATGATCATAAAAATTTAACACGATGTGGCAAATTTGAAAAAGCCTTATTTTTTATATGTCATAAATTCTGCAGGGATATGTTTATTTTCGTATAATTTTAAAAAAGGCATTGAAATGTTTCAAAGAGACCTTTTTAGTGGTTTTATAACTGCCATCTCTCTTTTTTCTAGGGAATTAAATGAAAAGTTAGGTTATACTGAAAAATATGGACGACTTCCAGCAATTCCCCTTAATTTAATCTTTGAAATTATGATATCATATCTAAATCCACTGATTGGGGTTCTTGTTGTCGAAAAAAAAGATATTGATAAAGATATGAAAGATTTTCTAAATGAGGTAATGAAGGAATTTTCAGTAAAATTTGGGGCCGGTTTAAAAAATTGGAATGGAGATCTTCGCAAATTTAATCCGTTTAAGGATGATGTCAAAAAAATATTTAAAAAAATGGAATTATTTTCGTTTCAAATTCCAAAAATGAGAGATATATCTGTAAGTAACTATATTTTAGATGAAAATTGTTTGGCTGTTATCAAAGAAATTGATGGGAAAAAGAGCATTAAAGAAATTTCACAAAGGATGAGTAAACTTCTGGATGATATAAAAACTATGATTTCGGACTTATTATGGAGGGAATTAATAACCTTAAGTGAAAAAGTTTATGAAGATGACATTTTTGAACCAAAGAGAGATTTATTTTATTTAATAAGGACTAAAAATTTAGATCCTGAAAAGGAAGAATTAGAGCTTACAGAAGAAAAATTAGTAGAACATAAATTATTAGGAGCTATAGATGGATTCAAAACAGTATTTAATCTCTCAGAGGAATTTCAAAATTTGTCAATTTATGAAATTAAACATATTCTCTCATTTTTTCTCTCAAAAGGGTCATACATCGAAAAAGTAGAATTATATCCTCAAATTATAAACATAAACGACGAATTTATAGAAGAATTGACAACGGAAGATCTTGTATTATCTTATTCCTTGGAGAATATTTGTGATGGTGAATTATCACTGGAAGAATTGTCAATAAAAATCGGTTTTTCTATTAGGGAAATAAAAAAAATACTTGATCTCCGTGGAAAACATGTTTTTTATAAGAAAAAATATGTAAAATAATAAATAACTAGCATCGCTTGATTTTCTTACCTTTTGTTCCAATGTACAAAGATCTGGAATTTAAACACCTTTCCTTTATATTCCCCGTCACTCGTAGCGGAAAAATCAAATCCGTTATGCTCATGCCAATAAACAGAGGCTTTATTAAAGATCGGTTTTTCTACAATAAAAGCAACAACAGGAGTTGTAATTTTTAATAAGGATTCTTGATACATGGCAGCACCAACACCCTTACGTTTAAATTCTGGCAAAATACTCACTTGGTCTAAGTACGCGAATTCCGTATTTTCATTAAGAAGTAAATCATTTGTTTTTTTATTATCGAAAGAGAGATTACCAACAACATCACGAACCTTAACTATATTGTATTTCTTTCTGTGAATACTTAAAAAACCTATAATTTTTCCTACCTTATTTTTGGCTATGTAAATATCGATGTCAGGATCTTCAATGAGTTCTTGGTAGTATTCTATAGGCACTTCTTTTCGTAAAAAACCTTCTTCTTCTAATTTCTTTATTTGTTTTTGGGGAATATTATCTACATCTTTTACTTCAATTAGATTTTGCTTTAGAGCATTAAGAATACCTTCAGCATCTTCTAAACTGGCAATTTTAACAATAGGTTTCAATGTTTATCCTTAAAAAGATAATTTTATAATTTAACAAAATTATAGAATTGCTATCTTAATATATCTTCCCTTATTTCATTAATTTTCCTTCAATCTAATTTACCTCAATTTAAAATTTATAAGAGAACATTAGTTTGGTATATTAAATCTCAAAAATTAAAAAATTAAAAAAATACGGGAAATGAAAGTTAGCCAAGGGACTCGTCAGGAGGGATTCCAGTGATGATCAATCTACCCTGGCACCATGTACACATAACACTTGCCGATCGGGAGGCATCCGCTCGCTGGCACGAGGAACACTCACCCGCTAAACGCTATCAACCAACAAAACGCTCAGAAAACCTGTATTATGGTCCAAATCTGCTACAAATTCAAAGCACTGCTGTTGCGCCTGAACCACACAATGCTCGGATCGATAGTATCGGTGTTAGTGTTATGAATGTTATCGAAACAGTCTCCGATTGGCAATCCACTGGCGGTTCTATTGGTGTTTGCAATCAGCGCACCGCGCGGGTAGAGGATCCGTGGGGTGTACCTTTCGAACTCGTAGAGAGATCCCCTTTAGGATATACCCATATTAACATCGCCGTATCAGCACCGAAGCAGTTACGTGATTGGTACGAATCCAATTTGGGTGGTGAAAGAGTGGTCTGTGAATGGGATAAGACCCGACTAGTACTTGCATACGACACTATGCTGATAATATTCATCCCTGTGGAATCACCGGTCTCATCCACCATCAAACGACCCATCGACCACTTGGGTTGGTATACCGATGATCTAGATGCAACTTTCCAACGCTTTTCCGCGAACGGCGTCCAATTTCCAGTCATGCCAAGAGAATTCGGTCCAGTTCGCCTTGCATTCGCGGAGGACCCTTTTGGTATCTGGATTGAGTTACTTGAGCCACCAAATGGCATCATCAGCAAACCACTCTGAAAATCATAAATCATTTGCAATTACGATATCTGTTTCTCATTTTATAGAATTTTTTAATGTCATCATCAAGGTAAATTTTAAAACCAATATTTTTAAATTATTGAGATGATTAGGTAAGTAAAAACTTTTAGATGATATTGATGACAGAATCAACATCAGAAGAAGAATATACATTTAAAACAACCCTGGTATTCTGGAAATTCTATGAATTAGGTCTGTATTTTGAGCTCCCAGAAGTGCGGAAATTTCTTGAAAAAGAAGGAACATTAAAATTATACAAAGATTACAGATTTAAAATTGAACAATCTGATGACACTAAAGTTAATCAACCATTAAAATGGATTTCAAGTCAATCTCACAATTATGCTCCAGTATGTTTTAAGATCGAAGAATCAGATCGGTTTTCTTGTGCTACAGCTTCACATATAGTGGGAAAAATTAGGTTAGAAGGTCATATTCATTATGGTTCAGTACTAGTTATTCACTGTGAGCTTATATTTGACAATTATCACAAAATTGAAGATTTTATTGAAATTTCTCAACCTTCTAATATGATTCTTCAAAGTACCAGTAAACCGATAACGGAAAGATTTATTAAGATTAGAGATAACGTTATAGGACTACTGAAAAAAGCAAATTACCCTGATAAATCAAAATTAGAATCATCATTGGAACCATGGCACCACACGTGGATAATCTGGGATGCTAAACCAGATTTTAACAGGGCTGACTATAGATTTGTTGGAAACGAAATTGGAAAAAATGCACAGTATTCAATTGGATTAACATTACGTACAGATAAATATCGTGTATTAGATCCAGTGGCGTATAGGGATCAGATTAACCTTAAAAACCTCTCTCCTTATATTGACGAATTTGTTATGATAACTCATGCGGGTAATGTGGTTATTCCCGGACCAGGTCTTCTCGATCCTCATACAATGAAAAATTTCTTAATTGATACCCTTTTTGGACCTGAAGTTGGAAATGTGCAAAGATTTTTGATTTTAATGCATATGGAGAATATTTTAGTCGTTGCTGAAAAGTTTGATAGGATCATCTCAAACACTAGAGCGATAGAAGAAGAATTAACATTGAATGATAAAATTGATAGATTGGAAGAATTGGAAACTGAACTTAACAGAATCATACTTGAATTAAATAAAGATGTAATCATTTCTAAGATCACTAGGCTATTGTTTTCAAGCACATTTAAAACAAGTATGTTTAATGAACAAATAGAAAAATTAGATGGCTTTAAATTTTCGAAAGCAACTGATGACGTTATTGGGAGAATAAGGAAAACACTAAATAGACAGAGAAATACACTCAACACCAAATCTGCCGCAATAGAGAATAAATTTTTAGCAATACTTAATTATTTAGCTGTGTTTGAGATCGCTATTTTGATAATAACATTGGCTTTAGGTGATTTATTTGAAGGACCTATAATAGGAGTTGTTCAGATAGTTATTGCTTTTATTGTGGTGTTTTTTGCATTCATACTATATAGACTTCAAGCAAAGAAATTATAAAAAACGAATGTTTCTTTCAAAATTTACTTATTTTTTTTTAATAAACTAATAGGAATAAAAAGAAAATTAATATCTTTAATATCTCGTTCTCGTGGCTTGAATTCGAATTTTTGCTTTTATATTCTCATCCGCATCTTGAACAATTACATATTGAGTTTTTTGCGGAAGCTTAATTTCAAAATCTTGTTCAGCGACAGTCTGGTCTTTTTTCAAGTGATCCATCTCTCGTATAATTACTTTTAAGTGTTCTGTAGATTTCTTTCCCACTTTGACTGTCTTAAATTGGCTCCATAATGATAAATCTGCTTTTGATGTAAAAGTTTGATTCTTTTGGAGCTTTATAACACCTTTATTTGGGAACCTTGCTTTAAAAGTTTTGGGGCCATCTATCTTAAAGTAAAACTCTCCTACTCTTCCAAAAGCATCATAATCCTTCCGGGTTTTTAAGCTTATCAAGTCTAAACTAACTAAGAATCGTTCCTTCTCTTCTCCGACATTATCTTGTGTGAAAGTCTCTCCTTTTGCATGAGTTTTTTTACCCTTTACATAAATTCGTCGCGCGATGACTAGTCACCTACATTTTTTATATGAGATTGTATTTTAAATCTAGTATAATTCAAATCTATTTATGTCTTTTTGTTAACAAATTGGAAATATGAGTTTAAGAGGATAATTTTAAAATGAGAGACAATCAACTTCATTTATCTCTGAATTAAATTTTCATTTATTTTATTGTTTTTAATAAGTTTCTCTACCCTTCTCCTCACAGCATCGATAATAAATTCGGAATGGGATCTGTACGCTAATTCTTTATTATCGACGATCAATTTTTGAATTGTAAGCACTAGTTCTTCTGGTATTCTCACAGTTCGATAATTTGGCATTGTTATTGATAAAATATTTAATTTTGACTGTTATACTTATGTGTCACACATGACACATTCTCAATCCTAATACTATCATGAATGTTCTCTTTTTTTTAAGTTTGATCATTCAAGGTTTAAATAATTTAGATTTGGCAGACTCTAGATTGAATAATTTATATTTTTAAACTATATCTCAAAAATAGTTAAATATTTATAAGCATTTTCGACGAATAGATAGATCGTGTCATAATTGTGACAAAATTGCATTTAAAAAAAGTATGACGTATTCGATCTACTTTTATAGATATAAAAAGCTATTTGGTGATAAATAATTTGATGGGATTAAAAAATAGACCTTTAAATTCTGTAAGTTTTTCTGATTTTTTTAAAAACATTCCAATTCCTACATTTGCTTGGCAAATTGTAGGAGAAGAATTAGTTTTAATTGACTTTAACAATGCTACTGAAAAACTTTCTTTTGAAGGGGTTAGTCTTGGAATTAAGGCTTCAGAATTGTTTAAAGATGATGGAAGAATTCTGACAAATTTATTGAGCTTTCTAAATGAAAAATCGAATTTTTCTGAAGAATGCGAGTACCGGATGAAAAAAACAGGCGAACAAAAAAAATTCTCTACGTCCTTCATATTTCTTCCGCCAGATTTAGTAATTCTCCATATAGAAGACTTAACAATGCAAACACAGGTTAGTAAAGCGCTACAGAAGGCACATGATGCTCTTACTGGACTTGAATTGATAATTAATCAGAGTCCAGCTGTGGTCTTTCTTGTACGAGATGAAGAAGGCTGGCCTGTAGAATATATTACTGAAAATATTTCACAATTTGGGTACGAACCTAGCGATTTTTACTCCCATATGTTAAAATTTGCGGACATCATTCATCCAGATGATCTAGAGAATGTAATTACAGATACTTACTTAAAGGGCCAAAGTTCTGCTACAGAATTTGTCCAAGAGTATAGGGTAGTTTCTAAACTAGGAGAATATAGATGGATTAACGTTAGAACGTGGATAAAAAGGAATAGAGATAATATTATTACGCACTTTCAAGGAATCATTTTGGACATTACTGAACGTAGACAAACAGAAGAAAAATTGAAAGAATCAGATGAAAAATTCAGAACAATTACTGAACAATCATTATTGGGCGTAATAATTTTACAAAAGGGAAAAGTGAAGTATGTCAATAAAGCTCTAGCTGAGATGGCTGAATTTAAACCTACAGAAGTGAAAAATTGGCCAATAAATGAATTTGTGAAGAGCATATATCCAGAAGATTTACCTATGGTAATAAAAAACATGCAAATAAAACTCGAAGAGAATAAAGAAGCAATTACTAGATATACTTTCAGAATATTAACCAAATCCAAAAAAATTAAATGGCTAGAAATAATTTCAAAGACGATTAGTTATCAGGGGGATTTGGCTATCCTATCGACATTGATAGATGTAACAGAAAAGAGAGAAGCTGAAGTAAAGCTAAAAGAGTCGGAGGGGAATTTAAAAAAATTAAATGAAGCATTAGAACAAAAAGTATTAGATAGAATTGAGGATCTAAAAAAATCTGAAGAAAAATGGCGATCAATGGCAAAAAATTCTCCAGATTTTTTGCTTACACTAGATAGGAACGAACGAATCATAGACATAAATAAAATCGAACTTTTAAGCTTAAAAATGAAGGATGTTATCGATAAACCTGTATATGACTTTATTCCTGAAAAATATCATGAATCAGCTAAATATTGTTTTAAACGAGTTTTTAAGTCGGGTCAAAATGATCGCTATTATTCAGATTTTGTTTATGATGATGCAACTATTCATTATTTCGAGAATCGCGTTGGACCTATCTTAAAGGAAGGAATTGTTGTTGGTTTTTCTGTAAGTAGCACAGATATCACCGAACGCAAGAAAGCAGAACAAATGTTAAAAGAATCGGAAGAAAAATATCGATTGCTTGTCAATAATCAGACTGATCTAGTTTGTAAAGTTGATTCAGAAGGAACTATTCTTTTTGCAAGTCCCTCGTATTGTAAAACTTTTGGAAAAACAGAAGAGGAGCTACTCGGAAAAAAGTTCATGCCATTAGTTCATGAAGATGATCTCGACCTAACATTGAAAGAGATGGAGAAACTTTATAATCCTCCATATATTGCTGCTATGGAACAACGTGCTTTAACAAAGGATGGATGGCGCTGGCTATCATGGGTAGATACGGCGGTATTAGATTCGAATAATAACGTTTTAGAAATCATAGGTGTGGGGAGAGATATAACCGAGCGCAAGAAGGCAGAAGAAGAGTTGAAGAAATTCAAAAGTATATCTGATAATGCGAATTATGGGATTGGAATCAGTGATAGCGAAGGAAAACTTGTATATATCAATAATTATCTTGCTTCAATACATGGATACAAAACAGGTGAACTCATTGGCAAGGATCTTTCCATATTTCATAATGATAAACAGATTGAGAGGGTTATGAAGCTCAAGCAAAAATTAATAGAGGAGGGGAGCTACAATGCTGAAGAAGTGGGACACACGTGTAATAATGGCACCATGTTTCCTATGCTAATGAATGGGATAACTATTAATGATGATAAAGGTAAACCCCTATTTATGGCGACTATTGCTATCGATATAACTGAAATGAAAGAAGCAGAAAAAAAGTTAAAAGAATCAGAAGAAAAATTTAGGAATATTGCTGATCAATCTCTCATGGGTATATGTATCGTACAAGATGATGTTATAAAATATGCTAATCAACGAATGGCGGATATTAATGGATATACTTTAGAAGAAATTATGAATTGGCAACCAAAAGAGTTCTATGAAACAATTGCTACTGAATCATTGGATTTTGCGTCAGAACAAGCTAAAAAAAAACAATTGGGTTTACCAGATGCAATTCCACAGTATCAATTGCAAATAATTAAAAAATCGGGTAAAAAAATCTGGATTGAAAATTTTTCGAAAACAATTAGTTTTAATGGAAGACCTGCTGATTTAACGACATTTTTTGATATTACCGATAAAAAGAAAGCAGAACAAAAATTGAAAGAATCTGAAGAAATTTTGAGAGCAACTCTTGAATCAACAGCAGACGGCATTCTTGTGGTTAATGTTAAAGGTCAAGTAACTCACACTAATTCAAAATTTGCGGACATGTGGCATATTCCACCAGACTTAATCAAGGAAAAGGATGATCAAAAGTTACTAGATTATGTTTTAGAACAATTAAAAGACCCAGAAGTTTTTATTTCAAATGTAGAACAACTCTATAGATCTACAAAGGAAGATTTTTATACTCTTTATTTTAAAGATGGAAGAATTTTTGAACGATTTTCTAGTCCATTAATTCGAGAGGGTGAAATTAATGGTCGAGTATGGAGTTTTAGAGATGTTACCGAGCGAAAGAAAGCAGAACAACAATTAAAAGAATCCGAGGAAAAGTTTAGAAAAATTTCGCAACAATCTTTAGTGGGAATTTGTATTATACAGGATAACTTAATTAAATATGCAAATCAGCGATACGCTGATATCGGTGGATATTCTATTGAAGAATTCATGAACTGGAAATCAGGTGAGTATCAAAAATTAGTTCATCCAGAAGATAGAGAAATGGTTATGGAGCAGTCAATAAAAAAACAAAAAGGAATAGGTGATGTCGTTAACCAGTATCAATTCAGAGCTCTTAAAAAAACGGGAGAAACAATCTGGGTGGAGATTCTTTCAAACACAATTTTGTATGAAGGAAAATCTGCCGTTTTAATTTCAATAATAGATATTTCAGAGCAAAAAGAAGTAGAAGAAAAATTAAAAGAATCCGAAGAAAAATATCGCTTAATTTCGGAAAATGCTAACGATTTAATAAGTATTGTTAATGCTAAATGGAAATTT
>LAZR01001550.1_pt1 | contig 14446 bp, 12 predicted proteins | sample 329461 | NCBI WGS metagenome assembly LAZR01 (sample SAMN03002196, study PRJNA259156) | marine sediment metagenome | biome: sea floor; feature: Hydrothermal impacted sediments; material: marine sediment; isolation source: Loki non-amplified sample from Loki's castle hydrothermal vent sediment ...
TCAGTTTTTGCATCATCAGGAAATGCTATATCCAATAATTTATATCCGCCCACATCAGCACTTGCATCTTGATGTAAGAAAAAATTTATTCCCAGCATAGAATTTCTTAATGCTTCAATAGCATCATATACAACATGTTTAGTTGGTGCATTATTAGTTATTGCTTCCCATAGAGAAGTATAATCTAAATCTGAAATAGTAGCACTTCTTGCGTCAGAATCAGTATATTTAGCATGGTCTCTTACTGATACATCCACACCATCCACAAGTCCTGCAGTTATTAAGTTAGCTACTGTTAAATCCCCAGTTGTTTCATCATTAGCATCATTTTTGATATAGTCATCGGCAGCATTTACTGCAGCGACAGCACCACTATTAGCACCAGCAACATCATTCCACGAGATATTTGCTCCAGCACTCCAAGGTGTTGAGATTAATCTATCAGATAAACCCTTATTTGCAAGATATGCTATTTTACTAATGGTGCTCCATATTCTTTCATCATCCTTAGTTTCACCTAATCCAGCATAAATAATTGTTTGAATTCCAGTTTTTCCATGTCTACTTCTCTCAATCATTCTTATTGGGTAATCTGCCGCAGCAACAGTAGGTCTTATCATCGTAAGATTGGCAGAGGTTCCTAATTGTAAAAGTGGATAAATTCCAATCAAGGGAATTTTAATTGATGGTCTCTTGGTTGATAATTTATCTAATTCATTTTGAGCCATTGTTAGAGCATCAGCATTATTGGTAATACTCTCATCAATTATCTGTTTAGAGATACGACCAGTCACAGAATTATCTTCTACCCATTCATGAATGTTATAAGCCGCTTGTCCCCAAACATCAACCCTTCTTACTTGATTACATTTATCTTCGAACTCCCAATCATGATCATATTCATCTTGAGTTAAAACAATACTGGAATCTTCATAAGTGGTAGGTTTAACCAATTTAATTCTATAATTAATATAATCTTCAATCCAATCAGCTCCTTCTAATTTACAAACAGCATTTAAGCCATCAATAGCATGTGTTCCTCTAAATAAACGTGCCATATATTTTGTAAAGGGATTATACACACCATAAGTAATAACGATATAAAATAAGTCTATACGTACTGTACCGCCAACAGTAAGAGGGTCAACAACTTCATATTTAACTTTCAATGAATCCAAATTAGCTTGATTAATATTTAGATTAGACCATGTTACACTTTTCCAACCATAAGAAGCACCACCGATAGGGTCAAAAGATTTTATAGGAAATTTTGTACCTAACCAATCACTTCCTGATTGAATATCAGCAGTACAATTTGATAATATATCATCTAACTGACCATAAGTCCATAATGTAATATTGGTAACAATATTTGAACCACCCATTGCTGTTGTTTCCATATTAAATATATCTTCTTGTCCATCAGTAGTAGAATATATTGTATTTCCATCACCTGCATTCGGCTGAACAATTACTTCTTCTATATCTTTCCAATGGCTTCCATCACCACCAGAATCATCATGACTCCATGCAACAGCACTGTCTCCGTTAGGACGTAGGGTTACATCAGTGGGACTGGTAATTTCTTGACCTATAATCTCAATAGGAATTTCTATTTCAGCAGCTATATCAGAGACTATCTGAACAGTATTCTGACCTATCTTCCATTTATCACCATTACAACTATCACCACCACAATCATTATCTGTTCCAATAACACCAGTCTGGTTCCATATAACCGAACTGCAGGTTATTGTAGATGCAGCAGAACCTGTAATAGTTTCCATAATAGGTTGTATATCATAAGCATAGTGATAGATTGTCGCTGTACATAAATCAATGTTTAAATATCCAGTAACACCACCGACGTCAGTATACATTACAAATTTAATACCTTTTAATTCATCATAATTAGCACCTGTTTTATCTAAATATTTAGCTAATTCTGTATTATCCCCAGTTAATGTTATAATTCCTTCTAGAAAAATAAAGCTTCCAATCCCACCATAAAACCGAGGTCTTGCTTTTGTAATATAAACTCCATCATAATTAACCTGTATATCACATCCCCACGCAAACATTGTCGCATCAGGACATTTCATACCTATACGCCAATTAATATCAATTTGATGTAATTCAACACCGTCAGATATATCAGAATCACCTATATCTGTTGTAGTTACTGTAGCACCCCATCTGACACTATTGTCTGTAATATCATAAGTATCATCATCATTAACAGCATCCAAAGAGTCTTTGTCTCCCCTTATATAATTACCTCCATCTCCAGTTGTAGGATTTACTTTACAAGTCCACGGAATAGGAGTAACATCATTAGAATTATCAACAATTAATAATCCTACATCTCTATCTGTAACCCAAAAATTTGCTGTCCAGGTAAAGTCCTCGTCTGGACTATCATATACTTCATCTTCATTATCATCGTGGAAAACTGTCAGTATTGATGAGGCAGGAGATGTCTTTACTTTACCTTCAGCTAAAATATAATTTTTATAGAATGGAATCCAATCTAAAAGAATAGCGAACCCAACTAATTCTAAAATAAGAGATTTTGTTGTAAATTTCTTGTTTACTAAAAAACCTCTAAATAAAATATTGGAGTCATCATCCTCAACTTTCATAGGAGTAAAGTCACGAGAAATCCAAGTAGAAAATAAAGCACCCTCAAAATCTCTTAATATAACTGTACAAATACCATAACTATTATTCCTTGAAGCTATTCTGGGATAATCGACTAGAGCAGATATTCGAACCCATGGTGTAGAAGCTGAAGTTTGAATATTTATCTTATCTGCTGCCAAATTAGCATTTTGGTCATCCGATACTGTAAGAACTGTAGGGTCTGCTGCTGTATTACTTGCTATTAAAGAATTAGTACCATTTTGATTTCCTTCTGTAACAACCATATACTTTCCAGCATATTGATTTAAAGTGGCACTTATATCAGTTAAAGTAATCTCTCTATTACCGCCACCACCAACCGAAGCTACTGTATCCTCTACTTCTTCTTTATAATGAATTTTCATAAGAAATAAAAACTCCCAATCATTGAACTAATTCCATGAAGAGCAAAGTTTACTCCTCTTGCTTGTCTTGCTAAATCTTTTTGTCCAGCCATTAAAGCTCCCATATTAAAGATTGCTGAAGTTAAGATTCCTAACATCATAACAGATTGTAATTGCATTCCCGGAACAAAGAATTGAGCTTTTGCGATTGCCGTTTGTATACTAATTGCTGCCACAGCAACGCCCCATATACTCTGAAACACTCTACTAAATCCTCCACCTATAATTCGAGCCATACCAGAAACTATCATATAAGAACCTCTCATCATTGTTACTACTTTATTGAAAGATTTCTCAATTGCTATTTCTACTTGAACTTGTTTCTCTCCTAGATTATTTAATTCCCTATCCAATAAAAATGTTCTCTTATCAAATCCACTATATTCAAGAAAATAAGTAATAGGTACTTGTAATGACATTTAATCACCTTATATGTTAGCTTTCCAATGAGTTGAAAAAGTCTCCGCAGTTCCACCTTCAGTATACCAATCATTTGTATAAACTACTTTTTCTGCTTTTAAAGCACACATAACTCCATAATGACCTTCGTTTTTATCTCCGCTTTTTTTAACAGAAGCAATTCTACAATTAGTAAAAGTTGCTAAAATAAAATTAGTATTATTATTTTTTTTAACTCGAATTGTCATGTTTGTAGTTACTTTTCGATCCATATAATCTCTCCACATTCCTTCTACACTTGGATCTAATGTTTGAAATACCGCTGATAAAATAATTTTTACTGGTTGTAATTTATAAATATAAGTTGTTTGAACATCTCCTCCATCACTTGAAACTTTTTCAGATTCTCTCTCTTCACTCCAATCTGCTTTCCATACTCCAGGGATTATATTATTATCACCACCAATATCCCATGTAAGTATAGGATTTCCATTATAAGGAGCAGACATTAAATTTCCCGGTTTTAAAGGAGCTACTACTAAATTTACATTATCACTAATATCTTCTAATGCTCCAAAAGCAAATTGACACTCTACTAAGAAAGATTTACCTCTCTCAGCTTTGGATGTTATCCCTACACAATAACAATCAACAGCTTGAGCATTATTAGGTCTCGTTCCACCATCTTCTTGAAACCTTACTGTTAGTGGATAAGTCATATCAGCTTCTAAACTTGATATATCGACAGAAGGGTCATTCTGTACTGGTTTTCCATGCATCCATGCATAACATTGAGCCGTTACTGGATTAAATACATGAGAGAAATTTGGATATATTGATTCTATATCTGTTAGAGTTGGTGTTCTGCTTGAATAAACCCATGAAGGTATTGATTCATTTTCTACAAAAGGGCTATTCCACTTGCCTGTTTCTTCATTATACTCTCCAAACTCAAAACTAACTGAGTTATTAGCCGTTAATATTGATGTTCCTACGACAGCTTGATATTGCCATACATATTTACTTGATTTGTTTGGTATTGTCATTTTTTATCACTTTTATTTTTAACTTGTACTCCATTCTATATCTATCCAGATAACACCATCCCATCTGGATTTCTTACTTTTTTTTTTTGCTTCCTCTGCCCGTACAAACTTCATATGACACATAGTAGGAGCTGAAGCGTATGTAAAACCACTTATGGGTGTTCTTTTATTAAATTTTCTTATACCTATAAAAATATTATTCATTGCTGTTACGAAGTTTGTTCCTGAAGTTTCTTGAATCTCTATTTTGTATCGCTCCCAATAGAAATCATCTCCATCACTTCCCATTATCTCTGGCTTACTTACAAACATCCTTTGGCTTGAAGCGTCAAGTACATCCTCTATTCTGGCTGCCTCATCTATATGCTTAGTTGTTGCTACTGTATGAATCTTTAATAGAAAGGTTCTAAAAGCATCTAAATGTGTAGTATAATCTGCCATTATTTTATCCTCCCGTACTAACTTTATATCTTGCTTTATCTACATTAATTCGAAGTCTTTCTTTTGCGAATTCTACCATCTTGTCATGGTAATATCCATAAGCTCTGGGGTCGATAGCATGTCGTACTTTACTCATAGGCATTTTATTAACATATTTAGCATAGTATATTTCTGCTCCTACACCTAATATTAATCTAATTCCTCGGAGTTCTCCTATTGTAGCTGATGGTGGTATAGACTTTCTTAGGAACTCTATAAGGCTTTCTCTTAATGCTCCAGTATCCATAGCGACATGGTAATTAATCCATATCTCTACTTCCATTATGGTGGTTCTAAGAGCCTCATTTAATGTTTCTTGAATATATTGTTTTACTTCGTCAGAGGTATTAAGTATTGTTTTGCCTCTTCCTAATAAGTATTTTATACTAATTTTAGCATGAGTCCGTGGGATGATATCTTGTACGACTCTATCTGACATAATTATCCCTCTATAATCTAAATTCAGAAGAATTTGAGCTGTATTCTATCTTAACTGTATGCCGTGCTAAATATCCCTTGCAAATATTTTCTACTTCATCTAATTCCATAGATAATTCCTCAATATGCCCATCCTCTAACATATTGGTATCCATAAAATATTTAGCCATATAAAGTGTGGCTGATACAACGCCATCTGGAGCTGACCCAGCAGTGAACGATTTGCCGCAATATTCATTGACCCATCTCTCTGCTTGAGATACTTGACCCATAACTGCTGCTTCGTCATATGTAGCATCTGTAGTAGCATAGGTGTTAATAGCGAAATCCTCTAACTCATCACCAGTGATATATTCATAGACACTTTTTGCTGTATACGCTATGGTATATCACCTACTCTTTCGGTGGTAGTTTCTTCTCCGACATCTTTTCTAATTGTTTTAATTGTGCTTGCAAATCTTTTTTCTTCGCATCTAAGTCATCTTTAATTTCATTAACTTCCTCTATGTGCTCTTCTTCAATCTTAATCTCTGGTTTCGATGAACAGTTATCTTGATGACGCTTTATACCTTGTGTCGTGAAATATCTAAGACAATATTCGCATTCTACTTTGCCGAAGTTAAATGCTAGTTTTAATTGTACATGTAATGATTCTTTTTCTTTCAATAATTCCTCTAATTTATCATGTAAATTCTTAGCGTTTTCTACACTTCTATCAATTTGAAGTTTCAATTTCCCAACTATATCATTATATAGCGTAGTTTGATATTCTATTTGGCTCTCAAAAGTTTTTATATGTATTGCCGAGACAGCTGCATTTTGCGTAGCTGTGTTAATTTTTATAACATTCTTTCTCATTGCCTTTTGAACTCTATCTAATTCTCTATCTTTTTGACTCATTCTCCTAACCCCCTTAATGAATTTGTAGTTCCATACATTATTACTCTTATATGATATGCCACTGTTTGATTTGAATCATTAGCTTTGGTGGCTTGTTTAAAGGTGATATAGTATGTATCTGCTCCCACTACTTCTTGTTTAACTATACCCAAGTCTTGCATACCCACTGCTCCCACTGGAACGAAATAGGAATCCAATGCGGGATATAATGGATTTTGAAAATATACTGGTGTAATAATTACACCATCAAATGCTTCTAATACTGCTGTGGCGTCATTAACTGCAACTATTCCAGCTCTCATTGTTAATATAGCATTATAATTAGCTGGTACAAATACTCTTGCTCCAATAGTGGCGTTTTCACCAGTATCAATAGTTCCATATACCTCACCTTGACCAGTATTAGATATCTGAATGATACCAGCGTTAGTAGCTCCAGAACCAGCTCTAGTTACTTGTGCTCCGACAAATCTTTTCCATAATACGACACTTGAAATTTGTGTATTTGCAGTTGCATGTAGAGTTATTTCTTTTTTGGCTGGGTTTCCATCCCCATCAAATCCATAAATAGTAACTGCTTGAGCCCCAGTACCTTCTGCTTTATCTTGAGCATGAGCTGGTTTAATAAACAATACTATAGGTGTAGCTTCGCCATTATCAAAATCATTAGTAAAGTCAACTCTAATCTCGTGGGCTGCTCCGTCAACTACCTCAACATCTTGCAGAAAAAACTCCCATATCCATGGGTCATAAGGAGGGTTTGGGTATCCGAGATTTAGGTTTAGTAATAGTTTACCAATATCCTTATCAGCAAAATCTAAGGTATTGGGTTTTCTTAAATCAATTCTATTCCAACTTGTAGCCATATTTTTTAGCCTCTCTTCTTTTTTATCACTTTCTTAATTTTATTTAAGAATTTTTAATTAAATTACAGAATTTTAGTATAAAAAAAATTTTAATGAGCTCTTCAGCTCTAATTAATTATTATAAAATTCTTCCATTTTGAGCAAATCCTAATGTGCTTGTAGTTAAAGTTGCTGTGACTGCGTCATCTGGTAGAACCAATCCTTTAATGTTATACATTTTGTATATGTCCATTATCATTATCATAGTCTTAACATCATCGGGGAACTCTTTAGTAAGCATTAACTTAGATTGGAGTGGATATACAATCTCTCTCTTGCACATATTCATACCACGCTTAAACAAACAAGCTTCTTGTGTGGTAATAGTCATAGTAGCTGTAGCATCAATGTTATCATTAATCCACCATTCTTTAATATGTCCTGGAACGAATAAATCATTTCTGATATTAACAAAATCGGATATTCCGAGTGCGTCCTTTAATATGAGTGATTCAGAATGAACTCCAGATGTAGTAAGTAATATTACATCGCCTGGTTCTTTAACAGATTTCAACATTGTTAAGTTCTGGATTAATCCTCTTCGCAAATCTCCACTTGTGGTGATTGTGTTATCTCCAATTCCCCAAAATGCTTCTTGGGCTGTAGTTGTAGTACCATAGTTAAAAACACCTTTAACACCTCCAGCGTCTACTTGCATGTCTTCACCAGCTTCACCTAAGCATAACCTTTGGTCATGTAAAGTACCAACTTTTTCCCCACATTTAAGGGCAAAATACCATTCAATATCGTATAGTCCAGCCTCATCAATTTCGCTAAAGCTTAGTTCATATCCAGCATGAATCCCTAAAGCATTAATAAAAGTAGGCGATACTGTCATACCAATCATGGGTGGATTCTTGAAGCTTCCACCAGCTCCGATTGCTCTAGCAGTTCCGAAATCAGTACCAGCATACGTTTTAGAACGATGTGATTTAGAAGCCTTTACAGTTGTGACTGGTGCTAACATTTCTATAGATGGATTAGCATCATAAAAAGTCCGTGCCACATAATTATCAAGTGTGTATAATGATTCTGCTGGAACTGTAGCATTTAGGGTTTCTACTCGCTTCTCATACTCATTCTTAGTAAAGCCATCAATATATTGATGTGGACTATTAATTAAATCATTCATTAATTCTCGGTGTATAGCTTTATCTGACTCGTTTAGTCTATTATACCATTGGGAAGCACTTTCCTCATTAAATTCAAATTTTCTTGTCATGATTTTTCACCTTATATTAAAATGTCTATACCCTCTGTTGATGTAAATGCATCATCAATATCCTTTAATACTCCAGCAGTAAAACGGTCAGCGGGTCCAACTACGAAGGCAGGGGTATGTAGTAATGATTCTGCATCACTTTCATCACATAATGACCAAGTTCCCGCACCAGTTTGATATACTGCATCACCGATTCCATAGGTACTTGCTAGTTTCTGATTATGTAAGATTTCTGCTCCATTCTTTTTTGCTATGAAGTATCTATCGTCATCTGGAATAAGCTCTGCTACTGTTATTCCTGTTTGCCAATCTGGTTGAGCTGTAGTATACTTAATGAGCTCTCCGTTATTACCAATCTCCATTCCCGTTCCTATATATAAATCTGCTCCTAAATCAATACATCTAGCTATGAATTTAATATAGCCGTTGCCTATTTCTTTAATAGGTTTAGCCCACATTCCACCCGCAGTTGTTATTGTCATTTACATTAACACCCCATCTGGATATTTACTACGAAATTCATTGTCAATACCATTGCCTCGGTATCTAAGAATGATAGTATTGGGCTTATCTATATTACCTTTAAGTGAAGCTCTCTGCTCTAATACACCTAGTCCCCAATTCTGTCTAGAGTTAATTCTCTCTTGGTCTTCTTGGAGTTGTTTGAGTTCTTCTGGAGTTAGATTAGCTCTATCTGCTTCTAGCTTATCGAATTTGACTACTTTTGCTTGACCGAGTTTGGCTTTCTTAACTTGTATTCGAAGGACTTTTATCTCTGCATCTAGAGTAGGAATATCCGCATCCTCTGCAATAGGGTAATCCTTAAATTCGTTGAATTTATAGGTCACCATCTGCTCTGCTAAGAATTGTATCATTTCGATTTTATTTGCTCTTAATTCTTTTTCGTAATCAACTGTCATGTTTATCAATTTTTATATTAGATTAAAGAAAAAGTAAATTACGGGGTATATAAACCCTCTTTTTGAGTTACCCCGAATTGACGGGGAAAAGTAGAGACCTCTATTTTTAAGTTTTAGCTTTAAATTTAGAATATGCCTTGGCTAAGCATTCTCCTTTATCTTCGCCTTCAGCTATACAATCCTTAATATATTTCTGCATTGCATCCGCATTTTTGGCTACTATCTTAATAGAACATACTTCACCGGGACAGTTCCCTCTTGGCACAAATGAAATTGATATTAAATCAATATTAATCTGTACTCGAATAACTTTTTCCGTGGTTTCATTCCATCTATATTCAATATCGCAATAATATGCTGTAGATATATCTGCAGTTTTTGTGGCTTTTAATTGTGGAGTAAGCCAATCGAATAAATCTAGCTTTTCAAAAACTTCTGCTATTCTTTTGTACTCATAGTTGAATTTAACATAATCTTCGCCTTCTTCATCATCCCAGCCAAATATTTCTGCTGTGCCTACTATTTGCCAATCTGGAAGTTCGGGTGATTCCCATATACTATCTAGATTATGATATACTCCAAGTGGAATTGTTTTGCCTACATTTTCTTTCCATGATTCCGGGCATATATATTCTTCTACAATAGCACCATTTCCAATGTCATATAAGAGTGGATGTCCTTCTTTAATACTATTTCCGAAGGCTTGAGCTGACATAGTGTTATGTCGGAGCTGATGTTTGATTGTTTTGGTCTTAAGGGAGTTTAACATAGCTTTAATATTTGCGGCTGTACCATTACCCATTGACCAATTAACTTCCTTACCAAGCTTTTTAATTTTACCTTCAGTATCTAAAGAATCAATTATTTCGTAATCCAATATAGGAACCTTTAATGAATTATTAAATATATCCTCATCTGGAGTTAAATCAATATTAATATCTGCTGGAATACTGTCTATCATCCAAGGTGGGTCTCTCTGTGATAGATAATCCCAAAAGTACATTCCTTTAGAGCCATATGCTATCCAATCCAAATAGCTCCATTCTCCCATAGGTGAGGGCTTACTGTATATTTTACCATCTAATAATTCCATATAGAGCCTATCAGTTTTATCATAGTAGCCTATTCTTGCAATCCAACTTGAAGTTACATATGTCATGCCATAACTTAAATTTTCTTTTATAGCATTTAATATCGAAGTTGTCAACACAGCATTTTTGATGTCGAACTTTTGAGTTGTTAATACATCATTCTCTTTTGGCTTATTATCCTGAGAATCAATTTCTAAATTCTTATCTTTTTCTGTGATAGATGGTTTAGTTGTGTTGCCATTTTCGTCAGTTTGACCTAATGCCATTTGAGCTGCCATCTCTTCTTTAGCCTTCGCCTCTTTCTCAATGTGTTCCCAATCCTTCCAGAATTTAATAACAAATGGTTCAGTGGGCATAGTTATAAGTCCCTCGGAATCTAACCAATCTAATATTTTTCTAATAATACTTTCTACATTGGCAAAATCAATTGTTTCTTGCTCATCATCTGAAGCCTTATCTGTTTCTGAGCCTACTGTAGCTCCAGCTCTATTACCCATATAATAATTTATTGTATGTCCGGTCACAGTGGTCAACCGAGTCCATTCTTGATTTATATTACCATAATCCCCAGTGCTAACGCCCTTATTCTCTTTTCTACCAGCATCAGTGGTAGATGTGGGGCTTTCATAACCGAATTTGGGAGAATCTATTATTTCATTAGTACCTTTCCTGAGCTTTCGATACCATACTCTTGCAACATCTTCACTAGAATTAGCTACCATTTTTAGATGTTCTTTTGCCTTGTCATGTGTAGGACTGTAATCCGTTTCGAGGAGATATAATGTTGGAACTGCTCTCCTATCAAGCATTTCTTGGTGTGATACTCCGAGTAGTTTTATTATTGAATCCCAAGCTCCTTCTATTAAAGGCATGCCAAGTCCATAGTTAGGTTCTCCGTATTCTATATGAATCAATTCTTTCGGAGTATAATCTTTATCAATCTCTCTTAAATTACTAGCCCCTCTTGTCGACAATGTTAAGCTTTGTATTTGTGAGCCCATACCTCTTGGCTGTGGTGTGAACTGTACTTTATATGCCAATATTATATTTTCTTTTCCTCTTGCCCAGAGTTGAGGTGGGGATTCATATTCACCATATACATTATAATCAATTGATTCACCCTTATTAATGAGGTCTAACAACACAAAACCATCACGAACCATGGGTGGAATAGATTTTTTAAATATTTCCTTACAATTCAACTCTACCCATTTAGCTCTAACATCTTCCATAACTTCTGTAGCGTCTACTTCATGTGAGCTATAGAACTTAAAGGTTTTTGTGGTCGCAACATCAGCCCATTTATATGTTAGTCTCTTGGCTATAGCATCCATCTTACATACTGCTAATCTATGTTTGATGTTATAATAGTTATAGAATTTCTTTTTAACTAACTTACTGATATATGCTCCTTTTTTGGAACCCTCTCCCAATGGTATTAGAGCACCTTGTACTCTTGGTTCAACATTTTTCCTATTAAACACTCTCATTTATTTTCACTCTCTTTTTATTTTATAGTTGTTAATACAACCTCACATTGTTACACCTACTGGGGTGTCTCTTCTATCTATTAATTTTTCAATATAATCAAACCCACCTAATAGCTTCCATACACCATGGAAAGCCGACTCAGCCAAATCGTCTGGGTTATTGTTGGATTCTGATTTATTTATAATATATAAGCTAAGCTGACGATGTAAAGCTTTTTCCTCTTTATTTCTACGATGCAAAATTATAACTTGATAATCGAGTAAAATCTTAAACAGGTACACAAAATTATTTTTGTCGAATAGTTTTCCTTCACCTTCAAAATTAACATATTCGTATCTGAATATAATATTCCCATCTGAATATTTATTAACATAATGTTCTATGAGGCTCATACTCCACGGAGACCCAGCACTCGACTCTGGTTGACAGCCATCAACATTATAATCAATATAAATATGTGCTAACTCTTTTGCCTGTGCTTTAGCTGTATGTGTGGCATTAAAGAATCTTTTACACCATCTTAATTCTGTCTTGCCTTGTTTAGTAAGACTCCATACAGAAACACCGAACGCATCCACCTTACCACCAGGGTCTATGCCCATAGAAGTTTTTACATACATAGGTGATGGGTTAAGTGGATGATTGTAAGCTATCTCCATCTTGTCGGGATTGAATACATCATCAGTGGTATCATCTACATTATATAATTGTCCTAAAGCAAATGATTCCGATACTAATACTTCAGAAAATATTGATAATATCTCATCTAATTTAGGCTTTTTAACTACAATAACATCTTCATTTATTATAGTATGTCTACCATTATAATCATCTTCTGGGTTGAATACATCCTCTACAAAGATATTGAAATAATGACCATAATTAAATAATTCAGTTTTCAATAATCTGAATATACCGTTAAGAACATTGCAACAACATCTAATTTTGGCATCTGGATTAGCTCTAACCGAATTGATAATACCAGCGAGGGCTTGTCGTTTGGATGTTTCCGAAGTGAGTTTATCCAATTCTTCTATATGTACAACATCAATAGTTCTACCTTGTGAGCTTGATTGTTTCAGAGATAATATCATCAAGCGAGAGCCATTCTTAAGTGTGAACCCTAAATAATTCGGGTCTTTCAATAAGTATGGTTTTATGATTTCATAAAAATTATATTTCTTACCTTGATATCTAATGGTACTATGTAAAAATTTAGCTAATAATTCTGCTGCTAGGGTTACTGAGGGAGCTACTAATGCTACAGTATATCCATCATTTCCTAACATATCTTCAAAATCTTTTAATATTGTTGCTGTAGTTTTTCCACCCAATTGTCTTGAGGCTTGCCATAGGATATGAGCTGTCTCCATTAATTTCATAGCTATTAATTGATGGTCATACATAAACTCTGGGCGTTTATAAGGTGGAGTATCTGATGTCCAAGGTATACCATGAATGATTTCACCTAATTCGATGAATTCGGGCTTCATTAATATATCAATAGCTTTAACAAGTATTCGAGGAGCAATACCAGTAAGTAAATATTTATCAACCGCAGTTTCACCTACTAATTTAAGTTTACTTTTAATACTCATACCCTTTAGCTTTTCTACAGTGATTTTGTTAGATTTAGGGTTTTTTTTACCAGTAGAATTTTTCTTGCGTTTCTTATTTTTCCTCTTATTCTTACTATTATCTTTTTTACATCCCTCTCTTTGTGCTTTTCTAAACTCTGATTTGAGCTTGTCAAAGTTGCTTCTAGATAGAGTAGGAAATAATTCTTGGGCATGAACCCAAGTGATATCCAGACTAATTTCCAGAGCTGCTTTAAATTCGCTTGATACTGTCATAGAAATAAGAAATAATAAGAGGCGTTCTTTAGTTATTAGAGGCGTTTCATAGATATAAGTGCTATTGTTTTAAGTATGTACATAAAGAAACTTATGCCTTTATGTATATACATACATATTCTTTTGAAAAGGCTGCTGTAAAAAATCTCTTCCCAATACTACTCTACTGACTTTTTCCTTCTTGGAGTGCCAAAATCATAATATGGGTTCTTTTCTTTTTTTTTCTTTTTTTTCAAAAGATTCTTAAAGGAACTTTCATTTAGAGAGAACATGCCCTTCTTCTGCTATAAGAGTATAAATATTAGTTTTTGGGAAGCGTGAAGAAAAAATCCCGTATGTATGTGCGTACATATTGGGACTAATGCCTTTATGTATATACATAAAGGGACTAAGTAAATTATATACATACTAATTAATATATATACAATAATTAGATTAGGATTGTATGTACAATAATTATTATAGTATGACTTTAGTGTTATTATAGTATGATTGAAGTCATTGAGTGTGAGGAAGGAATTTGCAAGATTCCGTCAAGCCTTAATTTTAAGGTTTCAAAATCTTCGCCAAAATTCATCTCTGATGAACTTTTAAATTTATTTTTCTTGAGTAATG
>LAZR01001551.1_pt1 | contig 14445 bp, 7 predicted proteins | sample 329461 | NCBI WGS metagenome assembly LAZR01 (sample SAMN03002196, study PRJNA259156) | marine sediment metagenome | biome: sea floor; feature: Hydrothermal impacted sediments; material: marine sediment; isolation source: Loki non-amplified sample from Loki's castle hydrothermal vent sediment ...
TATAAATAACGAATTCGATGACATATTTAAAAATATATATGGTCGAAAGGAATTTTTTGAATATGTTTTTAAAGATTATTCAAGAATAAAAAAATTTGATATTCTCAATAAAACTATTGTTTTTGAGACTGCCGCCGGTTTAGAGGAGACAAGGGATTTAGAAGAATTCTCAAGTGGGGAAAAAACCTATGCTTATTGCCGTTCGATTATTTCTATGAATGCAAATGTTGCCAAATTTAATATTTTAATATTGGACGAGTCATATGCTCTATTAGATAGTGATCACAGCCAGAATTTATACAGATTTCAAGAACAAATGATTAATGAAAAAAATATTTCAAAATTCATTAATATCCTCCCATTTAAAGACAACTTTAAAGATTTAATCACAATGCTAGAGAAAAATCTGAAAGACGCAGAAAAAGGCAATTCTGAATTAATTAAATCACAATTAGATATTACCAAATCTTTTCAAAAAGATGTCTCAAAAAGGGGATATTATCAAGAAATCCATTATCCACTTAAAAATCGTAGGGTTTTAGGTTTAATCTATGGAATAACGCAGGATTATGGAAATCAGCCTTCCTCTATAGAATTGGAAGAGGAAGATTTGGCTTTTTCTTTTATATTGGATGGCTCTAACATTGCTCGTAACAATCGAAATACAAAAAACGCTTCTATCCGTGATGTTATCAGATGTAAGGAAAAACTTAAAAAACTTGGAGTCCCAGAAAATCATATTTTCATTGTTTTTGGAGCAGGATTAAGACATTATATTCCTGAGCGTGATAAACCTACTTACAAATCATTACTTAAAGATCGAACTGTAAATCAAGCTCCAGCAGGAAGAGATGATGATTGGTTTATTATCCAATATGCTATTGACCATGATTCATATATTATTACAAATGACAGATATTTGGATTATCGAAAAAAGTCACATTCTCATGAAACTTTTATTAAGACTCACTCCATTCGATATAGTGTAATCGGAAATGATATAATTTTCGAGGATGGATTTAATAATAAACTTAAAGCTATAATATCACAAGTACATTAGTAAAGATTTCAAAATACTTAATCTACCTGATCTTTTAAATTATGAATATAATCAGATCGATTTTATTAGAATATGGGCCATGTTCTAGTACAGAAATATTAGATTATATAAGATCTGAATTATTTTACAAAAAAGGATATTATAGCCCACAGGAGTGGACCGAAAGAAAGATTAAGTATCAATTAGACAAACTTTCTACTAGCGATAATAAGGTTTTTAGATTACAGAGTAGTAGCGGATTTAAATTTCGATATGGTTATTCGAAATTTGATTATTTCTTACTAAGAGAACCAAGATATTTAAAAGTGGAAGGTTATTTGAAGCGCTGTATGTTTTGCGGAATGCCAATTTATATATTCGGATCAAAAATTTTTCATTTTAAATATAATTGTCAACAATATACTCCCCAAAATCATTTTAAACTACTGAAAGTAGATATATTTTGGGCAGTAATCTCTCGCGATTTCGTGTATGGAGTAATAGATAACTTAGAATCTTGCACGATTCGTTTACCCGGAAAAAATCGAAATAATTCTTATGAAAATATTCTCTCAGAATTATGGTTGATCAATGAGAAGGCACGAGAAAAGGAGATCATTGAGTTTGATCGTATATTACCTCTTAAGGTTGAAGAGTATTTAGTCTAATTATTATATAATAACCTATGTATTTGAAATTAAATTTGTTTCCAAAAATTCAATTAAATCAGAAAAATTTTTAACATTTTTTCTTTTTTTAAATTTGATAAAATTACTTTGGAGAACTTTTAAATATAGCCACTCCTCTTTAACTTGGTCAGAAACATCATTGCACCATTTATTCATAGCATTATCCTTCCTTCTTGTATCCGGATATTCTCTACCTTTAGTTTCAATAATCCAATAAATTTTCTTATTTTGGACTTCTTGTACAGCCACAAAATCTGGTATATAGAATCTTATTGCCCCTCTTGAACTTAAATAATCAATTTTAAAAATATTTGCTATTGCAGCAAACTTCACAATATCAATGCATTTATCTAAAAACTCAGCAAATTCTGCTTCATAGTTATTATATAATGCGACAAAATTAAACACAGTTTTTTTAAGCCTTAAATGTTTTCTTCTCCAAATAAATTTCTCAACTTTTGATAATATTATTGGTGCAGGTTTCATTATGATCTCCCTTTTCTCTATTGTTAAATCACCTATAGTCTTAGCTAAAAGATCGATTATCGCTTCTTGAACGGGGACATCAGTTAATACATTACGCAAATTATCATTATCAACAGTATCTATTACTTTTTCAAAACAAGATTTAAGAATATATTTTTCAACAATTGGATATAAATTACTAAAACTTGATGTTATTCGAGCTTTTTTCATAATTTCTTTTGTCAAATATGAGAGTAATTCTCTTCCTTGGGGTAATATCGAACGATCAATTTTAGCGACATGAACATCTGTTTCTGTAACTGGAAATATCATTCTAAGTTCAATTATTCTCTTTTCTTCAAGTTTCGTAGAACTAAATAAAGATGGAATCTTTGAAACATCAATATTTAGTATTTTTTTATAATTTCTCGTATATCTAAATTCAGTTTGAGGTATTTCAATATCATATTGAAGTCTTGATTTTTCTGGTGAAATATTAATAGGTAAGGGAGGGGGATCTCGAACTGAATTTACAGCTACACCTTCAGTTTCCAATTGTTTTACAAATTTTTCGAATTCATTTGTACCGATTATTTCAAGTGTTTGTGTGTGATCTGGACTTAAATCTTTCATTAATCTTAACCCTCTTCCAATAGCTTGTTCAGGTAAAATCTGCGCTTTTGATGTAAATGGTCTTAGACCTAAGCAAATAGTAACACTCTGAACATCCCAACCTTCTCTCAACATTAAAACACTCACGATTATTTTAATATTATTAGATGGGTTATCAATATTAGTAGCAAGTGCTCTTAGTTCTTCTAATTTATTCTTTAAAATATCTCCAGTTCTAGAAGTATGAATAATCAGAATCTCATCATCTTTAAGATTATAATCTCTTTTTTTTCTTCTAATAAATTCTGCAATCTTATCAGCATAGATGTTATTTTCAGCCATTATAAATAGAACGGGTTTTTTGTTGATTTCATTATATACAGTATAATGTTCTTTCCATCTTTCAAGCGAAGCAATTATCCAATCACCATATTTTTGAACTACATTATCTCGATTAATTTGCTCAGGATCGGCTCTATCAACTCGATGTACGACTAACGGTGCTTTCACAATTCTATCTTCTATCGCCTGAGCAAGAGGATAATCAACAATTATCCAAGGGAAGTAGAGTCCCCCAGAAATGAACCTTGGAGTCGCTGAGAAGTCTAGCCATAAATTTAATCCATTTGGAAGACTACTATGAATAGATTTAAGAGTTTTGTTCCATTGTAGTTCTTCATCATGAACATGGTGACCCTCATCATTCATAATTATTAAGTTGTTTAAATCTTTAATTCTGTCTAGAAGTAAATACGAAGCTTTAGTTAAATCTTTCTGGGGTTTTCTACCAAGAATTGCGTCTACAATATTAGCCGGGGTCCATTCTAATGATCTAGATTCATAGAGTTGTTGAATATTATTTACTATTAAATTTCCTGAATTTTTTAAATGAGAGTCATCTTTTCTTAGAGTAACCTTTATATTCCAATAATGTTTTAAATGAGGGGGAATAAAAGGTAATTCATTAAATATTTTATTATTAGCAAAATCTCTTGCCAAACGTTCATAAACTATAACATTAGGAGCAATAATTAAAAAATTATTAGCATACCTAGAATTTTTTTCAATGAGAAAATTAAGATAAGACCAAACAATAACAAGAGCCATAACAAATGTCTTTCCTGAGCCTGTTGCCATTTTGAAAGCATATCTCAATAAATCTTTTTCTGGAAAAAATTGCTGTCCAATTTGCTTTAATTCAGGAAAATATCGAATAATATTTCTATTCCCCTCTACATCTTCCTGAATTTCAACAGCAGGCCCGATCATATCTTTTCTGTTTTTAGTGGCAAATTCATTAACTATTTGTTCTAAATCTGAATATTTTTTAACTTCGAACAAATAAATTAAGGTCTCTATAGCTTCTCTTTGGCAATACCATAATTTAAAAGGTTTTTTATCAACCAAGTGGTCAGTATCAAACCAAAATGTCAAAAGCTCTCTTGTCGTTTGGGTAACATCATTATAATCATTATTTCGCCACTCTTTAACAGTCTTCCTCAAATTTTTTATCATTAAAAGCTTACTGGGTCTTCTTCCTCTCTTCACACTATAGGAATTTTCTTCTTCTTTTACCAAATGAGCTTTAGGTTCTTCATATGGCTCTCTTCCTTCAATATAAGGTAAAGATTTGTCGTATTGCACCCAAGTAGTTCGGTTTGCTGTTATTTTATAGTCACCTCGTATACTTGAGAGGTATCAACGCCAAACACATCTATAACTTTAATAAATAATGTGTAATTACCAACCTCTTTGTATTTATGTTTTACAGTTGATATTAGGCTTCGATTTTCTCGTGTTCTAAATGAAGTCCATTTATTATTAAAGGTGTCATTTTGAAAATTAAAATCTACTGCCCAATAATCAATCCAATTACTCCAATTCTTAATATTATTTTTTATATCCTCGGGGATTAGATCAGTATGAGGAATAACAAAATCTGTTAATTTAATTAGAACTTCATTATTACTAATTTTTAAATTAATTTTAAAGTAAGCTAATTCAAAAAATTTTATATCTCCTTTCTCTACAGCTTGATTATCTAATACATCATTTGGAATAATTCTTAATTTAAGCTTAATGTTTTCTCTTTTCGCGATGTTTTGAATTCCACTATTTAATCCCATTTCCCATTCCCAACCAAGGATGTGTAATTCATTTTGATCCATTAATTTACACTCTTTAATTGCATTAATAACCTCTTGTATTGTTACTGGCGAATCTACTGCTCCTATATATATTAAAGCCTTATTTTTTTTTCCATGAATATAATTAAAACCTGAAATAGGTTCTGCATCATATAATTTTAACATAAACGCAAGATATTCATATAAAAGCTGTTTTTCATCTTTATTATTAAATGTTGTAACCTGCCAATATTGCCGTTCATATTTTCCAAGATTTAATATTTCAAAAGCTTCTGGTCGTTTATTATATTTTTTATTTCTCTTTTTTAAGCTTTTTGACTCTGCTATTTCTAAAAGTCTTTTTCTAGTTAGGTGTATTGAATATCGGGATAAATCACATCCAACCCATCTCCTCCCTAACTTCTCTGCAACAGCCAAAGTTGTTCCAGAACCGCAGAAGAAATCCCCAACAAGATTATCTGAATTGGTTGATTCTAGAATTATTCTCTTTAATAAATCTTCTGGTTTTTGTGTATCAAATTCCAATCTTTCTTTTGAATTTGATGATAGAGGCGATATATCGTTCCATAAGTTTCCAATCTTGCGCCCTTTATATTGATCTGCATAACGTTTATATCTTGGTTTACCCTCTTTAGTCCAATAGATTAAATAAGGATTTTCTTTTAATCTTTTTTCAAATGTTTCTTGTGTCCATCTCCATCCTATATTTGAAGTTACTTCTTTGCCCTGTATTAATCTCGTTTCACCTTTACTATAAATATTAGAGGTTTGTTCAAGTTTCTCATGCGTAAAACGACGATTGGTTTCCTTTTCAATATATTGGAATTTTTTATCCATTTCCACTTGATTTAATGATTGATATTGCTGATTATAAACAAAATTTTTTGTTTTAGTATACCATAATATAGTATCTGTCATTACATCCAATTTAGAGGAAAGATGGTGTCCGAGAGTTCTTTGCCAGACAATTTCAGCTTGAAAATTATTATTTCCAAAAACCTCATCCATTATTAATTTAATATAATGAACCACATGCCAATCCAGATGAATATAGATTGATCCTCTATCGCTCAGCAGATCTTTCATTAATAATAATCTTGCATACATATATTTTATATAGGTAGAAAGACCTCCCCCCCATGTATCTCGATACGCTTTTTCTTCTAGAATAGAATGCTCTTTTTTGATTTTATCTTTTTCATCACCTATATTAACTCTAAATTTAAAGTCTGCTCCTGTGGCAAAAGGAGGATCAATGTATATTAAATCAATTTTACCAGAAAAATTTTTTAGGAGAGAACTCATTACAATTTTGTTATCTCCCCAAATAAGTTTATTCTTCCAGCCATCTTCAAATGTCTCTCCTTCATCTCCATCCCAAAAATCAAAAAGTGATAAATTCTTATTTTTCTTTTCAATTCTAGGAACATTAACGGATTCAACAATTTGGAATGGGTAAGGCCCAGGTCGTTCTATCTCTATTAAACCTCCATCCTTATCATATTTATTAGGCCAAAATAACTCCACCTTTTTATTATTTAGCTTAGGCATTTTTATCCTCTAAAATATATTAACTTTTAATGATCTTTAATAATAATTATTCAATCTTCACATCATATATTTGAGATGTATCTACTCCAAAAATATCAATAACCTTAATAAAAACTTTGTAATTACCCGGCTTCTTATATTCATATTCAGCTTTTAATCTAAGTGATCTATCTTTTATTGTTCTGTATGAAGTCCATAGATTATTAAAGGTATTTACTTGAAAGCTAAAATCAATTGCCCAGTAATCAACCCAATCTGTCCATTTTTCTATTTTTTCTTTTATACCCTCTGGTATTAAATCTGTGTGAGGGATTACAAAATCTTGTAGATTTACATTTAATTTATTATTCTCAACTAATAATTTAATTTTGAAATAAGAGAGCTCAAAAAATTTGATGTCTCCTTTCTCAACAGCTTTTTGATCTAATACATCATTTGGTATTATCCTTAATTTAAGTTTTATACCCTCCTTTTTGGAAATCTCTTGAATCGCATAATTTAATCCCATTTCCCATTCCCAACCCAAAACATGGAGTTCTTTCTGATTCAATGTTTTACATTCATTTATAGCGTTTAATACTTCTTGAATTGTAATAGGAGAATCCACCGAACCAATATAGATGAAAGCATTTCCCCTTTTTCCATGAATATAATTAAAACCTATAATAGGTTCTGCTTGATATAACTTTAACATAAAAGCTAAGTATTCAAAAAGTATTTGTTTCTCATCTTTGTTATTAAAAGTTGTTATTTGCCAGTATTGCCTTTCATATTTGCCTAAATTTAAAATTTCAAATGGATTTGCTTTTTTCGAGTAAATTTTTTTTTTATTGTACAAATCACTCGATTTTTCAATTTCAAGTAGCCTTTTTCTTCCCAAATGAATTGCGTACCTTGATAAATCACATCCTATCCATCTTCTATTTAATTTTTCTGCTGTAGCAATTGTTGTTCCTGATCCACAAAAAAAATCTGCGACTATATCTTCTTTATTAGTTGAAGCAAGTATAATTCTTTTAATAAGTGCTTCGGGTTTTTGGGTAGCAAATGCTTGATATTGTCGAGTATTCCACCTAACATAAGGAATATCATTCCAAAAATCTCTAGGAAATACCCCTGTCTTTGTTATATATACTTTTCTAGCTAGTTTCTTCCCATTATGACTTCCTCCTCTATAATAAAAGGTCCCTTTTTCATCTGTTTGAAGATTCTTCTTTACGCGATCAGAATATTCCATATAAATCTCTTGATCGTCATTAAAAGTATAATTTTCAGATTTTGTGTAGAAAAGTATAGTATCAAAGGATCGAACAAAAAACTTCTTTGTTTGAGCAGAAGCTGCGGGATAAGCCCAAATTATTTCATTTCTAAAATTATCAATACCAAAAAGTTCATCCATAATGAGTTTAATATAATGTCCAACATGCCAATCTAAATGAATATAAATTGAACCTGTTTCAGCTAAGAGATCTTTCATTATTACTAATCTTTCAAACATATATTTTAAATATGAATCTAATCCACTTCCCCACGTATCTCGATATGCTTTCTCTTCTAAAATAGAATGTTCTTTTGCAACTACATTTTTTTCTTCACCCACCTTAATCTTGAACTTAAAATCTGCTCCAGTTGCAAAAGGAGGATCTATGTATATTAAATCAATCTTTCCACTAACTTTCTCTAATAATGAACTCATTACTAATTTATTATCACCCCATATTAGCTTATTTTTCCAACCCTCTTCAAATGTATTACCTTCATTTCCCTCCCAGAAGTCAAAGAGTGTTAAATTAGTGGTTTTTTTCACAATCTTAGGCACATTTATGGATTCAACAATTTGGAAGGGATAGGGTCCAGGACGTTGGAAATCCATTAATATCCCTTCATCATTATACTTATTACGCCAAACTAATTCTGACTTTTCAATTTTCTTCATTTTTAATCCACCTTTAATTTGATAATCCCTTCTCTTGTGCAATAAAATCTGAAATCACATTCATTACAGATTTTTGTTTTTGGTATTTTTTCAATCTTAAAATCTTTATTTGAAATTTTATTTATTAGTATATCAAACTCCTTAATAATTTTATTGGCATATTTCTCTTTATATTCGAATTCAGTAATAGCATCTTTTCTATTATCTTCAGATGTCCAATATAAAATTAATTTGTTAGGAACAATTCCGTACTTCTCATTAATAATATGAGCATAAACATTAAGTTGTTTTTGATATTTTTCCAGGATAGGATCGTCCAGCAATGGTTTAGGTTGGGTTTTGAAATCCACAATCTCTAATCTTCCATTGTTTTCTAGTAATAAATCGACAACCCCCCGTATTATATAATTTTTTTTTTCTATTGAAACATCAATTTCAGTTTCCTTTATTCTCTTAAAGAATTCTTCATTCTGTGAAAAATAGTTAATGACTTGTTTAAGCGCGGATTCTTTAGTAGTAGGGGCAAGGGCTCTTAATCCTGTTTTTCGTAATGCCGTATAATTTTTATTAAATAATTCTTCAATTTGAAGGAATGTAATCTGATTTTTTTTACCTGCAATTATAAATCTGTGAATGTCTTCTATAGTATGATGTACAAGTAAACCAAAAATTACTTGCCCTGTTCTAGATGGTTGAAATTCATATTCCTTATAAAATAAGTATTGTCTAGGACAAGTTTCATAAATATTTATATGAGATGTAAGACTAAATGACTTTTTTGGAATAAATTGACTTTTGGATTCAAATTTTTGGGCTTTTAAAGTTTGTTGTTTGACATATGGCCATTGATCTAAACCCTCCCATATTACATCGAAATATTTTTTAGGTTGTGAAGCAGTCGAAAGTACAAGAATTTTTTGAGCTCTTGAAAACGCTACATAAAAATGTCTTGCCCTATCAAATTCAGTTATCCTATTTAATGGTTCATACTCATTCCTAGAATAATAGTTCTTTAGATATTTATCTACTAATTTTTGAGTCCTAAATTGTTTATCTAATGATCCAACGATTATCACAGGAAATTCAAGCCCTTTTGATTGGTGGAATGTCATTATTTGTACATAACCTTTAGGAACAGGATTGTCTGGATCCTCGTACTCATCCATCCCTCCTTCAATTAGAAACCTAAAGAAACTATTGAAAAGTAGGAATTTGATAACATCCTTATTCGAAAAAGTAATAACTGGGATATGGTAATAAAGTTGGAATATACCTAATATATGTGAAAAAAGTGATAAATTTCTAACCCGATTTTCATTTTTAATAAAATCTGAAAATGGTTTATAAGCAAGAATTTGATAAAAATAATCAATTATATTTAGATCGAGTGATTCCCCCGATTTAATAGAATTAATTTGTTCAATTTTTCTTTGGATGAAATCTCTGAATGAAGTACTAAAATATCTTTGAATTAAATATAGGCCATCTTCTATAATTTCTTTATATTGATAATTATCAAGATAATCATCATAAAAACCAAATATGAGAGCAAATGTTGCTAGAATTATTTTTACTACATCATTTTCAAAGTAAGATTTCGCTCTAGGGCAGAAATAGGGAATATTATATCGCTCTAATGATTCCATAAAACTTTTACTATATATATACCGAACGCTTCTTAAGAGGATAGCAACGTCACTGTAATCTTGAATAACATCATTGTCTTTTAAAAAAAAAATCATTTGAGCAAGTCTATCAGCCTCATCTCTTTCATTTGTCCCCCAGATGCAAAATACTGCAGGATAATTAGGAAATTCTTCATTTGGAGGTGGTAAGATTCTTTTATCTTTAAATCTGAATACTTTTTTATCTTTTGAGGACCAATCAACCGAATTCATGAACTTATCATAAGAAAATATAATTTTTGGGTGAGATCGATAATTTACTAATAATTTGATTATGGTAATATTTTCAAAATGCTTCGGAAATTCAAGAATATTCCTTACAGTTGCACCTCTAAACCGGTAAAGAGATTGATCTTCATCACCTACAACACAAATATTGTTGTCAGGTTTACTCAATGTGAGGATAATGCTCTCCTGTATGAAATTGGTATCTTGATATTCATCAATCATTAAGTAATTTAAATCTGATTTAGTTTTTCTCGAAATTTCAGAGTCATTCAACAAACCCAAAAAAATGGTCTGGAGATTTGCAAAATCTACTCTGTTGTTTTCAAACATCAAATCAATGTATCTACAGTAGCCTCTCCCTAATTTTTGTAAAAAAGTATCTTTTGAATTTAAAAGATCTTGTGGATTAACCATCTCTTCGCTTATTTTATTAAAAAAAGGAACTAATCTTTTAATTGTATCCCACTTATATTTCCATTTTCCATAATACCGTTGATCAATAGGGTCTCCTACTATTTCAGTAAAATATTCATAAATGAAAAGCTTCTGAGTTAAATCATCAAGGATTATATAATTATTGTTTAAAGGTGTATGTATTAGATTTTTTAGAATGATTTCATTACAAATACCATGAATTGTACTAATTTTAAGATTATGAAGTTGGACTTTTAATTTGAGTTTCCGAGCTATCTGATTTATTCTATCTCTTAATTCAAAAGTTGCTTTTTCAGTAAAGGTTGTTAATAGAATTTCTGAAGGTTTCGCTTTTTTAGTTAGTATTAAATATAAAGTTCTTAGGATTAAAACTAAAGATTTTCCTGTTCCAGGACCTGCAATTATCAGTAATGGTCCATTAGTTGTTATTATAGCTTTCTTTTGATCTAAATTAAGATCAGGAAAAACTTCTTCAAACAACTTTAGGATTGGATCCCCATATTCATCTTGCAGCATATATACATAAAAAAATACTTTTGTCTAATAAATATTGTAAATACAGAAGTATAAATCTTTTAGGTGAAACATTTATTTTAGTTTAAAAATAAGATTCTATAAATTATAATGTGTGTTTTAATACTACAAAAAAGAAAGAATTCCTAGTTTTTCTCTATTCATACTGTATAGAGATTTACAAATATTATAAATATAAATGGGACGCTTTCGAGTATGAATCTGAGGATATTTTAGATGCTGTTCCATGTGAAATTTATTACATTTCAAGTATTTCTGCTCAAAACAAGGAGTTAGCAATTAAGGAAGCAAAAAAATTCTTTAACAAAGTCGTGAAATAACCGGCCATTGTTTATATTACATGTTTATTCATTAAAAGAATATTAAATTAAAGTAAATGAGATGTTTTAGTAGCTCCTCTTAATTTTTCTATGGTTGTATAACGCTGATTTCCATATAAAAAAGGAATAGGAATACCGTATTCGTTTTTCTTATCATTCTCAATTTTATTGATCTCTACCCTTTCCCCCAATCTAAATAATTTTACAGGTTCATAGATCCAACTAAATTCTTCCGGTTTTTGCTTAGCTTTATCTAAAATCCCCTTTTCTTTGAAATACTCTAAAATTTGTGGTATTTCTAAAAGTTTTGCTGTTTCTGGTGGATCATTAATTTTAAAACAATATTCTATCCTCCAATTTCTATAAAAGCTAACATATCCTGATGGTTTTATATTTCTTGTTTTTGGGCAGAAGTACATTTTATATTTAATTGCAACCGGTTCTCCATATATCCCGCCAGCAAAAACCACGACTCTATCATTTTTCTCAGAATTCCATTCTAGGGTAATTAATATATTATTTACTAGTAATGTCTCGAAATTGTCATGTAAGTAAAACAGAAGATCACCTTCATTAATATCATTATTTTCAATATATTCACTAATCCATTTCAGTATACCACCCCAATTTGCCCAAACAATCAAATTTTCTAAAATATCTGGTTTTTTTATATCTGGTGTAATGTATAATAAAATATTTTCTTTAATACCTTCCACTAGTTCTTTATGTCTTTCCATTTGAACGGAATTGATAGCGTTGAGTTGAATTTTACTCTCGATAAAAATTTTGAATTTAAAAGAACATTCTAAAGTACCATCTGGCACGGATCTTCCCTGTTTATCCTGAGCAGATATGCTAATCTTACTTGAAGGTAAATCTCGGTTTAATCTATTCATAATAAAACGAATGAGTTCTTCACCGCCAACGTTTAAGATGTGAAGTAATGCTGTGGTAACCCTATTTTCCAATTGCTTATAATCCCCAAAAATAGAAAGATCATTAATATCCTTACCTGTCATTTTCTTTTAATTTGAATTTAATTCTCCCTAACTCAAAAAGATTTTTGATATTTATTGATATTTAAAAATAGTATTAAAGACTTGTTATCAAATTTTATCTTATTAAAAATATTAAAAGCAGAAAACAATTGACTGGGGATTACTTATGAAGTTAGATGAAGGGAGTCAGGAATTCATAACTACTTAATTATAGGGTATTTATAAGTAGATTGGATAATGCAAATTCAATTCCTTAAAATCTAATCTTTTTAATCTCTTTAATGTTTTTCTACCAAAATGAATCGGAAATGGCAATTTCATTGAATTTTGAGAAAATCCTGGATGATACTTTGTTTGTTCAAAGCAAATTTGAGCAATATCTTTAAACTCAGATTCAGATAAAGAAGAGTTTTCAATTTTTATGGATTTCTGAGTTCCTCGTCTTGAAGCATAAGAGACTATATACCATTTGTCATTAAAATTTATTCCATTTCCAACAGGAACGCCCGTCCTAGAGGGTTGATTATAACTAAATCTAAAAAATCTAACTAAAGAATTATCTGAGATATAAACATATTTAAATTTCTGAGCATTAAAATAAGCTATTAAACTTCTATTTAAAATTCCGTTTATAAGGATTAAATTTTCACTTTTATTAATCATATTTAAAAAATTCTTAACTTTTTCATTTAATAATCTGTCATCACTTTCTTTAATATAAATCCCTTTTTTAAAAACGCCGTCATACTTAAATTGAAGAATAGTTATGATCTTGTCCGAACCATATGATTGAAGTGAAAGTCCAACTATTTTTTTATATTTATCAGTACCATTCAATAAAAAGAATGGAGGAAATAATTTATGAAAAATAGAAGAATATATATTATCTTTTTTGAATAGTTCTTCATTTATTAAAGTAGATAGATGGATTTCATGAATTCGGCATAAATTTTTACCCAAAAAAGAAATTAAATCATAATTTTCCTCAGGATCTTCCTTCAGAATTAAATAAAGGCTGTTTTCCCCATTTTCTATGTCTAATTCATCTAAATTAGTATTTTCTAGATTTACAAATTTATAATCTAATTTACAATTATACCATCGTGTAAAATCCTTAAAATATTTTTTAATTTTATTCTTTAAATCTTCTACAGGATGAGGTAATAAAACAATTAATTTTATATTTCTTCTTTCTTTGATTATATTTCCATTTTTAATTTGATAATAAGGATTCTCCTTTATTTTTACATTGTTTATGAGATATGTAGGTTTTTTAAAATAATTATATTCAAAATATTCAGACTTTATTTCCAGTGGTTCACTTAGAATAATTGGAAACTTATCTTCTTTTAAGGTTTCAAAATACTCTAAATAATCTTCTATTCTATAAAATCTCTCATCTGGATTTATAACTACTTCATCTGTTAAATTAGAAGCTTCTTCACCAGCATCATCAAATTTAGGGCTTTTTCTAATAATTTCTAGAGGAAAACTATAAGATCTATTAGAATTCCAATAATAATGTGCTATAACTGGTTTCTTATTTTTCAGTTTCTCACATCCATTTGAAGAATAATGCTCAATTAAATTCTTTTCATTTGGGGTTCTATCTTCAAAAAAATTATCAATTCCCATAATACCGAAACTTTCGGGATTTCCATGCTTACATGTCGCGAATGGGTTAAATACTTGTTCACAATCTATAATTGGACAGAGTTTTTCTAAATATCTCCCATTTATAACTTCACCATCATCGTATAATTCTCTCAATGTAAATTCTGTATAGAATTTTGATTTAGGGTCAAT
>LAZR01001553.1_pt1 | contig 14437 bp, 13 predicted proteins | sample 329461 | NCBI WGS metagenome assembly LAZR01 (sample SAMN03002196, study PRJNA259156) | marine sediment metagenome | biome: sea floor; feature: Hydrothermal impacted sediments; material: marine sediment; isolation source: Loki non-amplified sample from Loki's castle hydrothermal vent sediment ...
TCGGAATCATCTTTGCCAGAGGCAGCATTGTCGGCGGCGATAGCCGAACGAATAAGTTCTTCAATTTGTGCATCAATTTGCTTTGCCTCCCGTTGTTTGTCGCGGATGGCGGATGCAAATTTGGTCTCGTCTTTTCGAATAGAACCCAGCAACGTCTGTTGCGTGTTTCGTTCTCGCTCCATCTCGCGCTTGGCACTCCTGTTATCGGCAATAAGACGTTCTTTTTCTTTACGTTGCGCGCTGAGGTCGATATTCAATTTAGTAAGCGTATCCGTTTTGACAACGATTTCTTCTCCCTGCTGCCTTCGAAAATCTGTGTACTGTTTTATGTATTGTAAGCGTTTAAAGGCCTGGAAAAAATTCTCGGAAGATAATAAGAACATCAATTTGCTTTGCTGAATCTTGCTCTGATAACCTTTTTGAATCATTAAGGCATAATCTTCCTTCAGTTTGGCCAATGCCGCACGTAATTCGGAAATAGCATTCACATTGGCGGTGATTTTTCGATCAAGGAGATTAGATTGTTCGTTGGTTACATTGATGATACGCTGGCGTACCTTTATTTTTTGGTTCAAAGCTTCCATTTGCTCCAAAACAGTACCACGCTTTTCTTTCTGATCAAACAGGAGTAGGTTTATCTGTTCAATCTCCTTCTGCAATTGTTCCCGTTTGGCCTCTAAAGCCTCTTGTTCATCAATCTGAGCACTAAGGGAGTGGTTACCTAAAGCAAAAAGTACATATAGGAAAACGATAAAATGGGCTCTATAAGGTATCATCCTTTAGTTTAATCTCATCAAAACCGCTCGGTATATCGTAGGGAAAATTAAGTGGCCGGTCGAATTCGATATTGCGGTATTCGATATCTATCGTACTGCGCTTATCTTTGTCTATAGCGGCAACAGCTATTTTCTGTGGAAGTAGCCACTTATTAATTTGCTGGTAATCGGTATAATTAATTTGTAACAATCTCTTTTTTACCGGCTGCGATACTTGTTGCGAAGCAATCCTAAAATTTTTGGGCTCTACTTGAAAAAGAACTTTAAAAAGTTCTAGTGCTTTTTTAGGCTTCAATTGATAGTTAGTACCAACGACTCCTACGTCATATTTAGCATCTTTAAGGTTCAGCAGTGCCTGCCCCAGTAATAGGTTCTGTACCTGTTCAAAATTCAGTTCTACACCAACGAATTTGCTTAGGTAGCTAAAGTCTCCATCAAAATATTCGTTTTGTAGTTTGTTGTAGAACGTTACCCGACCAGGCGTAATTAGCGCTTTGACTACGCCAAAAGGAGCACTGATCCAAATGGCTTTGTCTTTCTCCATCCGTAGGGTCACTGCAACACCTTGCGAATCTTCCCCATCCGCGTAATCGATACGCATTTTACCACTCAGCGTTTTGAAATCTAGGGCGCTTTCATAATGCTTGCGGATAATGGCTTTTGCAGTGATACCTTCATCAATGGTACCGTTGGCAACCACTTTTTTCGATTTACAAGAGAAAGTAAGCACCAGCATAATTACAAGGGCTATATATCTAGGGAATGATTGGAAATTTATTTTCATAGTGTATAGCAGGCTTTAGAATCCTGGTTTTATCTTACGAAGATACATATTTGCCTTAACAGGATCATTAATTGCGGTATTTGCATCTACTAATTCTTGATAGATTTTATTTTCTAAGGATGTATCGTCGATGAGGTAGTCAAGTGCTGTTTCGAGGGCTTCTATGGCATCACGATGTTTTCCTATTTTAGTTAGTGCATAGCCATTTGCATAATAGAAAAAAGGTTGAGCGGGATAATTTTCCAAAGCTTCCTCAGTTAGCTTTTGAAGGGATGGGAAATCGTCGGATTGTATCAAATTCTCCATTTCAATTTTATATTGTTCTAATGGATTGTTATCTGATTTTGCTTCTACGGTTGTGTTGGACATAACCGTGGGATTGAAAGCTCTATAGGAACTAGCCTCAACGGAATCTTTTTGTTTTTGAATAGAGTCATTGATTTTTACGGTCATTGCCTTTGTCGTACTGTTGTGATTGGCCTTTTTAATGATGGCCAAGGCAGTGACATAATTACCTTTCTTCAAGTAAAGGGATGCTAAATTTTCGGTGAACTCCGGTTGATCAAAAGGAAGTTCCGTAGTTAAGTCGTCGACGGATTTCCCTTGTCTTTCAAGAATGTCGATTAAAGTATTGGCATACCATATATTATCTGCACTTGATTGCAGCGCTGACAATGCATATTCTTCGGCCAAGGGATATTGTCTCACTGCAAAATGAGCCTTGGCCAATTCATAGTCGACGACTGGGTTCGATGCATCGAGCTTTTTACATTTTAGCAAGGCATTTATCGCCTTATCATAGTTTTCAATACCTTTTTGTTTAAGCGCCTCAAAAAAATATTCCTGAAATTCGTCGGAATAGCCCTCTAGAAAGACCTCAGCGCTATTCTCGATGTCAATTTCGGAATCGGGTTCTGGAATGGGGATTTCTTGGGCATAGATATGTAAAGGGATGAGAAGAAGCCCTAGTGCGTAAGCTATTATGGAATATTTTTTTGGCATTTTTAAACTTCTCCAGTTTTTGAGGCAGTCAGTGTATCGTTGTAAACTAAATAAATTAAGATTGACACAGCATTTAAATCTTGATAAGTTATCCTTTTTAAGTCAAATAAACATTGAGTTGTGATGCGGGTATGTTTGATAACTTAGTTTATTCCCACTACACTTATAATTGTTTAAGCATAGTATTAATTTATCTATGCTTAAGCAGATGGTGATTTGATGCTATGTGCTTGCGTAAATTTTATTTTGTTCCGGTACTCCCAAAACCGCCTTCGCCCCTGTCCGTTTGGGAAAGCTCTTCGACTTCGTTCCATTCGGCCCTTTCGTGGCGGGAGATGACCATTTGAGCAATACGTTCACCGTTTTCAATCGTATACGATTCGTTGGACAGGTTTACGAGAATTACGCCGATTTCCCCCCGATAATCCGCATCAATCGTGCCAGGGGCATTTAGTACGGTGATACCCTTCTTAGCGGCTAAACCACTACGTGGCCGAATTTGGGCTTCGATACCTTTGGGAAGTTCAATGTAAAGTCCTGTTTTGACGACGGCCCTTTCTAATGGATCTAAAGAAATTTTTTCAAAAATATTGGCTCGAAGGTCCATACCTGCCGAGGCATCTGTTTCATACTTCGGCAAATCGTGGGATGATTTGTTTATAATCTTGATATGCATATTTGTTTTTTTTGGTGGTGATACAATGGCTAAATCGAAATTACTGCGTTTCTAACACTGCCATTCATTATTTTTATCCCTCTAGGTGTTGACATAATTGCTATGCTACTAAAATTGCTATTAGTTTTCTGTATATGTATATGACTTATTTGTGAATTTTAAAATTCACCTTTATGACATATACATTCGTAACGTATTTTTTCGTTATATGTTCAATCTAGCCTTTTTGCTTCATTAATATCTTTCTCAACATATCGTTCTCCAATTTATATACCAAACCTAAAAATATTAAAAGTAGCGTAGTTCCTACGTATAAATTCCTATCGAAGACATAAAAGGATAGACCGGAGAACGAAATGGAAACCCCAAGATAGAACAAGATTTTCCGGAAATTGTAAGGGATGGGGTAGCGTGATTTTCCGAAATAATACGATAACACCATCATCGCGCCATAAGCGGAAACGGTTGCAATTGCCGAAGCCATATATCCGATACTCGGGATAAAGAAATAATTTATACTGATGGTTATAATCGCACCGGCAATTGATATTAAGGCTCCGTAACGTGTTTTGTCCGTTACTTTATACCAAACGGACAAGTTGTGGTAAATGCCGAGAAAGAAACTGGCCAGAACAATCAGTGGAACAATGTTCATGGCTTCCCAATACGCTTCGTCCTGAACAATGATAACCTTGAGGATATCTGCATACACGATGACGGCCAATAAAATGATACTGCCGAGCACCACAAAATAATTAGTAATCTGGGCGTACGCTTTCTGTGGATTTTCTGTGCCCGCATGGCTAAAAAAGAAAGGCTCGATACCCATGCGAAAAGCTGTACCGAAAAGGGTCATAAATAATCCTAGCTTATAACAAGCGGAATATTTTCCGATTTCACTTTCGGCAATGTCTTCGGGCAGTAAATTTTCTAACATGATTTTATCAAAAACCTCGTTAATCGTGAAGGCGACCCCTGCTATTAGTACCGGCCATGCATAGTGCATCATTCGTTGCCAAAGCTGGTTGTCAAATACGTATTTTCCTTTTAGATACAACGGTAGCATTAGCAATAGGGTAACTCCGCTGGCCATCAAATTCGAGATTAGGATAAAGGAAATTTCGAAGTCGGGGCGGTACATCCATCCAAAGAAACTATCAGAATTTTCTTTTACTATTTCGGGCAAAAGCAATAGGAAAAAGATGTTGAAGCCGAGGTTTATAGCAACATTGCCAATCTTGATTACGGCGTACTTCATTGGCTTTTCGGTAGCCCTAAGCCAAGCAAAAGGTATAATTACCAAAGCATCTAGCGACAAGATGACCACGACATACCACAGGTATTTTACATTCATGCCCAACAGATTCGCCAAACTGTTTTGCAACAGAAGTGCTACAGCGGCGAAAGCAGCCGTAGTAAACAAGATTGAGATCAATGAAGTAGATATTACGACATTTTTATCTTCCGTTTTATTGAAAAAGCGGAAGAAGGCGGTTTCCATACCATAAGCCAAAAAGACATTAAAAATGGCGAACCAGGCAAAGATAATGTTGACCTCGCCATATAGGTTAGTAGCCATAACGCTCGTGTAGAGCGGCACCAATATAAAGGAAAACATTCGCGGTAGCACCGTCGCCAGACCGTAAATGGCAGTTTGTTGAAAGAGTTTCTTGAGCGGGTTCAATACCAGTGCGGATTAAACGTCAAAAGTACCTTTTTTAAGGAGATGTGGCAAAGTTTAGGTAAGCTCTTAACGAGAACCGATTCTGCCGACCCAACTTGGTAGATTTGCTGGGATGTTTCACCTGCAGATTCCCATGCTTACTTTATTTCTGGTAATCCAAAACAATGTTTTTTTAAATAACTGATTAGGGGTAAGGTTTCGGTCTGCTCGAAGCGAAATGATTCATATTTGTCTATGTTACCATCTCTATCTAACGAAACTGCCCCTGTATTCTTGTATCTGTATGAGTGATTACAGTATTCTCAATTGCCCTTTACAGCTTGTTGTCAGTTCGATAAGTATAAGGGCCATCTTTTCCATTAATATAAAATTTAAGTTTCACCACTCATTTGCAAGCCCCAAGTGGTAATCAAGAACTCTTAACAAAGTTTAGCAAGCCTATCTTTTATGTGTCACTATTTTGCAGAGACTTTTCATATTGAAAGAGTTTAAACCCATTCTAGAATATTTCAGCCTCATTTTAAAAGAGTAAATATCGTTAAAACTAGTTTGCTGAAATTTCTTGTCCTTTCGATTAACCTAAATACGGAATAGCTTTCCCTGAAATGGACTTTGGAACTATTTTAATCTTCGTCTTGAAGGTTCATCCGTCTCATAGCCCATAGGGCAAAAATAAAGGCTGTTAATAAAAACAAGGCTGCCAATGCATAGGGTGCACCTGGAAAATAAATATCTCCGTCTGGACGTATGAAAAAATAGAAGACAGGTGAAAATACCAATTGTCCTAATATAGCTGTGATGCTTAACAAGCTGGTAATAGCGCCCTGCAAATTACCCTGTTCCCTTTCGGAAACTTGGTTTGAGATAACCCCCTGCACCGTTGGCCCCGCAATTCCACCAAGGGCATACGGGATTAGAAAGGCGTAGAGCATCCAAGGCTCTGTTGCTAATGAAAATAGGAACATACCTACAGTCCAAAGAAGAAAGCCCACGGTGATTACATTTCGCTTTCCGAATTTTTTGACCACCATGCCTACTAGAAAGCCTTGAACAATGGCCACCAATAATCCGACGACCATCAGCGACACCCCGATTTCCTTTGGGCTCCAGTCATAGCGTTCAATGCCGTAATATGACCAAGTAGAAGGTAAGGCTTGCCCCGCCAGATTCGCTAGAAAAAAAGCTAGAATTAGCAACAATACCCCTTTATAATTTCGAAGGCTCAATAATGAAACCCCGGGCACCATATTTTTAATATTAAGCTGCCTCCTGTTTTCTGTCACCAATGATTCTGGAACAAAAATCCATCCAAAAATAAAATTTGCGAATGTGAGTCCAGCAGCGATATAGAAAGGGAGGCGTATATTGATTTCACCAAAAAACCCTCCGATGCCTGGGCCAATGATAAAGCCTAAGCCGAATGCAGCGCCAATTAATCCGAAATTTTTGGCTTTGTTCTCTTTGGTGCTGACATCGGCGATGTAAGCTGAGGCGACTGTAAAGCTTGCTCCGGTAATACCTGCTAGAAAACGTCCTAGAAAAAGCCAAGCTATAGTCGGGGCCCAAGCATGAATCAGATAATCGATGCTTAAACCCAATAAAGCCATCAATAAAATCGGCTTCCTGCCGTATTGATCTGAAATTTCTCCCAGAACTGGTGAAAACAAAAACTGCATCCCTGCAAAAGCGGTGGTCAGCCACATACCATATATCACGGCCATGTGTGTGCCTTCTCCAGTGAGTTCCATGATAAGATCAGGAATTATGGGGAGAATGATGCCGATACCTATAACATCGACCAGAATGGTGATGAAGATAAAGAGCAGCGCAGTTTTGTTTGAAGTCATTTCAGTGTAAAAGTCGACTAAAAATAGGATTAAATTGCAGTAATGATTCAAGGACTAAAATAAAAGAATGTGTCCCTTTCTGCTGTTTTTTAAATACGGATTGCTGTCTTGTAGAAGTTCGAGAAAAAACCAAAAAAAAAGCCGTCTCTTTACTTTGAGGCGGCTTTCATTAAAGTATAATTTGTTTACGTACTACGGTTTGTTAATACATAAATTTCATTTCATACTAACAGTGAAGAAATGAATTAATTATTCAAAGCCTCCGCTCCCCCAACAATCTCTAGAATTTCATTTGTTATCGATGCCTGGCGCGCTTTATTGTATTTCAATTTTAAGTCATCCCGCAGTTCGGTAGCATTGTCGGTAGCTTTGTGCATCGCCGTCATACGTGCACCATGCTCGCTGGCAAAAGAATCCCTGATACCTTTATAAAGTTGTGTTTTCAAGGATTTAGGAATCAATTGATCAACTATTTCTATTTTCGAGGGTTCGAAGATATAATCCGTGCTGAGGTTTTCCGCGCCCTCTATGGGTACTATCGGTAAGAATTGCTCGGTCATAACAAGTTGTGTCGCAGCGTTCTTGAACTTATTGTACACAATATCTATACAATCATATTTACCAGAGGTAAATTGCTCCATCAATTCTTCAGCGATATCGGAAACGCGTTCAAAATTCAGGTCTTCATACAAACTGCTGTGATTCGAAATTACTGTAGATTTCTTTTTCAAAAAATCGTTCGCTTTCTTGCCAATGGCCATAAAATCAACTTGCTTTCCAGCATAGGTTTCATTAATCAAAAAAGTACATTGCTTTAAAATATTAGTGTTAAATGCACCTGCAAGTCCTCTATTTGAAGTGATAGCAACAATTAACACCTTGTTGACCTCGCGGTTATCGGAATACTTGCTACCAGAATCCTCATCTAAACTTGCACTTAAGCTTTGCAAAAGCTCCGAGAGTTTATCCGAATAAGGTCGCATTGCCGTGATAGCATCCTGTGCCTTTTTCAATTTGGCGGCAGATACCATTTTCATGGCACTCGTTATCTGCATGGTCGAAGATACCGATGAGATTCTATTTCGTATTTCCTTTAAATTGGCCATTTTTAATCGAATTTTGTGCAGTGTATTGCTACATCAGCACTTGCAAACCTAGTTTTAATCGTTTTTGGTGCACTCTGATGTGCAAAACGCTTAACTCCTATATTTTCCTGATAAATCTTTGGCAACAGTAGTTAGCACGTCAATTACATCATCGGTTAACTTACCGGCCTTTAGGGTATCTAATGTACCTCTATGCTTGGCGTTTAAAAACTCAAGGTAATCCCTTTCAAATTCTTTTACTTTATTGACGGGCACATCGCGCAATAGGTTTTTCGAACCGGCATATATAATGGCAATCTGATCTTCAACCGTAAACGGATCGTTCTCCGCTTGTTTCAATATTTCTACGTTACGACGTCCCTTTTCAATGACGTTCAAGGTTGCGGCGTCAAGGTCTGATCCAAATTTCGCAAAGGCTTCCAATTCACGGAAAGCAGCTTGATCTAGTTTTAGGGTACCCGCTACTTTTTTCATCGACTTGATTTGTGCATTACCACCCACACGGGATACCGAAATACCTACGTTAATAGCAGGGCGCACTCCTTGGTTGAAAAGATCTTGTTCCAAAAATATCTGTCCGTCCGTAATCGAAATAACGTTTGTTGGAATATAGGCGGATACATCACCTGCCTGTGTTTCGATAATGGGTAAAGCGGTCAATGAACCACCTCCTTTAACCATGGGTTTCAAAACGTCTGGCAAATCGTTCATTTCCCTTGCAATCTTGTCATCGTTGATCACCTTTGATGAACGTTCCAGTAAACGGGAGTGCAGGTAAAAAACATCACCAGGATACGCTTCACGCCCCGGTGGCCGTCTTAAAAGTAAGGATACTTCACGGTAAGCAACAGCCTGTTTGGACAAGTCATCATATACGATTAAAGCAGGTCGACCGGTATCTCGGAAATATTCACCGATAGATGCTCCTGCAAAGGGAGCATACACCTGCATAGGAGCGGGATCGGATGCGTTTGCGGCCACAATCGTCGTATAGGCAAGTGCACCTTTATCTTCCAGGTTTTGTGCAATGGCAGCTACCGTTGAAGCTTTTTGACCGATGGCCACATATATACAATATACCGGTTGTCCGGCATCGTAAAATTCTTTTTGATTCAGGATAGTATCGATACAAACCGTTGTTTTTCCGGTTTGACGGTCACCAATTACTAATTCCCGCTGTCCGCGCCCTACTGGAATCATGGCATCTATCGCCTTAATGCCAGTTTGCATAGGCTCGGTAACTGGTTCACGGAAAATTACGCCCGGCGCTTTGCGCTCCAATGGCATTTCGTAAGTTTCGCCTGAAATTGGTCCCTTTCCATCAATAGGATTTCCCAAGGTATCTACCACACGGCCAACAATACCTTCACCAACTTTAATAGAGGCAATACGCTGTGTACGCTTTACAGTGGCACCTTCCATAATCTCTTTAGAAGGGCCTAAGAGTACAACGCCCACGTTATCTTCTTCCAAGTTCAGAACAATGCCTTCTAGTCCGCCTTCGAATTCGACCAATTCTCCGTACTGTACATTTGAAAGTCCGTATACACGTGCGATTCCATCACCCACTTGTAAAACGGTTCCCACTTCGTCTAAGGAAGCTGAAGAATCGAATCCGGATAATTGTTTTTTTAAGATTGCCGATACTTCGGCCGCTTTTACTCCTGCCATTTTCTTTGACTTAAATGTTAGACCTGCCTGGCGGCAGTTAATTATGGGATATCAGATAAAACTTGTACGTTGGCAAGTTGCCTGAAACTCTTTATTTACTATAGACTATCTGCGAATTCCCTTTTTATTTCGCTTAATTTATGTGCAACGCTTGCGTCATATTGCAAATCGCCAACGCGTAAAATGAAACCGCCAATGATACTTTCGTCAATTTTATTTTCGATGGTTACGGTATCGTCGGTAATTTTGGCAACCTGCTTTAATACCATTTTCTCCAACTCAGGAGTCAAGGCTACCGCAGTGGTAACATAAGCAACACCTTCTCCTTTCAAATCTTGGTTGAGAATGACATACTTTAGGGCAACTTCGTTTAATAGACCGATACGCTTATTTTCGGTCAATGTATTCAGTAATCCTTTTGTTATTTCACTGGCTCCTGTAAAAATTGCCAATAAGGCTTCTTTTTTAGTATTCCCATTCACTACCGGGCTAGCCAATAGCATTCTAAGTTCTTTACTATCGGCCATTGTAGCTACAATATCGCGCATGTCTTTTTCAACCGCATCGGTAGCTTTGTTATCGACGGCCAAATCTAAGACCGCTTTTGCATAACGTAAGGCTGCTCTTTGATTCATAGCTTTCTTAGTTCAGTTTTACATCGCCCAAAAGATTCTCGACAAGTTTTAGTTGTTCAGTTTTGTTTGACAACTGTTCTTTCAAGACTTTTTCTGCGATTTCTACGGATAGTTCGGCAACTTGATTCTTGATATCGGCAAGAGCGGCTTTTTTTTCGCTTTCGATAGCGGACTGTGCCTGACGTATCATTTTATCACCTTCAACCTTGGCTTGTTCCTTTGAATCCGAAATCATTTTATTCTTGATTTCACGGGCCTCTTTAAGCATGGCTTCGCGTTCGGCTCGAGCTTCTTTGAGTAATTTTTCATTGTCTGCTTGCAGGTTCTGCATTTCCTTCCGGGCATTTTCTGCCGCTAGAAGAGCATCCTCAATTCCTGATTCCCTTTCGTTCAATGAGGTTAGTATCGGTTTCCAAGCAAATTTTACCAGTAAAAATATTAATCCTAATAATAGGATGGTCTGAACCACAAATAATCCCGGTGAAAAATCGTTTATTAAAACTTCCATATCGCTTAAAATTGTAAGTAATCCAGTCTAAATCATTTCCCGAATCGGGATGTTTCTAACAAATTGAAGATATAAAAACATTCCCTGTAACCAACCGTTACAGGGAAATGTCTTTTCTTAATGTTCCTTATTTTCCTAGGAACAAGGCACCGAATGCCAAACCTTCTAAAAGTGCGGCAATGATAATCATCGCAGTTTGTATTTTTCCAGTTGCTTCTGGTTGACGGGCAATACCTTCCATTGCCTTACCACCAATCTGACCTAGTCCGATACCTGCTCCGATTACGATCAAACCGGCTCCAATTAAATTGTACATAGTAAACTGATTTATAAATTAAATTAAATGAACTCTAAATAAAATTTTCACGCGCTTCTTCAGCGTCATCCACATCATCATTCTCGCCAAATACATGGTCGCCATGGTGATCGGCAACTGCCATTCCGATAAAAAGGGCTGATAACATAGTGAAAATATAGGCCTGTAAAAAAGCGACCAACACCTCGATAAGCGTAATAAAGAAGGATAGGATGAGCGATAGGGCTGTGGCACCGACGACGCCTAAACTTGCTTTTAAAGTGAACATAATGGCAATTAAACTCATAACTACGATGTGACCTGCCGAAATGTTGGCGAAAAGTCGCACCATAAGTGAAAAGGGTTTAATTAGAAACGCTCCCGCTAATTCAATGATTGCCAAAACGGGACGAATGAGATAAGGTACCCCCGGCATCCATAAAATATGTTGCCAGTATTCCTTGTTGCCACTAAAAGTATAAATAATTAGCGTGAAAATGGCCAAGGCTGCAGTCACCGCTATTTGTCCTGTTACGTTGAAGCCGAAAGGTGTTAGGCCTAATAGGTTTAGGATCCAAATAAAGAAGAAAACGGTTAGTAGATAGCCTGTGAATTTGCGGTAGTGTTTTTCTCCGATGTTAGGACGAGAAATTTCGTCGCGAACGTAGATGACCAGCGGTTCCAGAACACGACCAAAACCTTTAGGGACCTTTCTTTTGGTATATTGGCGCGCTAGAGATGAAAATACCCATAGCATAAGGAGGCCAACTAGAAGAATACCTACAACACTTTGGGTAATTGAGAAGTCCAATACCCTTGTCGCATTGGTCGGGTGATGCTCCTCATCAAATGATAGGTTTTTCGTGCCCGACTGTAATTCGTAAATTTTAGTATGATATTTGACAAAGCTGGATCCGCCCTTTTCAACGATTACTTCACCTTCATCGTCATAATGGAATTCTGAGGACATAAACGCAACCATTCCGTTGCTTGACCAAAGAATAACCGGTAATGGAAAGCCTACGTGTTTTCTCTCGCCAGCATCGTTAGTGTAGGAGAAAAGATGAAAATCATGGGCATCCTTAATGTGGTGCTGAATATATTCGTCAACCTCTTCCTTGGAACTTACCGGGCCCTCTTCTTCTTGAGGTACATTGGAAAATCCTTGAAAACAAGTTATCGATAGTAAAAAAATTATCAAATATCGCAAGCTCGGCATCGCTTTTCTCATTGCAAATCGTTCAAAAAGTGGCTCTTTAAAAGTCGCGCAAAGGTAACGAATAAAATGTTTTCCCAAACCAAAATTTCTTTATTTCTGATCAGTATCTATCACTCGTAGTAGTTTAGCGACGAAATACACTTCTAAACCTAAAAAAAGAATGATGGGAAGCATTAGCGAAATCGAATTAGTTACGGATAAAGTGCTTTCGCCTAAGATTATCCGTCGAAAGACAATAGCGAAAGCTAAAAACTTCAACAAGAAACCCCCCAAATAGAGAAACCCTAGTTGCGGAAATAGATTCGGACGTTTAGAAAGTACTAGTAATAAGGTGCAGATGGCGAAAGAGAAAACCGCATGGAAAACGTATATTTGGAACAGTGAAAAATCAAGCTGTATCCCGTTCGATGATATCATATACTCATGAACATAAAATCCGATCAAAAATAGTAGTCCGAAAGATAAGATGTAACATAACACAGTTTTAAGCACCCTATTACTTGTTTAGTTCGTTCGCCTGTTTGATAACGGAATATAAAGAGACTGCAATAGCAAAAAGGGTCACGCTAATTTCCCAAAAATCCTTTGCGAACTTTTGATCTAGCCATGACCCTAATAGATTGCCAAGATAAATGGTGAGACCCATTTGTAGGCCAATGCCCGATAACTTGGCCGCGGTTCTTAATCCGCTATTGTCTTTATTCTCTTTACGAGGCTTTTGCTGGCTCATTGCTTCTGCTTGAGCTGGTATTGGTTAATGTTGATTTGAAATCGTTGGTTGATGATGAACCGCTTAGGTTTCGGTTTAATGAACCGCTCTTGCCTTTCATCGAACAGGTTGCGTTAAAAGTGGCTCCCGGCTCAACAGCTAATTTACTGACTTCGACGGTTCCCTCGATAACGGCTGATGATTTCAATGATAGTAGGTCGGAAACCAATAATTCGCCATTAAAGCTGCCTTCGATATCGGCGTTTACACATTCTACTTTTCCGTGAATATAGCCATCTTTACCGATAACAACCTTACCTGAAGTCTTTACATTACCATCTAATTTACCATCGATCCTAAAATCGGCCTCGGATACAATATCACCTTTGATTTTAGTGTTTTTTTCAATTCTGTTGGGTTGTCCGCCTATTTCATTCATGGTTCGTGGTTTTTTGTTGTCAGAAAACATTGTTTATAATTTTGGGGTTAGTGAACTCCTAAAATACCCTTGTCGATAGTTTAGATTAGTTCAACGAAATAATTTGATGATTTAGTATATCGAATTGATTTAATTCAATATTTGCTCCTTATACTCCTGTAGGTTTTTATGTACTTGGATTATTTTATAGTTGGAGGATAAAATTACAAAATTCTCATTCTTAATAAGATAATCCTTGTTAAATCTGATGAGTTCCGCAAAGCCAAGGGCGTAGTCCTTGGAAGGAAATCCGTGTACTACAACAAACTGATCTTCCAAGGTATAAATGTCTTTAGATATGATGTTGCGGTATTTCAAATCTTTTATTGCCGCTTCCAAATCACCTTTTACGCGTAGTGCTATCTCATTGTTACTTCTTCGAAATGGAAAAACTACCTTCCAATTGCCCGTGCCGGTAGACCCTACTTCCGAAGAAAAATCTTTTATAGCCAATTTTGGTAATTGTTCTGCCACCATCTGTTCCGCTTTTTTACCTTCCGGATTATTGGGATAAGTCAATGCGACATAATCAAGTTGCTCTTTGAAGGGCTCGTAACCGTTCAATCTTCCTATAGCATTGGCTTTCAACATTTCAAATTTTGGCACTATAGGGTCGCCTGTATATTTGTCGATATTTTCTTCTGCACCCGTTATCGTTAGCAAATACTCTTGTTGTTGATACAATCGATACAATGCGGCATAACGTGCTTCCGGACTATCTGAATCGTCTTCTAAAACCGCCCTTGGATTAAGCAATAATTCCGCATAGCGGGAATCGGCGTGGTTTTCGAGAATGTTCGCTTTCATTTGCGCCATTAACGGACTACCCTCTTCCTCATAAATTTTATATAGATTATACTTAGAAGGAAGAACCAAACGCTCTTCCGGATTGGATGCCAGAACATCTTCTAATTTTTTGGCGGCTAAGCTATTTTCCTTGAACTTTTCTTTATAAATGAGTCCCAATTGGTAATTGGCGAAATTGCGCTCGGTCTTTAAACTATCGATAAACGCTTCCTCCGTGGGGACCCTATCCATATAAAAATC
>LAZR01001555.1_pt1 | contig 14432 bp, 30 predicted proteins | sample 329461 | NCBI WGS metagenome assembly LAZR01 (sample SAMN03002196, study PRJNA259156) | marine sediment metagenome | biome: sea floor; feature: Hydrothermal impacted sediments; material: marine sediment; isolation source: Loki non-amplified sample from Loki's castle hydrothermal vent sediment ...
GGTCGGGGGATCACGATGTCGGGCGGCGTTGGTGGCTGACACTGATCCCGCAGAGCCGTGGTGATGCGCTCGTCCACACGGTCGACGATCTGTCTAATTCGTTCCCGGGTCACGCCAAACTGCTTTGCCGTCTGCTGTAGCGTGTTGCCGTCTTGCCGCATTTCCCAGATGGCGCCATTACGGTCACTAGACTCGGACAGAACAGTTTGCTGTACACGCCTCCGTCTGCCGGCTGCTTCCAGCAGTTCCAGCAGCACGTCGGGCCGCAAACTACGCAGTTCCTGATCACTGGACCCCAACGGCCCCGCCCGACACGGCTGGTCATCCAGCTCGGGCAGCTGCACTGGTTCAGGAAACAGGTCTTTGGGCTGGAGGCCGAAATGTGCAGCCAGCTTGCGCGCCGTCAGGGTCCAGCCGTGCTGGTAAGAGAAGACCGGCCTTTGCCCCGTTTCGATTACATTGCAGTGATTTTGGAATATGCCAACGTGAGCCGCGAGGTCTACCTGCGTCAAGCCAGCTTGCAACCGCACTTGGGTCAGCCGGTTGCGATCTTGTTGATCTGCGGGAAATTCGTAGCCCATGTTGTTTTGTAACACGGCCGGGAGCGGATGTCAATATAGCTATTCTGTCTCGATCTTAATCTGCCGCGGCTTCGCCTCTGGCTGCCTCGGCACCGTGACGGTCAAGACGCCATCCTGGAGCTTCGCTGTGATGTTGTCCTGGTCCAAATACTCCGCCAGGGTGAAGCGCCGCTCGAAGTCACCGCTCCATCGCTCCTGCACGTCCAGTTGGTCGTCGGGCGGCTTCCGTGTACCCCGGATGATGAGCTGTCGGTCCTCGGTTTCAATCTTGACGTCGTCGCGCCGCATGCCCGGCAGGTCCAGCCGAACTAACACGGCCGTCTCGGTTGTCTGGATATCGGCCTGTGGGGACTCGGGCTCGACGGGCCAGCGGTACTGGCGGTGAAACTCGATCGGGCGATGCCTAAACAGCGGCGCATCGAGGTTGGGAAATAGATCGAATAGGGATGAAAACATGTTGTCGTCTCTTTCGTTGTGGGCGGAACCAAAGGTAAGGCGGGCAGGTGGGATGTCAAGACAAGATCTACGCGCTGGCGGCGGGCGGCCCCAGCAACGATAGCGTGTCAAAACCTATAAGAGCACCAGAGGAGTCGAACCTCTGCTGTGACCTTCATGCTCTACTGCGAAAGCAGTCCAAACCTCACCTCACCAAACCTCACCTCACCACACCATAAAGACGCTAGAGGACTCGAACCTCCATGAGGAACCATTGCGCCTTGCTGCTCAGCAGCCCATACCACACCGCACCAAACCTCACCACACCTCACCGCACCTTACCAGACCCTACCCGACCGCAAAGACGCTAGAGGACTCGAACCTCCACGGGAACCATTGCGCCTTGCTGCTTAGCAGCCCTTACCCGACCATACCAGACCAAACCAGACCCCACCGTACCCCACCGTAAAGACGCTAGAGGACTCGAACCTCCATGAGGAACCATTGCGCCTTGCTGCTCAGCAGCCCTTACCACACCGGACCAAACCAAACTGCACCCGACCCCACCCCACCTGGCCCGACCCTAAAGACGCCAGAGGACTCGAACCTCTGCGGGGAAACCATCCGCGCCTTGCTGCTCGGCAGCCCTTACCAGACCGTACCACACCGCACCAGACCCAACCAGACCTCACCCCACCTAACCCCACCCTAAAGACGCTGGAGGATTCGAACCTCCATGGGGAACCACCGCGCCTTGCTGCTCAGCAGCCCTTACCTTACCAAACCCAACCCCACCACACCGTACCCCACCCCGCCGTACTCTAATCAGTTCAACCGCTTGACTTGTCCGTGATCTCCCGCAGGAACAGCGTTGACTCCAGTTCTCGGGTACCCTGAAGCACCCTGGACATGTTGGTAGTCTCGCGCTCCCACCGTCGTCGACGCACCTCTTCCAAGTGGCTGGGACGGACGGATGCCACTCCGCGCATGATCGCCCGCTGTGTCTTTTTAAGTCCCGCAGCCGCCTGCTTGACCGTGTGATCCGCAGCCTCGGCATCCGTCAGGATCGCGAGACCATTTTTGCGTGACGAGATCAGCTTGGGATCACCTGCAGCCATTGAGTCGGCACGGAACGCCTCCATCATCCGCATCAACTGAAAGGCGTAGTCTGTGCTACTACGCAGGACACCCAACACCGCCTCCAACTCGTCAGGTGTGATGTAGGTGCCTCGTGGGGCATCAGGCACGATCACGGGGGCCGCGGTTTCGGCCTTGGCCAAAAATGTACTCGTCATGGATATCGCTTCCTTCGTTGCTTTGACTAGTTGCTACCAGTCTCTGACCGAAATGATTTCGACATCACGGTGATGTCGAAGCGACCGTACTTGGGACGCCAATCTCCGATGCCTGCCTGCTGGCCAGCCAGTTCCACCAACTCGATGACCTCCTGCATGTTGATCTGTGCGGTGTCCACCTTCAGGACTGCGGTGCAACTCCAGTCGAGGAAGAGCGGACGGGTTCGCATCACGCGGGCCTGTTGGACCCGCACTGCCACCCTGAGTTGGCACTCCGGGTCATCGATCCGCTTGTCCACCTTCGTGGGCCCGGCGAATTTGAGCAAGGCGTCGTCTTCACAGAACACCGCCGCCTTTACGATCGGGCCCATACGCTTCTTCTTGGCTGCTGCCAGCAGGGTGGCCTCGAACCAGTCAGCAGGCGCCACCGGTCTACCTTTCTCGTCCAGGTACAGACCGCCCATGAACTCCAGCCGCGCCATCTCGGTGTGGTCGGCTTCGGTCTTCTTCCGCTTACTGCTGACCTTCTTGAGTGCCTGGGTGAACTCATTCAGCGGATCCGCCAATTGTTTGTTGTGCATCAGCAACCCGAGGCCCGTGCCGGTCACCTGGATCTTTAGTTCTTGCCACATGTTTTCCACCATCTCCTTTTGCTCCCCTGGTGAGGAGCGGGTTATGCCAAGCCGGGGCATGACGCGCCCTAACTTGCGCTGTAGAACTGACCGTACTACGACGTACTGAGTGTGTCAATACATTATTTCTTCGATTCCATATCTACCGTTCCCAGTTGGTCTGCACGTAATTACAAACGGACCAGCAGGGAGCCGCGACCGTACGCATCTTATCCCAGTTGCCCTCCAACGACCAGCCCGCTACCTGGCGGAGGACCCAAGGCTTGGCTCCAGTCCGAACGATCCATTTGGCATCGAGGCGAGCACCAAGGCCAAAACGGTAAGCACGGGAGTCCGTCATCCCCGTGTCTCCAACAACAACGCGCCGCGCAACAACTGCTGCTGTGGTCAGACGGAACCCTGTATTACCGAATCCATCAGTACCGTTATCTCTGTGTCGGGGAGCCAGCCGTAGAAAAGAGTCCAGGGTACTGATGAATTCAGCGACAAGACCACACGTTCCCATCTGGGCAGCCGTTGGGTTGAGCCGTGCAGCAGTGCCGCCGTGATGAGGTTCGTCATCTGCAGGACCAACGAAGAACGCTACGTAGGGGATACTTCACGTCAAGCCCCACGGACTTGACCACGACCGTCATGCTGAAGACGGCCAACGTGCCTTCCCAGTACTCCTGGAAGATGCCGTACTGAACAGTTTCCTCAAATGGCACCTCCCTTACTTCGGGGCACCAGGCCGTTGTTTTGCGCACGTTGGACACGATCTTGTCGTGACGTTGGTTTGTCATGTTTAGTTTCTCGGTAAGACCTGACGTGTGAAGTCAACCAGTGCAAGAGGCGCCTGTCCACATTCTTCTACCAGGATAAAGACGTCGCGTAAGGCGAAGATGGCTCGCCCGTGTATGTGGCACCTGAGAAGAACGCTACGCTCGGTATGGGCCCAACGAGGCAGCACCTGCATTGCTTGGCGGCCCGCTGCCTCGGCCATCATGGTGTCGCGGATCCGAAGGTGCCATTGGTTCGTCATACTGCTCCCCTCAACACCGCCTTGAGGTGCCACTGCACGCGCTCCGCTACCGGATTCCACACGTCCCGCACCGTGATGACGTCTCGCATGTACTGCTTGTTGTCCCGCAGGAGGTGAGATGGGAATCGTTTTTCAGGCCGGACCGCTTGATCTTCATAACGGTGAAGAGCAGTCACCAAGAGTGCTGTTTCAATTTTGTGTTTACGGGGCGTCGTCATCCAGACCCCCTCACGGAGTCCACAACCGGCTCCCGAACCAGCCGGCTTGGTCGCGCAACACCCACCAGCTGGTCCCAATCCAGCGCGCGGGGCGTACCCGGTGCTCGCGCGAGGACTCGATGCCGCACGGCGCGCTCAGCGACCCAGCGAACGCCGCCACGGGCGCCATCGGCACAAAAATGATAGGCTCGGTGGTTCGTCATCGGACGCGCCCCCGCATGAAGTTACGCAAAGGAGAGTGGACGCGGTCGTTAACGCGCTCAAACACGTCACCCATGACGAAGATGTCGCGGTAGCTTTCTCTATATCCAACAAAGACGTTGTACTGCGTGCGCGCTTTGGGCGGAACCTCCTGTACCTCAGGACGACATACGGCATCCAGCAGTACCGCGGTTTCAATCCAGTGGTGTCGAGGATCCGTCATGTTGCGTCTTCCCATGCAGCTTCGCATAACGACCACGCTACTTGGCTCCATGTCGGCCTATCGACCGACATAATTACCCTAACCGTGGCCCCGCTTGCCCGCACCAGACACGTTGCCGCCAAGCGGGGCCGTGGCCGTGGCCCCAGCGGAAGTGATGGAATTATGCGCTGTCGGTTCGTCACATCTGCTGCTCCCACCAGGCGACCAGTAGGCCTTCTCCACGCAGCTGCTCACGAACCGGATTCACAATGGACGACATCCGTGGCCACGGACGCATTGAAGTTACGTTGGGCCACGTGGGATAACCGTACTGCTGGTACACATGGTTGCCCGCTGTTCGTCGCGGCTGCGCCCGCGCTGCCTGGTGCATCGATCGCGTCATCGCCACCCCTGCTTACGTTGCCGAATCGCCATCCAGATGTCCAGGGTGCGTGAAGCCACTACCCATTCGTTGTCATCGTCGACGTCCTGTGTCGGCCACAACCGAGGAACAGTCTGCTGAATAACCAGCTGCTTGGCGTCATGCCGCACCAACTGCCGCATGGGTCGCATGAGCGGATTCGTCATGACGCCGCCCCGCAAAGCCGCCACAACACCGCACGGCCCACCGGTCCCCATACGGGCTCAAGCGTCCGCACCGTTTGGTTGGGCGCCGGCAAGTGAAGCCAACCAGACCAAAGCGGGGTACCGTTTAGCGGAAAATGATGTGGCCGCTTCGGGACAACCCCCAGTACTCTGTCGGCACAGGAGCGCGTCATCGTTGCAGCCTGTTGTCCCACACACCGTGCAGCACCCAAGTGATCGGGATCGACACCGCGGTAAGGCAACCGACCTTAACGCCGATGTGGAGCAGCCATACCGAATGGTTGCCCACACCGGATATCGCTGCAGTGATATTATGATGCTGCACGATACAGTGTGGGTCAACAAACGTGTTGGCCAGTTGTTTTGTTTGCCAACCGGTCATGCTGATTCCCGGAGGTGTCGTCTAAGCAGACCGGTTGGTTCGACCAAGCGCTCCCACACGGCATACATGTTGGCACGACCACCGCGCTGGGTAACATCCGACACCAGGTACCCGTGGGGCGCTATTCCTGCGAGCGAGCTTGGGAGCCCCATGATGGGACAATGGATGCGCGGCACCCAAGGCAGCATGGAGAGGCGACGGCGCGTCATGTCAAGTCCCGCCACAAGATGTCCTGTACCGACATCGCCACGGAGGCCCACACAGGATTCCATACGGGCGAAAAAATCCGGACTAGTTCGCCTGTCGTATCCTTGTGCGTCAGCGACCACCCGGGACTATGCGGCCAGTCTAACGACGCAAACTCGGCCGGGCGTGGAAGCCTCGGGATTAGTGTCCGCAGGTTGGTCACGTTAGCTACCGAAGCCGCCCAGCTGCGTTGAGCTGAAGCTTCCACCGGCCGCCTGGCTGACCTGGAGGGCCGACTGGCTGAACACCTGGAAGGCCTTGCGGATCGCGGAGGCGTCGGAATCGACTGTCAATACCCATTCGGGTTCGATTCCCATCTCGATCGCGCAATTTTTGAAATCCGTGCCCTGGTTGTCGTCTACGCCCAGCAGTGCCACGATGTGGGTCTCCTGCTGCTTGAGATCTTCCACGATGGACTTGATGTCGGAGGCGCGCGTCTTGGTGGAGTGTTGGTCGGCACCATCGGTCACGATCAATGTGATGCTGCGGACCGGAACGCCGTTGTCGGCAAACTCCTGCGTCTTGGCCACCACGGTGCCCAGCACGACGGCCGTCTGATCGTACAGCGGCGTCCCCTGGTTGGGATCGTAGTTCTGGCTGTCCATCTCGACGGTTTGGTCCAGCGGGCCGTAGGGGAACAACACGTGGCCGTTCAGGTAGCGGGTGTGGACCAGGATCTGGTCTTGCTGCCTCGAATCCTGAAGGGCGCGCAGTACCTCGTTGTGGCCGTCCCGTACCGCCTGAGCGTTGCCGGCGAACCGGATTGATCCGGAGTCGTCGATCATCAACGTAACCAGCACGACTTCTGATGCCTGGACGTCGTCGACCTGGACCCCCAGCCCCTGCTGGATCTGTTGTCCGAGATCCACGACGTGAAGCGTCTGGTAGCTCTCGGGCGAGAGGATGCCATCATCGGCCGCGCCCTGCAGTAGTTCACTAACGGTAGTTGTTTCGCTCATTTGATTCTCCTGAGTTGGACCAGTGTTGTGGTTCTAGCCTTCAGTCTGGTGGTCAATTTTTTAACGTTTACGTTACGACCGACAGTAGCACCAGTAATATGCATAAGTTCAAAATATCCGCTCGCGCGCTTACCTTTAACAAAACCAGTGCCTGCAGCAGTTTCGATTAAGTCGAATTTGCGCAAGCCAAACAACTTACCTGTGGGCAGTTTTGTTTCGGATCGTTTGCCTCTAGTCTGACGATAGTCGCCAGCCGCGACGTGTCGCTTATACAACACCGACGCAGGCGCCTCTATTTGGTCGACACCGGCGCAGCAAACAGCGACAGCATCGTTAGCGTGAGTTTTAGGTAGCCCCAGCTGTCGGCGCTTCATCTTTGTCAGGTAACCGAAAGTCTCGATAAAGCTCCAACCGCTCTGCTTTAGTCGCGCCTGCACTATACCCACGTGGGTGGCGTGGCGCGTTTTGTTGACGCGCCACTTTGCTGGTAAATCCCACTGGCCGGCGTGCAGAGCATCGTGGCAAGAACTACAGAGTGTCAACAAATTACCGGGCTCGTCGGTGCCGCCCTGACTCTTGTACACAACGTGATGGACGTGGAGCTTTCGATGGTGCACAGCACCTTTGGCCCTACGTTGGCACCTGTAGCCATCTCGATGCAGCACGTAGGCTTTGGCGTTCTCGAAACCGGCTTGCGGTCCTTGCTGGTAGCCTACTCCATGGACGTCTGGATTGATAATACGATGAATGTCAAACTGTGCGGTTTCGACAATCCACCGACTAATGGGTAAAATGGAGTCAACAAAATTTTTCTCTCGAAAATGCGATTCCAGTTTGCTTCTTAGAGACGGCGCCAATCTGTCGTCTCGGCGCAACGAAGCACGATTTAGATAACGTGAGGGGCGATAGCGGGTTTTACGTCCTCGCCTTGTTCGACGATATTCTCTCCGTTGCTTCATTTTCTTAGAAACATCACTCCTCAGTTGCACCTCCGCGCAGTACACCACTCGACCGTTTGTGACAGCGGTTGTGCCCAATTTAACCGAACCGGTGTCCATACCGGCCACCACCGGTTGAACCGCCGAGCCGGATGCAAACAACAGCCGGATCGTAAACGGTGTACGTCGAACTACCCTTGCCTTTCCAGCCCTAAGCAACTTTCGGGCCTTTTGCGGTCTGCACGGCATCAAGGGTTCACCCCAACAATTGAGTACGTAGACTACCATGGGTGTCTACCCGCTCCCGGTCGTGCGTACCAGCGACTTCGGAGTTGTCCGCTGGATCCGACGTCCTCTCGATCAGTTAAACAACCTTCACTGCGTGGTTGACTGCTTATTACTCTTGACAAGCTGTTTACAGAGCCACGAAAGGGCCTTAGACTGAGGCGGCATCCAAGGGTTTCTACGTGTTGTCTAACGACTACTAACAATACAAACTCCTGCTAGTGATCTGATCAACCAAGACCTAAAGATCTTCAGCTAAGCTGAGAGTGGTTGATCCGGCCAGTCCTGGATCGGCGTCGTTGAATCCACCAGGTGCATGCCGGCGTCGGCAAACTCCTGCATGGCCTTCTCGGCGTCGTCGGTGAAGTCGAACACGCCCGGGATCACGACCGAGTCGGTGCAGTCCCGCATGATGTACACCTTTCGGGCCAGGCTGGGATCCTGCTTCTGGATGTAGCCCAGCAAATCCTCGATGGAGGTCTTGACGCAGTGGCTGGCGGCCAAGCCGGCCACGGGGACCACGTCGGCCGCCAGCAGCTGGTCCAGCAGTTGCGTATTGACCTGCACACCCGGGATGGGGCGGCCGTCGTGGCACGTCGTCACCTCGGGGCGGAAGATGCTGTAGTTTTCGGTCAGGGGATTGCCACCCTTGACCGAGGGCGTGTTGGCGGCGCCGCGGGCGAAGCTGTGGAACAGCCGGGCCTCATCAACGACACCGGCCAACCGGTGCCCCTCGGTACCCAGCAGGCAGTGGTATGGCCACAGCATCAAGCTGTACTTGCCCGACTGCTCCAACTGCTCGCAGTAGTGGATGAACTGCTTCTGCAGCCACACCGGAGTCACACCGATCTGCTTCGCCATCGCGGGATTGGGTCGGTACTTGCCATGACGGTATTCGTCAGCCGTGATGATGGTGTTGGCCTCCGGGTGGTTTCCTGATTCATCCAGGTGCGCCGAGTTGAAGAATACCTGGTACGGGACGTGTGTGTCCAGCGTGCAGGTGATCTCGCTGATGCAGCTGAGATTGCGGTAGATGAACTCCACCAAGTTCTGATGTGCGTCCATGGCGCCGGTGCCTGAGCGGCCCGCCACGTACAGCGGCGCTCCCTTGAAGCTGAAGTCTGCCTGGTCGTCAATGATGAGCAGATGGACCCGAGTACCATCGGAGCCCACGGGTCGCAGGTTGTGCCGCTGGGCCCAGCTGGCCGCTGCGGCTTGGATCATCGCCGTGTTGGGCCGGTAGTTGGCGTCGCGACAGTTTTTCGCGTCGTAGTGGTTTGGTGTTTTCATCTGTTTCTCCTTTGGGTGGTGTCAAGCTCGCGCCACATTGGCGAGCACTCGCTGCACCAGATTTCGTATTGGTAGTACCGTTTGGTACCACACACGTCCAGAACTTTCCAGTCGCTTCCTTCTTTTACTATATGGACCTGATCGCATTTATGCTGTACTTTAGCCATTGCGATCACTTTATCGTTGGATTTTTGTGTTGTTGCCTTACAGCCCGCTAGGCTTATCAGCAGAACCACCACCAAGAAAATACGCTGTAGTGACAGTGTCATTTGCTCTTCTCTTTTGTGCTGTCTCGCCAGGCACGTTTCCGCGCCTCAGCTTCCGCCCATAATTTCACATGCTGTTTACAAAACCGGTCACCATCACCGTGCCCTCGTTTGCGCGAGCATTGAACTGGGATGGGTGCCCGCGCACTGTGCAGTACAGCTACCACGCAGCGCTCTGGATCTTCATTCACCGGGTATAACTCACTACCGTACTTTCCACTGCGAGGTACCCAGGCGCCCATCACTTCATCTCCAATAGCAAAATTTGCTTTGGCCGCACCACCACGATGCCGCCCGCAGATAGTAACAGTTCACAGCCTTCTTCGCAATAGGGTTCTGTGTCAGGAAAACTACGCACCTGTTCGGCGCCGTGTTGGGTCAGGTCCACGCGAATGAGCCCTTCGTCAGTAGCGCTGTACAGCTGGTTTCCAACAGCTACTTTGCCATGGATGGATCCGCCCAACCAGCCGTCGTGTTCGTCCGTCACCTCGGAGGCCCGGACGTGGCCCCGGTCGTCTACGACACTCAAGTGGTGCTGTATGGTTCGACCTTGCTTTACACGCGACAGGAGCCAGCACAGACCGCCGGCAAAGTAGGCGCGGGCTCCTACCAGGTGGCCCCGAAGCTCCGGTAGCTCTACCTGGTCGTTGATGCCCTGGCGTTGCGCGTCGAACACGAAGGCCATCACCATCTCACCAGCACGGTAGTAGCCGAGGCCGAACTGCTCGCCGACCCAGAAGCGAGTCTGGTTCTGCAGCACTTGGCCAATGGCGCGCCAGCCGGTCTGGTCCCAAGGACGTCGGTACAGCGTTCCGTTGGAGCAAAAGTATACCGCGGCGCTGTTGGCGTCGAATGCGGCAGTGTGGTTGGCCGTTGAGTCCACCATGATGGTGTCGGGTTCTGGCTCACCCGGAGTTTGGATCATCATGACGCCCGGCTGCAAACTGTAGGCGGTTTGACCACCGGGCCCCGCGCGGAATCGCTGACCGCGGCCACGAGCAGCATGTACGATCCGGCTGCCGTCTTCCCGGACGAAGTAGTTGTTCTCCTGCGGCCGCTGGGTATTTTGGTGCAATATCCACTGAACCCCATGGTGTGCAGAGACGCGAACCACCGTGTGTTGCGTCTGCAGTAGTGTCGTGATGGTAAGGTTACCATGGACCTCTTTGACGAAGTGCTGCACTGGGGCTTTGGCAGCACACACGGGGCAAGCGCGCTGCGCGTGATCAATGTCGCAGGTGGTGCAGCGGGTCCACCGAGCCTGCTCCAGCTGTTTGGTGGGAAAGCTACCACGTTGATCTCGTTGAAAGATGCCCTGGAAGGTATCGATCAAGTCGTCGGACATCGCGGCCCACGGCACTCCAAACTTCGGAAACTTCACCTCTGGATTGAAGATCGTGATGCGCCGTAATGGCCGTTGATCCTGCGTGCACCGGTTAGCCTTTTGTTTCGGTCGGTAGACACCGCCGTAGGGACCAACGAACAACAGCGACTGCAGCAGCATGACGGCGAACGCGTACCAGTCCGACTCCTTGTTGTGTGGCCGGTCCAGCTGGAGCTGGTCTCGACACAACAGGGGATCCAGGAACTTTGCCGTGTAGGCGCGGCACAAGAAGTTACCGAACTGAAACGAATCAGCATCGATCAAGTAGACTGAGGAACCCCGCACCAATTCGTTCAGGTCATTGAAGTCACCGATGATGACTCCGCGCCGATGCAGTTGTTCGACCGTCTGGGCGAGGTCACGAAAGACCTCCACTGTGGTCTCCACCCCAACGTTCTGTCGGAATCGTCGTTGACCAAAACTCATCAGTGCTTCAGCTGTTGGCACCATCCGCATTGAGTAACCGACGATCCGGTTCTTCTGGTCCCGCGCCAGGTCCTGTGGTGCAATGATCCGCGCCGGCAGACCCGTGGGGAAAGCGGGCATCTTGTCTTGGTGCTCCCGGAGTCGTTGCCGCGCCGCCGCCTGCTCGGCCGGGCTGTGGGCAATGTCGGGATGGTTGGGTTGTTTCCAGATCTTGACCGCTAACTTGCTGGTCCAGCGGTACACGTCAGCCTCACCGCCCTTGCCGATGGCGTGTTTGGGACTCAACCGGACCTGCCGGCCTTTGATCAGGACGGTCGGCATCGTCAGATAGAGAAACGCGGCCCAGGGTCGGTGGTGCCCTTTGACGTCCAAACCGCCGGGTTGATTTCGCGCATCAGGGCGTCCCGTTCATCTTCTAGTGCACGTAAGCGTGTCTGCCGATCAAAGATCTCAGCCTTGGCCACACCGATGGCGAGGCCCAACGTTACCAGTCGTTCCGTCTGCTCTGCTTTTTTCATGGTCATGTTCTTCTCTGGTTAAAGAAATTCCATACCGGAAAGGCCACCAAAACCCAGCAGGCGCGTTCCACGGGTTTGCTTAGACTGTTTCGACCACGGATGGCCATCGTGGACGAGTGCTGGAACAAACTAATCTGTGATTGGGTGATCCAAACCTTGCGGCGCACGTAGGCCGTCATGGTTGCTCCTCAGGGTATTTGGCCAGCAGTTCCGCTAGTTGTCGCCGTTCTTCTGTCATGATGTCCGCAACTGCCCGTGGACTTGCCGAGCGATTTGCCCCTCGACTTTGTTCGTTACCTTGTTGGTCATCTGGCCCTCCGCATCACCACCATGGTGGTATCGTCGGGCAACAGGCCCTGGTGTGTTTCGATGCGCCCCAATCCAGGACTGAAGCGCTTGTGCTCCGAGTTGGCCAGGTGAAGCTGGCGATCGATGGCGATCGGGTTGTCGAAGTAGCGGTCTTCGGTCCAGTACTGCTGCAGCGGCCCCAACTGTTTCGACTTTCGGCCCGGCAGAAATTTGTGCGAGAAGTCCCGTAAGTCTTCCACGCCGTCGGTCCCGATCATGAGGTTTTGGATCTGGTCGGTGGGCAGCTGCGCCACGATGCTGAATCGATATGACTCTTCGCGTATACCGTCGTGGCGCGGCAGCAGACTGTACGCCAGGTAGGGCGGCCGTGAGTCAAAGCTGTCGAGTGAGCAAAACCGATCATTGACGGCAAAGCAACCATCGCCGATCGCCACAATGGTCGTCATGGTGGGCGTCACGATACAGGCTACGATGGTGGCCAATAGATGATCATGGACAAACTGCCGAGCATCATCCAGGTCACGTAGCATCATGACTTCGATTGAGATCAAATGTTGGCTGATAGTACTGTGTGCGCGTGCGAGCCGCAGCTCGTCTACGCCACCACTCCGTCCCACGAAGCGCAGTTCCCGGCAAGCCATGTTGGCCAATAGCCGGGCGCCAAACTCCGCGTACGGTGTGGAGCCACAGCCATCCGACACGACCGCCACGATGCAGTCGGGCTCCTGACTGATGCAGAACGCGTCCTGCGAGTTCCGGCCCGTCAGGACGTTTCCACGTCCGACGTGGTTGCGGCCCACGACGGAGCCGTCGGCCAACTGGAACTGTTGTGTCAAATCTTGCACGAGTGGTCCTACCTTGCTGTTCTAGAAAATCAATAACACGGGGCAGTGAGGGTGTCAATACAAATCGGGATCATCTGTGCCACAATCTAATAATGCGTCGCCACAGGTCATTAGCAGACACGGCATCGTGCGTTGGAGGAAACATGCGTTCGTGTCGAGCTAGTGGTTCTGGTACCAGGCGCCCAGGATGTTACCCGTTTGTGCTGGCCAGCACGGTACACCCCCGTGGCATGGATTGAGGGGGCGCGTCATGGTCGGTGCCCGGAGTACTTGGTAGCGAAAAGGCGAGACCGGATACCTAGTAGGCCGGCGTTGTCCAGGTCCATCGCTTCGCGGACTTGTGCCCAGACGGCGCTGGTTAACCAATGGCAGTTCATGGTCTGTAGCCACGGCGACGCTCCGCGATGACCCCCTAGATACAGCCCGCCACGGAACGGCGGACGGCGGTTCGACGCGTACTCCATGTACAGTTTGTGTTGTGGGTGCGTCACTCGCCCTCCTGCTCCTCGACGGCATCCTGGTGCCCATGCGCATAACCTTCTTCTCGGCCCTCGTTGAAGCCATCTTCGTAGCCCTCTTGTCGGGCAACCTCGGTGCACTTCCCACAGACAGCTATCGTGATGAGGCCATCACCGCCGACGGACTGGCCGCACAGGCCTTCGCCGCAACTGCACCAAACCTCGACATCAACATGGCCGTACACCTTAGGCATCGGGATCCTCTGGCGGGATCGAGTTATCATGGATGGCCTGCTCAGCGTCGTAGCACTCCCGGGCGGCTTTGCTGTACCGTTGCACCAAATCCTCATCGTCGATGATATGTAGTTGTGCCAGCTTGTCGGCAGGTAAGAAGTCGGACAGCAGCAACGCTTGCCCTTCAACCGGAGGATCGAACTCAATGGTACCATCGTCGTAGCTGTGGTAGAACTTGCGCTTCATGATGGCTCCTGACGAAAAGTTGGGTGGCGGAGCCCCGGTTGCTCCGCCACCCAAACTAATTACTGCGCGAAACCCGACTGGTCGAGATTCGTCTTGGCAACATTCGGAACGGTACCACCGTTCGAGGGAGGCTTCGGCAGGTACTGTTCGACCACAGTGCCCTTGAAGAGCTTCTGCATGGTGGCGTAGAGGCTCTCGCCTTCGAGGTAGGCCGCGACGCCCAAGGAGTCCGCCATGTCGCTGGCAACACCGGTGGCTGCGAGCATCTGCAGTGCAGCGATGAGGTCGGAATGAATCGCATTGGCCTTCTTGACGTAGGCTGCGGTTTCGACTTGGATCACTGCTGTCTGCTGATCCTGGGCGCGCTGCTGGATGATGGCCTCGAAGTCATCATCCAGCTTCTTGTACTCCAGAATCGCCGCGGTGATCCCTTGCTGAAGGTCGGCCCTGACCTG
>LAZR01001556.1_pt1 | contig 14417 bp, 12 predicted proteins | sample 329461 | NCBI WGS metagenome assembly LAZR01 (sample SAMN03002196, study PRJNA259156) | marine sediment metagenome | biome: sea floor; feature: Hydrothermal impacted sediments; material: marine sediment; isolation source: Loki non-amplified sample from Loki's castle hydrothermal vent sediment ...
TTGATGGGAACAACAGTATCGAGAGCAAGTTTAGCAAATCCCAATTTAATTCAGGAACTCAAACTCAAGATAGGCTCAGAAGTGTTTATCAGTAAAAGGGGTGACATCATACCAAAAATAGAAAGTGTAATTAATACGCCAACTGAAGCAAAAGATATTATAGCTCCTACTGTGTGCGAAGTGTGTAATACAAAGCTTATCAATGAAGGAACTCGCCTTTACTGTCCAAACGAACTATGCTCAAAGAGGATATATCACCGCCTTAGAAAATGGATCAAAAAACTAAATATAAAATATTTCTCAGAAAAATTAATTCTAAAACCATTATTTAAAAAAGATAGGATCTCAGCGATCGCAGATTTATACAGCCTTAAAATATCCGACCTAACCAAGCTTGACCGAGTAAAAGATAATTTAGCTCAGAAGGCATTAGATAACCTTTTTGCGGTAAAAGAAATCCCATTGGCTAAGTTTATAGGGGCTTTCGATATCGAAAATATTGGAGAAGATCTGACACAACGAGTAGTAGACGCGGGGTTTGATACATTAGAAAAGGTCAGATCGTCTAGTAATTTCCAAATATCTCAAGTAGACGGATTTGCCGATCTTACTGCTCAATATTTACTCGATGGGATAGAATACCTTTACTCACAAATGAAGGACGTACTTAATACCAATAAAATTACAATTATGGGGGTGAAAAAGATGGGCGGAAAATTAGAAGGAAAGAGCTTTTGCTTTACGGGGAAATTAGAAACCATAAAGCGAGCAGAAGCAGAACAAATGGTTAGAGAAAAAGGCGGTGAAGCAAAAAGTGGAGTAGTCAAAGATCTAACGTATTTAGTTACAAACTCAGATGAACCAACTGCCAAGTACAAAAAAGCTCAAAGTCAAGAAACAAAGATTATTACCGAAACCGAATTTTTAGAAATGGTTTAATTGTAATTCTAATTAATTTTTTTTATTTTTATTTTAATGACCTTTATCAATCACATTTCTTCTAAATATAAAAAATTAAATTTTTAATTAATTTATAATTTAACGGCTCATAGTGATTTGTTAAGTTATTTATAAAACAATTCATTTACAATTTTTTAAAAAAGAATAACGTAAAAACTCTTCTTAGAAGGGAAAGTAGTCTAGCTTGGTATGATTCTTGGTCCGGAACCAAGATTTTGCTTTAATGAAAAGTAAATTGGTAGAGGTCGGGGGTTCAAATCCCCTCTTTCCCATTAATCCTCATCTCGTATAATATGGCATTTTGTCAGTTCCAAATAAAAATGCTAAATAAAAATTATCTAATTATTTAAAAATTTGAAAGACTATATTATAGTAGTTATTATTTCTTTGAAATTATTAGAGAAATTGGGGTTATTCAAATATGGCATTAGAATTTGATGGCTGGATTGATGGGATCACTGCTACTGGAGTCGTGGTGTTTGGTGTAATTTTTGGTTTGTTCTTTATCTTTAAAGCGAGAAAATCAGGGGCTAAACTTCTTATAGCTTTAGGTTTAGCAAATATGTTCGCCGGTCTTATGTTTTTAGGTGTTTTTAGTGATTTCTTAACCATACTCATCACTACTAAAAATATTGCTAATAATGGTTTCGTTGGTATTTTTAGTTATATATGGTTTGCTCCCGTCATTATTACAGCTATGTATCTTGGCACTGAACTTTTAGTACCCAAATATAAATGGTATGTTGTGGGATTTTTCGTTGTTTTATCAGTGATTTTTGAAATAGTAATGCTGATTGATCCTCTCGGTTCTTTCAATTTTATTCCAGATCCCCCACTCGCACCGACACAGAACCTAATTGATTACAATATTAATTTAACAACCCTTGCTGGAATGTTGATGGGAGGATTATTATTACCAGTATTAATATTCTTGGGTTTTGGATTTTTATATAAAGGATTTCAATCATCTGGGGTAATTAGGAGAAACTTTTTCTATTTGTCAGTAGGGTCAATATGTTTTTGTGTATTTGGATTATTAGAAGGATTAACTGCTCCAGGAGTCATGGGAATATTTGTAAGAATTGGGTATCTTGCTAGTTTTTGGTTCATGTACTATGGCTTAAAAGGATAAGATCTCAAATTAAATATATAATCTTTTTTTTCTTATATTAGCATATTCGACGATTAATTCAATTAAATTATAAATCAGTCAAAACTATTAAAAACATACAATTTATTAAATCCTATAATTCCACTAAATTAGACAGAAATACAAATGTCGCAACAGATAATAACAGGGATTATATACTTTGAAATGAATGATGAGCTTGGTCCAAACCCAAAAGCTTGGCTCCCAACGAAATTTTCCCAAATGGAAATGATTAATATAAGCATCAAAACATTGACTGTTCTGTCTGGAGAGCATGGTCTTGTCCCAGAATCTTTAGTTATTCTACCATTCACTTCATTAAACTCAAAAGGTTTAATTAAATTTATCAGATGGGAGGATTCGACTAGGCGAGGCGGTATAGGTGTGTCTGCTTTATCTATTATGTTTCAGGAAATGGAAGATGTAATATTTTACAAATATATCAACCAATTTTCAATTCCTTTTGAAGAAATTCTACAAAAAATTATAGATTTAGAATTATCAAAAGCACCTAGAGAAAAATTTATTGACGTGTTAAAGAACTTTGAAATCAATATCTTAAATCTTTTAGAAGAGCTCAAATTTCAAGAAAGAGATCAACTCCAGAGTAAAGAATTTCCTGAGCAACAGTATAAAGATAGGAGCTTAATAGATTATCAATTTAAAATCATAATCCTCGGAGATCCCTCAGTCGGGAAAACATCATTAATTTTAAGATATACGGATAATGCTTTTCGAAGATCATATGTCCCTACACTAGGTGTCCATGTAAGTAAAAAAATCTTTAAGATTGAAGATTCTGTTGTCCAATTGACTCTATGGGATATTGGAGGCCAACTAAAGTTTCAAACAATGAGACAACAGTTCTATCGTGGTTCTGATGCTGCTTTTTTAGTCTTTGATTTAACAAGACCTGATACATTTAAAACTATTCCAAATTGGTATACAGATGTTCTTGAACAATTATCTAATCGCTCAGAAGATCTGATAGGATATATTGTAGGAAATAAAAATGATTTGAAGGAGCAAAGAAAGATAACAAAAAAAAGAGCAACAACTCTGGCAAATCAATTAAACCTAGCTTTTATTGAAACATCAGCATTGCTAGGAGAAAATGTGGATTATGCTTTTTCTGAGGTAGCTAGGTTACTTTACAAATCTCTTACATAAAGAATCTTTAAAGAAATGATGATCTTAGATTTTTCGTGAAAGGCTTGTTTTTCTTTAGAAAAAGTATAAAAACAAAAATTGAATTTCCAACATCTTTGATTTTTCAGAATGTCTTAGAATCGCTAGAAAAAGACAAAGAGATCAACAGTTTAGAGAAAATGTCTGAAGAAATATATAAAGAATTAGCCGATAAATACCATTCTTGCGAAGAGGAGGAATGGATACCTTTTCCAAACACTAAGGACACATTGGAGAAAATAATCCTTAAAAAAGTAAAAGTTGGTTTAATATCTAATCATCCGAATCATAAAACAATTAAAAATGTATTAAATAAACATGATTTAATAAAATTTTTCGATGTGATTGTCACATCTGCTAAGTTTGGAAAGAGAAAACCAGATCCAAACATATTTTTTCATACTCTTGAAAAAATGGGTTTAAAAAATCATGTTAACTCAATCATAATGTGTGGAGATGAATATGCGGATATTGCTGGTGCTCAACGGGCAAATTTACAGTCAGTATTATTCGAAAGAAAATATAAATTTCCATTTGAAAAAGAAATTGAAGATTCAAATTTAAGAAAAATTGAAAACATTTCAGCTATCTTAGATTATATCGTTTAACTTTTAGGCCTTCAATACACAAGTAAATAAAAACATAATGCTCGGGGGATTTGAACCATCGATTTGAACCCTAGACTTTCTATTTAACGCTATTTTAGAATTTTATTATGAAAATTAATCCAATTCAAAATTCAGGATAGCCCAGGGGGGACTTATTCCTTAAATAAGAATTTTATTAAAGTTTGAACCCCCAACATCTGGCTTCGCAAGCCAGCGCCCTATCCAACTAGACTACTGGGCTATATATATAAATACAAATTTGGTCATTTTTAATAATTAATAATCTTCTATAATAATTACCTAATATTCACTTATAATTAAAAATATGTTTAGTAATTATTGCGTAATTTTTGATATGGATGGTGTATTAATAGATTCTGGTTCTCTCCATTTCGAAAGTTGGGTAAAAATAGCAAAAGAAATGGGTGTAAAATTTTCGAAAAAGTTTTTTGAACAAGTTTTTGGACAGCAATCAACAACAATTATACGTAAATTAGTTGGTTCAAAAGTAGATCAAATTCTTGTAGAACAATGGGCGATTCTGAAAGAAAATCATTATCGTGAAATAGCAAGGAATAAATTAGAACCTTTACCGGGAGTAATCCGAATTTTAAGCGAATTGAAACGAATAGGTTTCAAATTAGCTGTAGGCTCAAGTGGTCCTCCTGAAAATGTTGCATTAACTTTAAATACTCTCAATATTACAAAATATTTTGATACGATTATTACCGCAGCTGAAGTTGAGAAAGGGAAACCTGAACCTGATGTCTTTTTAATTGCTGCAAAAAATCTAAAAATTAAACCTAAGAATTGCCTAGTCATTGAAGATGCTCCAGTAGGAATAGAAGCAGCTAAAAGAGCGGGTATGTTATCAGTCGCCCTTACAACAACACACAGTAAAAAAGAACTCTTTGGTGCTCGATTAATAATCAGAGATTTATCTGTAATCACTATAACAGAAATTATAAAATTATTCAATATAAATTAAAAATAACTTTATTTTCTTGCGAATTAGGAAATATATTAATATTTGAATTTTGTGAGGTATACAATGATGAAAACAACTAACAAAAATATAAATGATTTTATAGGAAATTTCCCATCTAAAACATTTGCTGATGGTAAATGTCATCTGATTGGTGCATTTGGAAATGTTGGTGTTGTAGAAACAAACGATGGTCTATTAGTTTTCGATTTAGCAATTAAACAATACCACCGACGCATATTCAAAGCTCTTCGAGAATTTTCAGACAAACAAATAAAATATATTATATATTCCCATGGTCATTTTGATCATTGTTTTGGGTACAGCTCCATTTTTGAGGAAATTAAGAAGAATGGGTGGGAAATGCCCCAAGTAATTGCTCATGAAAATGTATTAAGGAGGTTTGATAAGTATAGAATGCTTGATAAATATCACGCATGGTTAAATAAAAACCAATTTGCTTCAATTGGAGCCAAAAAAAGGCCTCTTGTTTCCGCTCAAGAAACGCTTAATCCTACAATTATTATTCACGGAAATGAGAATTACAATTTTAAGTTTGGAGGTATTACCTTTGAGCTTTATCATGATAAAGGAGAAACGGACGATAGTTTATGGATGTATTTTCGAGAAAAAAAAACAAAAATAATATTTACTGGCGATTTAGTGATAAATCCTACTTTCCCTAATGTTGGTAATCCAAATAAAGTTCAACGCTACCCAAAACAGTGGGCTTTAGCTATGGAAAAGATGTTAGGAAAGAATGCGGATTATATACTTCCTGGTCATGGAAGTCTTATTGAAGGTAAAGATAATGTTAAAGAAACATTGTTAATCAGAGCAGAAGTTATGCATTTTGTTCATGATGAAGTAGTTAAACGAATGAATGAAGGAAAATGGTTTGAGCAAATATTCCATGAGATGGTTGAGATTTACCCAGATAGATTTAAAAACCATAAAATGATAAGACCTTTATATGGGTGCTATAGATTTGCAATTCATGCTGTGTATAGACTTTATCATGGTTGGTATGATACAGGGAACCCAACTGATCTTTTTCCCGCTAAATCAGAAGATATAGCAAAAGAATTTTTAAAGATTAATAATGAAACTCGATATCTAGAACATGCTAAAAAATTATTTTCTCAAAATAAACTTCAATTAGCTTTACACATTCTCGATATTATAATTAAAGGAAGTAATGCTAAGAAAAAAGAAATATTAATAGAAGCTTATACATTAAAATCCACAATTCTTGCCAAAAAAGCAAAAAAAGAACCATCGTTTATAGCAAAAAATAGCATAATGAATGGTATTGAATATATTAAAACTAAAATAAATGAATTAAAAAAATTAATATAATTTAGTTTAATGTAAATAATAGCTAATAGAAGATAACTAAACAAGTTGAATAATTTGTATGGAAGAAAAGGAAATTGAACAAATTTTTTGGTTAAGCGGGTTGAAAAACGCTGTTAAATTTAATGGAACACCAAATAAAAAAGCTATTATGGGAAAAATTATGGCTAAGAGCCCAAACTTAAAATCTCAAGCTAAAACTATTATCCCAATTTTAGATCAAGTTATTGATAATATCTTAAAATTAAATTTAGAGGAACAAAAAACTAAATTACTAGAATTAGACTCACATGCATTAGATAAAAAAGAATTGATAGTTGAAAAAAAAGTTTTACCTGAATTACCTAATCTTTCTAAATTTAATAGAATCGTTATGCGTTTAGCTCCATATCCGAGTGGTGCTTTACATATTGGTAATGCAAGAATGATAGTATTAAATTATGAGTATGTTAAGCGATATAACGGTGAACTTATTTTATTCTTTGATGATACAATTGGAAGTCCAAAATCATTGAGAGATAGCCCCAAAGCAAAATATGTTTTACCTGAATCTTATGATTTAATAACGGAAGGTTTAGAGTGGTTAGGAATTAGTTATTCAAAGATATATTATAAAAGCGACAGGTTAGAAATTTTTTATCAATATTGCGAACAATTAATTAAAGATAATTTGGCTTATGTTTGCTTTTGTTCTGCTGATATGTTTAGGGAAAAATTTAAAAAAGAAAAGAAAAATTGTCCGCACAGAAATCACTCAGTTGATAAGAACTTAGAAGAATGGAACGCTATGCTTGATAAAAAATATCATGAAGGTGAAGCAGTAGTAAGATTAAAAACAGGTATGGTTCAAAAAGATCCTGCTTTAAGGGATCAAATAATTATGAGGATTTCCGAAGCAGAACATCCAAAAGTTGGCACTAAATATAATGTGTGGCCAATGTTAGAGTTTTCATGGGCAATTGATGATCATCTGATTGGAGTTACGCATATTTTGAGAGGGATTGACTTAGTAAAAGAAGATTTCATTGAAAATTTTATATGGGATCATTTCGAATGGAATAAAGCTGAATTTTTGCATTATGGTAAAATTAGTTTTGCTAACATGAAATTAAGTAAAACAGAAGCTAGGAACAATATTCAAAACGGTGTTTATAAAGATTGGGACGATCCACAGACTTGGAGCTTACAATCACTTAAAAAAAGAGGTATAAAACCCGAAGCTTTAAGCGAAGTATTAATAGAGCTTGGTATGTCTTTAACCGGGATTAATTTCTCGGTAAATTGGTTATATTCAAAAAATAAGGATATTATTGATGATATTTCGAATAGATACTTCTATGTTGAAGATCCATTAAAAATAATTATTACAGGTATATCAGTTCAAGAGTACATCGCTAAACCACTCTTACATCCAACACATCCTGAAAAGGGGAAAAGAGAAATCAGATGTAATGTTAAAAATTCTCAATTAACTTTGTTAATATCGTTTAAAGATGCCAATAACTTAAAAATAAATCAGATTATTAGGTTAAAAGATTTAATAAATATTCAGGTTAATTCTATAGATTTAGATAAAAAAATTATTAAAAGTACTTTCCATACTAAGGAATTAAACAGAGATTTTCCAATTATTCAGTGGGTACATGAAGAAGAAAATATTAAAGTTTCAATTTTTAATCCTAATGGGTCAGTCTCGTCTGGGAATGGTGAGATAAGTCTTTTAAAAATACCTATGAATCAAACTATTCAATTCGAGAGATTTGGTTTTGTGAATCCCATTGAAATTAAACAAAATTGTCTATTTTGTTATTTCACTCACTAGATTTTTAATACAAAGTGGATATGAAACTTATCTATGATATTTTATGCAAGAAAGCCAAATTAAATCATTTCTCAAATAACACATTAAAATATTTTGATTTTCTAAAAAACAGAGGATAAAATATTAATAATTGAATATTAGTTTATAATTCGGTAAGAATAAATTTATATAAATATTAAAAAGGACATTCATCTTGATATTGTATTTACCTTGTAAAGAATGTGGTAGTGGTTTACCAATTATAAAAGGGTCAAAAACTCTATGTCCTTATTGTGGGTCAAAAACATTATATATGGAATCAATATATTCTTTTAAACATTTTTTAGCAGAAATTTTAAAACTTGTATCAATAAGAAACAAAACTCGCTTAAAAAACAAAGAACTTGAAAGAAGAAAATACTTAACTAAATCATTTTTTAATAAACTTAATTTTGATTTCAACGAATATAGGCATCTAATTATAACAAAACTTGACAATATCGATATAGATCCTTCAAGACTTTTCAATCTGATTCGATCCGCTGGTAATTTTGAGATTATATTAGAGAATTTTTTACTTCCTTATTTGAAAGAAGATAAAACCATAAAAAAGTATAAAGAATGGAAAGATCTTTCTTTTATAATTAATAAATCGTTATTAGGATTATATTATAGTTATGTGGCAAAGAATTCAATATATATCGAAAAATGTGTGAGATATTATCAACTTGCTGAGAAGAACTATAAAAATATCGTAGATTATTGTAATATATCTAAATTAGAGAATAACGGCTCAAAATTATATAAGAAAAAGGAATTTTTTCTAATTCTTACTGAGTTCGTCACTGTATTGCGAGATGTTTTAAAAAGGAATCCAAAATACTTTTCTAATAAATTAGAAAATTTACTTAAAAGATTGAATAAAATTGACGAAAAAAATATTCAAATCTATAATTTATATTCACAAATAGAACATGTATATCAATTAGAACGTGATACTTGTCATTTGTTAGAAAAAGTAAAGGTAGATAATCCACTTTTAACTTCAGGTCCTTTGGAAGAAAATATAATATTCGATACGGAAGAAAATCTAGAAAAATTAAATAGTATTAGAGCTTGGATTAAAATTGTTTCTGAGAAATATCAAAAATATCAAAGAAATCTTTTGAAATTGCATTCAGGGAAATTAATTCAATATCTAGAATCATATCGTACTGAATTTATAAATTATAAAGACAAAAATGTAGCAATGTTTAATGATTTATTAGAAACAATGATTACTAAAGCTTTAGATATCTATAATCTTGAAGCACTTGAAGTTTTAAATACTTTAAGTGATTTTATACAAATAGATATATTTAAAGAGAATATTATTGAGAAATTTGAAACGGAATATAAAGATCTAACCAAACTAGATAATCTCCTAAAAAACTTTATTAATGATTTGTTTAAGAAACCTTTACTTCGAAATCTTGAATCAGAATACTATGAAAAACTAATTTCACTTATTTCTGGCAAACATACAGAGTTTGATAAACATATTTTAAAATATATTAACCATATATTTCAAGAGTTTGAAGAAGTGAGAAATAAAAAAGTATTATCCTTAGAAGAGCAAAGAAATCAATTTAGTCTAGAGTTAAAACCAAATCTTCAAAAACTCATTGATTCAAGTTTTAACTTAAATGAAAAAGTGTTACCGTACCCTCTTTTTATCGATATTAAAATACAAAATAAGAAATTAAAAGTAAATAATTCTGAATGTATTAGTCTAGTAATTGAAAATCCAAATTTGACTGATATTAAAGATATAAAGATCTACTTCTTTATGCCAAACTCGTTCCAATCAAAATTAAAATTTTCAAGTATCAAAAAGTTGAAAGTAAATGAACTAAGAATAATAAAAACAAAAGTTATTCCAAAAAAAAGAGGAACTTTTCTTTTTATGGTCATGGCTGAATATCAGCATGTTAACAAAACTTTCTGGATGCCATCAATAAAACTTGAATTAGAAGTTGAAAAAGTCAAAGAGAATCTTAAACACAATTATTATCCAATAATAAAGGCTAACATTTATAATAATGGATTTGAACCCACTAGATTTTTAAAGTATAATAGAAGTCAAATTATATAGTTTAATTAGAATGTTATTTTCCTAATTTTTTTTATTCTTAGAATTTAAAATATAAAGCTTTTAGTATATTAATTTCTTTTTGTAAATTGACAATGGACGATAAAGAACTTCAAGATGAAAAAAAACCTCCAAACTCTACTAGTTTTGAAAATAAAAAAGAAATTAGTGAATTAGGGTGGTCATTTTGCCCTGTTTGTGCAAAAGAAGTTCCAAAAGTTACTAATCTTAAATATTGTATAAAATGTGGGACTGATCTTCAATATCTTAAAGAGCATAAAAGATTTAAACCAGTATCAAGGTTAAATCCGTATGTTCAACATTCGTCATATCCGCAATATCCAACGCCAATGATTTCTTATGGTACTGAAAAAATATTGGATGAAAATATTCTTAATACTAAAGAAAAAAAATTATGGGGAACATGGGATTCAATTTGGTTACCCCTTGTTGCTTTTATTGCATTGAATATTATAACTGCAGGTTTTTTTTTTATATTAGTGTTTTTTACCTTCGATGTGAATACCTTAACAGAATTGATTTCAAATTCATATTTTATTATCCTAATATCCTTTTTTGAACTAATCTTTATCATTTTCCCTGTAATGTATGTGGGTAAACACCTTCGAAACCCAACTTTAGGCAACCGATTTGCTTTATTAGGATTCACCTCACGAGGTTATGATAAATCAGCGATTTTCAAAGAAATCTTACTTGGAATTCTTTTTGGAGTAATAGGAATATTTCTAGTATTTTTTGTTTCGGTAATTACTGAAATTATATTAGAATTAGTTTTTAATGTAGATATTGTATATAATATTACTAGTGATACAAGTGATATTGATATTATTATCTCATCATCAGATATCTTTAGTATAATTCTTTTTTCAATTGTAATGATTTTAATTGTTGGACCCTCTGAGGAAATAACGTTTAGAGGATTTATGCAAAAAGGATTGGTGCGGAGAGGGGGAAATTTTTGGGGACTTATCATTACTGCTTTAATTTTTTCACTCATTCATGTAATTGCGATATTTTTAATTATTCCAGAATCACCTAGAGAGCTTATTATTTCATTTCTTCTTTCTTTTTTTCCATATTTTTCGATTTCAATGATGTTAGGACTTCTCTATCAGTGGAGACATGAAAATTTGATTACGGTTGTGATAACTCATGGAGTATATAATGCCTTAACATTAATCTTTACTTTTATCTTTTTTGGCGGCATAAGTTAATTTTTAATGAGTATTCATTATGAATATCCTTCAAAAATTTGAATCAAAAATAAAAGATAGGATCACTAATATAGGAATAGGATTGGGGAATTTAGAGATTCAAAATCGAAAAATCCTTAACGCGAATATAAATTTTTTGAAGAATCATAATTCAAAAATTTTTTTTATTAGCAATAAATCGTCAATAGATTTAATACGTAATCAAAATTCTTATAAGAAGCTAAAATCACATATTAATCTAATTGAATGTGGAAATCCAGAAAAAAATATTTTTGAGTTTTTAGATAATAATGTGATCCATGCTTTAGTTAGGGGTTCTTTTAGTTCGAGTGAATTCCTAAATAATCTTAAAATGTATTTCAAAGTTAAAGAAGTCAATAGAATAGCATTATTAGAAACCATTGAAGGACATCAATTTTTTTTTGGGCCAGTCGGTATTGACGAATGCAATGATCTAAAAAAGAAGCTAACTTTTATAGAGCTTGCTTTAAATGAATTGGAATCTCTCAATATAACAGCAAATATCAGTATTCTTAGTGGAGGAAGAGCAAGTGATCTTGGCAGAGACAATATTGTTGATAAAAGTATTGAGGAAGCTAATAAAATAATTGAATTTATGAAAGGAAAATATCCTGATTTAAATATATCTCACGATGAGATATTAGTAGAAAATGCTATTAGTAATAAATCAAATTTAATCATTGCACCTGATGGAATTTCAGGTAACCTGATTTATCGTACGCTAGTTCATTTGGGTGGAGGAAAAGCATACGGAGCCATCTATATGGGATTAAAAAAAGTTATAATCGATACATCTAGAGTCGCTAAATTGTCTGAAATTCAAGGTGCTTTATTATTAGCTTTGGCTTTATCGAACTAATCTTTAATTTTTTATTACATTTGTGCAATTGTTAAATTCCTTGATTATTGAAGAGAAATTTTTTTCTTCTTCTGTTGCATTGAGAAATGCTAGAATATATTTCAATTCTATTATTCCTAACATTGCTTCAATTAACGTTACAATTCCTTCTACAATAACAACACCCCACATTAATTATATCTGTCTTGTAATTAACTCTTTCTAAATCTTTCTGTAATTATAATAATATTCTATTAAAAAAAGATCCACAAAACTTAAAATTTTGATTGAAATAATTTTTAATATATTTATTGTTAATATATAATTGTTTACTCATGCTTTCAGAACAAGTGCAAATATTAGTTGAATCAGAAGAAATAGCAAAATTGACAAGCTTAAAAGGTAAATCTCATTATGATGTACTGAAAGAAAGATTTTACTTTCAAAATGAAATAAATTGGTTCTTTAAAGATTATTCGAAGGAAATACACGAAATGCAGAAAAAATTTGCTTCTTTCTATAAATAATTATAAAAAGAATGATGGGACAGGTAGATTTCGAAATTTTTATAGAATCTTTTTGGTATGTTAATTGCAAAAAATTAGGTTCTCAATAATGGGAGGGGAGAGTTTTAATATAAAAATTGATTTTACAATATTATTTAACTATGTATTCATCACAATTTCAAGCACTCAATAAAACATTAAAATCGGGATACATCTCAGAATTCATAAACCTAGTCGATAAATTTACAGAAAATAAACCCTTTTGTCTTCCCGATTCAATAAATAATGATAAATTCAGAACCAGTCTCGAAAGAAATTATTATGGTGCTCTCTCCGAATGCCTGGTTTCTAGACGATTTGATGAGTTTAGCCAATTATTTAATTATTCTGACAAGCTAGGAATCTTTATTGATGTCTCTAGTATTGATGTTGTGGGAATTATTAGTAAATTACATGTAGACGGTATTATAAGTAGAGATATTGGTAGAATTTTTGAACTTGTTAGCTTTTTTAATAAATACAACTTATTTGAGAGAAATTTCACTTTAGAGGAATTAAAAATAGTTCAAGAAATAAAAGAAGATGATAAACTACTTATTACCACATTAAAGGATTTATTTGGAAATGTCTCGGATTCATTAATATTTTATGTCTGTAAAATAATGCCACACGATTATGTAGTATGGTTAAACGAACCAGGATTTGTAATTGATCCCAATTTTTTAAAAAACTGGACTGACTTTTTCTCAATTTATGGTTTAAGCATTAGGAATTTAGGGAGAGTAGAAGATTTTATAAAAAAGGTTGAAACTAAGCAAAGTGAGGACATTATAACTTTAGAATTTAACCCACGCTACATTTATAATGTATTTGGAGATCGTATTTTACGTGAATATCATGAAATACATCTTGTTTACCCAGAGAATATCATTAAAAATAAAGAGAATATCTTGAACAAAGATAATTATAATTTCTATAGTTTATCAATGATTATTTTCGGGGGATTAGGCCCAGAGGGTTTTGGATTCACCTATTCTACTCCTAAAGGCGAAGTCATTGAAATTTGTTCCGATCAAAAGGAAACCGAAGCTATAATAATACAGTTCAAACAGTACCTAAAAAGAAAATTTTTAGATAAGCTTGAAAAAGAAATGGACAATTTAAATATAGTTTTCGACATTAGAAGAAAAGTCATCAAGTATTTATCAGATGTTATCAATCCCAAAGATTTAATTAGTTATTATAATAAGAATTCGATTTTAAGAAAAATTAGAAACTTCTTGTTTCAATTTAATGAATTTCAGAAAATAGACGAATCCGAAATAGAAGAAATCCTGAGAGACATTTTTATTGCAATTTCAATAATTCTTAAAAGGGTCAAACTTAAAGATCAATTCATGACACGGATGGATTTAGTAGCTAACGGTAAATTAAAATCTGAGGATATAGCAAAACTCACAAGTTTAAGAGGAAAATCCCATTATGACGTATTACGGGAGAGAATTTTCCTCCAAAATAAGCCAAAATGGTTTTTCAAAGACTATCCTGAAGAAATAAAAGATTTAGAAAAGAAATATCGTAAAATAGTTGAAAGAGAATATGGGGTTAAAAATTAACACCACTCTTTTCCTGATCATA
>LAZR01001557.1_pt1 | contig 14409 bp, 18 predicted proteins | sample 329461 | NCBI WGS metagenome assembly LAZR01 (sample SAMN03002196, study PRJNA259156) | marine sediment metagenome | biome: sea floor; feature: Hydrothermal impacted sediments; material: marine sediment; isolation source: Loki non-amplified sample from Loki's castle hydrothermal vent sediment ...
CATAAAGGCTCCCTTCCTTAAACGAAGTTGACGTGTGAAGGATTTTGATTAACCATGTATCTGATTGTCTCGTTCTTATGCTCAAGTGGGCATACCGCACACGCCCTTGCGTCAAACGTTGCTATAGCTTCTTTCTTCGCAGTGCTCTTGAACCAATCACCAAAGGATTGCTCACGTAGATCCCCAATCTCACCAAGCTGCGTATACGCTGTATAACAACAGCGATAGACCCTGAGGTTACCACCAATATAGAGCACAAAATGCTGCATCCCGCACAAGGATTCAGCGGGTGTACGTCCCAAGACCAAATCGAATAAATCAATAACCTCAAAATCCGACGTCGCCTCCCCCTTCGCCAGATGCAAGTAGTGATGTACCTCGGAAAGCACATGAGCAAACGGCGCGCCCTGGGCGGTAGATTGCATGGAAGCGAGCCTCACGTACTGCGCCTGAGTTGCACGAATAGCACGCACCCCTTCCACTAGATTCTTATAATTCTCCGGTGTTACAACATATCCCGCCCCTACCACACAACTCCGCAGAGCACACACCTCCACAACCTGCGCCAGGTTAGTAAGAGCACACTGGTATTGTTCGGAAGGCACACGCCGTATAGCAGCGTACTCATCCGCCGTACCCGCATCAATTGAGAAACGCACATACGTAAATCTGCTCAACACCTCTTCCCATCCCTTTCGCAACAGAATACCATTGGTATTGAGTGAGCACTCGAGACCCAAGTCAAGTGCATGTTGGAAGATCTCCAAATGGTTTGGATGCACTGTTGGTTCACCACCGCCGGTAAAGATAATACTCCGAACCCCCATACGCGCCGCATCGTCCAAAATCTCCAAGGCCTTGTCCCGCCCAATCATGCGGTTAGGATTATGGTTGCGCTTCCCATCTTCCCACTCCACGAAACCTTCAGAGGAGAGACCAGCTTCCGCACGGTAGGCACAGAAGTGACAGGCCTGGTTACATAGATCAGAGAGAATGAATTGAAGCTCCACCGGGGCGATCTGCTCCCCTGCGCGTAGCTGTGCGATGCGATCAATGTGCCATGCCGCTTTTAGTTCTGAGTAGTATTGTCCCATATGGCATACAATCCTTGTGGATGTGGATGACGATCCGGACGGAACGATTGCGTGGTCCATCCATCCGCTGCTGTGAACTCCTCGGGCAGCCAACCACTGCGATGCGTCTGCCAGCTATGCCCACCCAACCCCCAACCATCTTTCGTCTGCTCCATGAAGCCCCAAGGCGTATAGATGACCACTTGCACCCTTGCCATCGCCTTCGCCTGCTCGAGGACATGGAGTGCAGGCTCCTTCTCCATGTGCTCGATCACATCCAAGAGGTACACAGCGTCGATGCGATCAAACATAAGCAGGTCCAATGCTTCCACAGCCGTCATCTGATACACCTCAAACTGGGCCGCCTCGAGGAGTTCGCAGTACGGCTCATAAGGCTCAATGCAAACGTGGTGCTTCGGTTTATACCAATTGAACGGACGGATGCCTGCACCTACATCCATCACCACGTCACATTCAATAACACCCTTCGGACGTGGTAGGGTATGGCGGAGCAGTCCAGTCTTCTTCTTAGGCTTCTTCATCTACCCCTCTTTCCAAATAACCATTCACCTGGTCTCATGATCTACTTAACCGCTCACGCCCGAGTCTAAGTTAACGACGAGTTGAACCTACAACCTCGGCACCAAGCTTACACGAATCCGCAATGGGAGAGAGACTTAGAACGCCATTGACACGAACCAAATGATTCCGCGTTTCTCCACCACTGTCCAATATGCTACAGGATGCCAACATGAAACGCCCGTCCGTTGCTGGACGCTGGGCTCTCACTTCCACAAGTGCTCCCAACTGGTCCATCTCAATTTGCAACGTGACGTCACCACAACCCACCTCCAGGTGATCCCCTTTCTCAAGGACCACGTATGTCTTACGGTACGTCTTCATGACTCTGTACTCCTTTCCGGCGCGCGGTTAGATGAGTCATGAGCCAGGTGAATGGTCATTTACACTTTTACTTTCTTCATTGCGCGGTCTCCCGCATCACTCTTCTTTCTGCACAAACCACGTGCCGTCTGCGTCCTTCTGTACTGCCCAACCCATACTCACTGCCGCTTCATCCACCGCAACACGCACGCCGAAGCATTGCCCCGCACCCCTACTCCGCGCCTCTTGCTCCGCATTGTAATAATCATGCCCACATAACCACCCACCAAAAGCTACCTTGGGCCACCATGCTTCGAGGTCCGCCTTCACGCCTTCATAACTGTGGTCTGCATCCAGGAACACGAAGTCACATTGTCCATCCTCGAAACCCATCGCCGCTTGCACCGAGGTCTGATGCAATAGGATAGCACGTCCTCGGTACCGTTGCACCACCTTAAGCGCCTGTGTCTTGTTTCCATACTGCCTACTCTCATCTAGCCTAGCATGATAGTCCTTGGACGCTACGTATGCCACAGGTTGCGCAGTCATTGGCAACCAATTGTCTACCATGTAGAGTCGCAACCCTGGATGACCACGAAGCAGCACAGCAGACATCCTACCCTGGAACACTCCCACCTCTACACCCACTGGGCTGGGGCGCGAGCGGATGCGATTAAGCACGGCGTCCGTACGAAGCACTGCCGTTCGGTTACTCACTAGTGCACTTCCCACTTCACAGGTAACTCTGCGTGGTAGTAGTCCGGGCACCCATGCCCCTCCGTTACCTTCCGCCAACCCGCCCCCGCCTTATGTTCTTGTGTGAAAGCATCTTCCGGAAACGCATCATCGTCCAAGTAGAACGTCTGATTATTGTAGCGCACCTTGACCGCATTACGCTCTTGCCCTTCCAGCTCCGCACACCACCACGTTGGTGCTCCAGACTTCCCAACCACCACCCTTACCTTCGTACACTCCGTCCTCTCCCCATTCCAGTATGTCTCCACAGGTATGTCCACCAGCTCATCGCAGTAACGTTCCATCTCATCGAAGTACTCTGCAAGGGCCTGGTCTATAGTGAAGCCTTGTTCCTTCAACCAGCTCCGCAATATCCGCGCCGGGTTGCCGTCCCACCCTTCAGTCTTGTGTTTCACGCAGGCACCCACTTCCCTTTACGGCGGATGTCTTACAAGCAGACCTGCGCGAGGGACGTTGGGTATGTGCTTCATGCTGTCCCCCTCCTCTAGGTAATGTAACTTGCCACGGACGCGGACGTCCATGGAAGCACACGACGCGGGCATCCTGGGGCATGGTCTTCTCTTTGGGCTCACGTATGTCTGCCTTGTAACTGATCACCTGCCCAGGGAGTAAGCGCTGCCACCGACGCGGACGGTCATACCCAAACGCCCCGCCTATAAACTCTTGGTCCCCCCGCACGCGCATCATCGGCGTCCGTGGGTCTCTAATCCATTTGTCCCACACCACGTGGCGCACGTCCATGGGTAGATACATCAGCCCACTGCCCAACATTCCTGGGTTGTAGAAGTCATCGAGCATAGTCAATTGATTGACCAACACGATGTCTGTCAAGTCACCCACCACCACCGTGTCGAGATCGAAGTAGAGGATGTCCCCAAGGTAGTCCAAGTCCGGACGGAAGAGTTCCAACTTACTCCACCATCCCGGCCAATTATGCTTCAACGGGATGGGGGTGACTAAGGGCACGTCGTTGTCCGCCTCGCGCACGTCAGACAGCACTTCGAAGCGGAAGGGCATGGTGCGAAACGGCCACCACCTTACTAGGCCATCATAGAGCTGGCGGACATGGGCAGGCTTAAAGTCCTTGCCGCTTCGCAGCACGCATACCACAGTGACGCCTGGATCTAAATCACGTAACCTCACAGCACCATACCAAATAACGCTACCAAGCCCACCCACCATTTCCACAATAGAACAAACACTACCCCAATAAAATACCTCATATCACCCTCGCCTTCAATGCATCATGCAAGTGGATCATTCCTACCACGTTCCGCATCTCATCTAGCACCGGCAACGCCATCACGCCCGCCGTTTGCATCTGCGTTATTACATCCATCACCAATAATGCGGGACCTGTAATCTCCGCAGGCACACTAGCTGTAGCATCGGCCACTTCCGCCTTCGCCCACCGTTCATCATAGCGTTTAATGTAACGCGACACATCACCCGCCGTCACTACACCGTGGAACACTCCCGCTCTCGATACGATTAACGTGCCCCGGTGCACCCCCAACCGCACCATTGCCGTCAGCAGCGTGTCCTGCGGCATCACGTAGCCCACGTCTTGCCCTGTCACCATTACATCCTTCACAGTCAACGTTAAACGCCTACCGAGGCTGCCGCTCTTGTGTAGTGCGGCGAATTGTTCTGGACCAAAGCCACGTTCCTTTTGTAATGCAAGCGCGAGGGCATCCCCAAGGACCATTGCCTGTGTCGCTGAGCTTGTTGGCGTCAGTCCGTATTGACATGCCTCCTCCGCACTGTGCTCCAGCACTATGTCTGCCCACTTAGCCAACACTGATTCAGGTGCGGCTGTGATAAGTACAATAGGCAAGCCCAACCGATCCGCATACGCTCCCATCCCTCGCAACTCATCACTCTCTCCGCTCCGGGATACCATCAACAGTATATCCCCTTTCATCATTTTACCCATGTCACCGTGCAGGGCGCCCGCGGGGCTGAGGTACCAGGCGCACGTCCCTGTCACTGTGAGCGTGGCAGCGATACGTTGTGCCACCAACCCGCTCTTGCCCACTCCCGCAACTACCACGCGCCCCGGCGGGTAGCTCGCAAGCAACCGCACCGCTGCCACAAAGGACGCACCCACCTCCAGACCCTCCAACGCCTGTGCCTCCTCAGCAATGACGCGGTTCCCTTCTGCTACGATTTCCTGCTCTGTTAAAGTCATTGACCACTCTCTTCCTTAGTCCTCGGTTGGATTGCAATGCCGTGCATGTCGATGATACAGTTTGGGTCAGAGGGACGAGACATTATATACTGATAGTCCGCCTCCTCTAGCTTAGTCCGGATCTCTCGATAAGCTTCCTCCGACACCTCAAGCACGACATAGGTATAAGTCATCACTCTCTTCCTTGGTTTAAACGCACACCCTCCGGTGGTGATCCTTTTAACATTACCCAGCCACGCGGAGCGCCTGTGTCATACTCGTATTGTCTGCACCCACCACACCACCGCACCTTCCACTCATCCGTCGCCCGGTGTGGTGTTACTTTCAAATGCACCACTACAGCCTGTGTCTGGGGCGTCATGCCCTTGCCGCTAGCTTAAAGACATCACCGACGCTCATGCCACGCAACCGATCCAAATCTTCTAAGCTGTCCACGCTCTGCGGGCGCATCACCTTCGTCTCTCCTGCACCAAAAGTCATTCCGTGGTCCAATGGACGCAATTGCTCCAGTCCCCACAAAGACTCGCGATGACCCTTCGGCCATGCTATCCACTGCGCCAACGTCTGCGGCCGGTAGGCATAAATACCCAAGTGGTGCGCCACAACGGAAGACGGATGGTATAGTCTCATCTCTTTCGATTGTGACTCCAGCCTGAAGAAGTCCAGGCACTTTCGATCATCTATCAACACCTTCACCCGATTGGAATTAGTTAGCATGTCAGGCAAAAGCTTCGCTGCCATCGTCCCCACATCAAAGCCCGCCTGCACCTGCTCGACGGCCCCTTCAATGTGCTCGTTGGAAACGAATAGCTGGTCCCCTTGCACGTTCACAATGATGTCCCGCTCCGTCTGATACTCTGGGTAGTTGTCCAGTGTTGCCGCCACCCGCTCTGTACCATTGCGATACTGCCCTGGCGTCATACACACTTCCACCACATGTTCCACCGCCTGGGCAACCTTACGACTGTCGGTTGACAACACTACCTTCGCTTCCCCCGCGGACGCCAGTACATCCGCCACCACATGTTCAATCACCGTACTGTGCCACAAGGACCGCAGGGGCTTGTCTACCAGGCGTCGCGACAACCGCCTCGCTGGGATCACTATGAGTACGTGCTTAGGGTGCAACACAGCGCAACGCCTTTCGCTTATTGGCCAACCTTCGCCTGGCTGCACACACTCGTAGCCTTGCACGATGACACGTTACACATCTACGATAGTTATGATGATGCAGCGAAACAATCACCACGAGGTTCTCTCCCGTCAACGGGTGTCCGTGCTTGCAATGCGTCTTACGACTCTGCCACCCAGGCACGCCCTTCACCCCTATCGTCCGCATCCGAACACGACATTAGTGGACACTATATAATCCTTAGCAATTCCGCCCATTGTTACTCGTCCCCTCCACCAGCTGCACCCAAGGGCGGCTCGTCCACTTGTCCTGGCTCGCGTTGCAAGAGCCACACATTACGATCCGAGTCCACCTCGATCAACTTCCGTGGGTCGCCACCCATTGGCGTCAGCTCCTTCGCCGCCTTCGCCCGCGTAAGGTTGGCCTCTGCAATGTCCTTGTCCGATAGCTCGAAGAGCGTGGGCCATACGACCGTGTACCCTTCCTTGCTTGGCGCCGGTAGCGCTTTCACTCCTACCAGCCTGTCGATGAAGGCGCGCAAGATGTTGGGCTCTGCGTGCTGTTCCTGCCGTTCGTTGACCATACCGAAGTAGTTCCGTTCGTCCTGGGCACTGGCCAACTCCCCCATCTCACTTCCGAACAGGACGCGGGTTGGGATGCCGGAGCCTACGCCCATGATGTTCTTATACATTTCCAATGCGTCCCCAGGCTTGGGCACCTCACCCGTCTTCCACTCCAGCTCCGTGCCTTGGCCTACGAACTGGCGGCGGAGGTCATGTACGATGGCCTCCAACGCTACGCCCATCTCATCTATCTGCGCCTGTGTTATCTCCAGCGTCGGATCGACCTTGGCTTGCAACAACCTACTCGCCAGTTGCCAGTACGCCTCTCCTGTGCTGGCGGTCACCTTCAGCAAGTCCGTCAACGCATTCAACACCCGCTTCAGCGCTGGGCGTCCAAACACCTCGTCCTCCAACGGGTCCTCGGCCACATGGATGATGCGGCTGTGGTGTACGAGGAGCTTCTTATCTCCGAACTCCTTAACACCTGTACTCAAGTTGAGCTTATAGGTGTCAGGGAAACCGAAGCGCTCATGCCCTGGATTAGTAACCCACGAAGCAATCTCCGCCCGCTTTTGATTGTAACTGGACAGGAACAAGATGTCATCGCCCCCCGTCACTACCTCCATCGGCGTCTTCAAGGACATGTCATCCTCTTCCCGCCTACCGATCAAGAGCACCGCATACTGTCCAATACGACTGAGGCGGTCTACCTTCTCGAAGTGTCGCCACACCTTCAACCGTGGGGCTAAGGCTATCCATGCCTTCTCGAACTCCGTATCCTCCTTCTTCTCCCGCTTGTCCTTCGACAACGTGCCGTCTATGATCTCCGCCGGCGTGCGCCACGTTGTCTTAGCGGGCATGTCTACAATACGCCCCGCTACGGGGTCACGTTCGTAGAGCGCCTTGTAGTGATCGAAGTTCTCTGTCCCCTCCTTGATGTAACCGGCGGACGCATAGACGTCCCGCGCCCCTTGGTACTGGAGGCCCGCCTTACGAAGGAAGCTGAAGCGTCCAGTGGTCATGTCCGTCGGCAGGTTGGCCATGGCCGTAATGAGGGCATCCTTCCCCTGGACCTTGTTACCTGTGGGCGTCATGTACCAACCACCGCCCAAGTATTTCGTTCCGGGTAGCTTAGTTCGTTGTCTTGCCATCAGGACCTCTCTATTACCAAATCGACATCCCCCATACAGGTATCGACGGTCACGGTAGCTGCTCTAGCCACCTCACCCGCCCGCTCACTTGAACCATACTTGCCGTACTCAATGCCCTGCACGATGCCAACCTTACTCCGTCGTGCTAAGTGCCAACGAAAGGCGCCGGCGGCAAGTTGATGGCGTCCCGCATACGTACGAACCACTACTGCATCATCCCCATAAGGCCATGGGTGTCCTGCGGCCTTGAACCGTGCAATCAGCTTCCGTGCTAACACCTGCCCTCTCATCTGCACGCTTCACAATCGAAGGTCTGACGCGCTGGCCGTCTTACAGCCGTTATCCACACTTCATGCCCACATGCCAAAGTCAGACACCATCTCTTTGCATTCAATGGTGATTGATCGACACGCACTACACGTTGCCTACTCACTGTACAGTCACTCCTGGATTATTTCTAGGTGGTGGTGCGGGCGGCGGTGGCGGTCGTGACGGCCTGCCATAAGGATAGATCATCTGTTGCGGTTGCATCGGTTTTGGATTAGTTGGTCCCACATAACAACCACGCGTTCTGCATAATGTTTTTGGCAACACAATCTTATACTGCATTACCCATAGCCAAAAGTTACAGTTCCGCTCTGCCAACCACTCCATGACACCCGCAATAAATATGAACACTCTCATGCCCACATCACTTTCCGCTTGCCCGTCTTCCCATACAACTTCATGTGCCTGTGCAGCGCCTGGACAAAGGCATCGTTCACGTCCAGCCCCCCTATCCCCGCCTGCAACGCCTCGGATGTAATGCGAAGCAAGCCCTGGCCCTCTCCACTTAACAGTAAATCATATTCGGAGGCTCTGACATAAATGCGACCAGTACTCACGGCGGGCTGCACGGCAGAAGCTCTGGCAAACTTATCGCCCTTCACCGCCACACCCTCAGCCACTATGCCATGAGGCTTAAGGGCCTGTATAGCGCTCTTCCCGCTAGCCTTCTCCTCCACATAATGGGGCAGCCCTTCCAGCTCTGCCATCCACTTCACTAGGTCCGGGAACTCCTTCCAGTCCCAGTCCACGTCATGGATGTAGATAGGGAAGCGTTCCACGCTTGGGTGACCCTCCCCATTGCCTACCCTTACGCTGGGGCCCCTGTAGCTCTCTATCCAAGCCGTCGCACTATTGGCCTCTTCCTTCGTGTACGCTGTATCCCAATCCCGGCCACCGTCGAAGGCATCCGCCGGGAGTGTATCATACTTCCGGAACCATTTCTTAGCCCAGAAGTCTCCCTTCGGGTTCGATGGCCTTTGCTGCCGCTGTGTCGCTGTGGTCAATGTACCACTTCCAGCCCGTATCTTCTTCACCTGCTGAGCGTTAAACCTCCGCGGGGACAGCAATGCTCCCACCTTCCGCTTGTCTTTGATCAGCGTGCAGCTAGGCGGCAACCCTTGTGGCCCGTTCCATCTACCTAATGGGGTGTTCTCTTTCAGCTCATCCATCACCAACACCGTCCACTCCTCTTGCGCCAGTGCTGTGTTCTCACCCATCTCTCTTCTGAACAAAAAGTCCACCGGGTCCTCCACACCCAGGCGCTGCATCACCAGGACGATGGCTGCATTGGGCTCCTGCCTGCTAATCCACTTCTCAGGCCACCAGTCCTGGAACCTCCTCTGATACACTGGGCTCCGTGCCTTCTCCGGGTCCACTGGATCGTCTACCACCCCTAAGTGATAACCATGCCCTAGTGTACCCTCCTGTACCCCCGCCGCCCATAGCTCCCCACCCTCAGGAGGACCCCAGAACTTCTTTGCCTGAGCGCTTGCCCTTAGCACGCCCCCGCTGAAGGTGAAGTACGTGCGCGCCTGCTCTGAGACTTCCCAGGCCCGAGAGGCGTTATAACTAGCCACGCCCACCAGCTTCCGTGGAAACTTGCGGAGGAAGTAACTACAGAGCAGCCTGCTAAAGACCTCCGTCTTGAAGTACCGGGGGGGCAACAGGACCATCAGCCTCAGAATCTCTCTCCGGATGAGACGCTCCGCCTGCTCTACCAACAGATCAATATGCTCGTAGCGCAACAGGTCGGGGTTCACATATTCGATATAGCTCCGGAAGGTAGACCATGGGTTGATGCCCCTACGTACAGACTCTCTCACATGAAGCTCGTGTGCTAAGGTATCTGGAATGGGGACGCCCCTGCTCTGCGCCTCCTCTGCCAACGCCAACGCTTCCTCCAGCGCCGGGTCTCTCCGCGAAGCATAGCTCACTGTCATGCCCCATTCAACTCATGCTGTGGATTAGGGCGCAGGCGTGCGGCGAGCGTTGCTAACCTCTTCGCCAGCTCATCGTCCGAGAGGTCCTGGAGATTGAGGATGTTGACCTCCGGTGCATCACTCATGAGCTTGCGTATCTTAGCCAAGTCCCTTCGTGCTGCCTGTCCATCGTTAAGCGTCAGCTTGCGGATGTACCCTGTCTCCGGGTCGCAGTCTATTGTTTTGATAAGCGTGCCAAACTCTAAGAGGAGTTCCGCTGTGAGGTGAACCTGGGGGCGTCCCTTCTCGTCAAACTTCACTAGCGGCAGCATACTCCCCCGCGCATCCGCCGTCATGCGTGCAATGATCTCCTCGCCTGGTGCCGAGAGTTCATCGAAGCGTTTGAGGATGGCTGCCTTAATCTTGGGCTTCGTCATCAGCTTCGCCCCCGTCGCTTGCAATGTGGCGCGGCTGCCGGTGTAGCCCGCCAGCTTAGCCGCCTCCGTCGCATTGCAATTGGCGCTCCCCGGATAGTAGAACACGAAGAGAGCTTCCTTCCCCGTCAGCCCACCTTCGAATGCCTGCTCTTGTGTTGGTGCGGGTGCAGTGTTATCCGGATCGTGATCCCAGCACAGCGCCCACACGCCCTTCACCTTGCCCTCCACACCGTTACCACCGAGGTGCCTACAAGGCCTACCACTCTGCGTGCGCCCACCAACGTCACCACACTTGTGTCTACACTTTGGACCACAAGTGTGTGGATGATGCTTGCGCCCTTTACTCGAGCGCCGTTTCTTCTTTACTGTCTGCTTCGGCATGTCCGCGCACAATACGGCGTCATACAAGTGCAACGCAAGCGTGTCAAAAGCGTCACCCCGCTTGACGCTACAGTGCAGCACCGCAAGCGATCGGGTAAATGGGACGAAACAAAGGACTTACGTGCCTTCCCTGAGTAAAGCATAGCTAAGTGGTTGCTATATAAGCACTTATAGCATCGCTTAAAAGCTCCCCTTTTTCGACCGATCCAACGGGAGCGACGCTGTAAGTGGTTGCTATATAAGCACTTGCAAAACACTTGCGTCCTTGGGTTGCGTGTCGTAGATTGTAAGTGTAGGTGTAGTAGCATGTAGTTAGGGGTGGATGTTGGAGGGTGCGCTACGTGGACGCGCACTACGGGGATGGCAGCATTGCCGATGCAGTTAGAAACTGCGACCCCGGATCCATAGACGACGCAGACAGCACAGTCAGCGCGGGGGTACACAGAAGTTGTAGCGCGTGGATGGACGGGGAAGTTAGAGCGCCAGCGGAATGCTTAAGGGAACGGGAGCCCGAGGACGTGCTAAGTGGATGGGCGGAAGGTGGGTGTGCAGCACGCACAACAATGGGACGCGGAAGTCGAACAGAAACTAGATGCGCGTTAAGGGCGTTCAGCCAGCGACAGCAACCGACCCCCTCCGCTAAGTGCTTGCGGCGTGCACGGCGTTCACAGCTCGTACGTATTGAGACGTGGACGACGGGCACAAGATTGCAGACAGACGGGATACGGCGGCGCATCTAGTATGCCTCCTCCTTGTAAAGTTTCAAAGCTGAAACGTAGCACGCGCTCAACCGCTTGCCTAGCGGATGCGTGTTACGTCTGCGTGGGTTGGGTACCCACGTACTGATGAGGCAACCCACACACACTACAGGGAGGCAAGAATGCGTTACACATTACACCAGCAGCATGACGTCCAGGCCGAAGCGATGCCGGACGGCACACCCAACATGGCACGCGTGGACTTACATCCGCCGTGGCAGTATGGAACACAGAAGGCGTTGTTGGAAGCCTTCACCAGGGAAGAGAAGATCCTGGGGGAAGGGCAGTATCTCATTGGGTTCGACAACAAGACGCGCACGCAACTCCACTTCAAGTACATTGCCACAGTAGCAGAGCGGTGGGTACACAGAGTGGAAGACTTGGAGCGTGAAGTTGGCTACTGTGAGAAGGAGATACGGAAGTGGACGGCACGCTTGCTAGAGCAAGTGGACGCGCCACAAGCGGACATGACTTACGGGTTCGGCTCGAGCATGGACGTGATAAGGCGCGCCGCAAGTGGTACCGTGTGCCGAGGTGTGCTACAGTACATCGCACAGTTCAGGAAGGATGGGGACACAGCGGAAGAGATGAATGAAAAGATCCGCGTCGAAGCGTTGGAGCAAGTTGTACGCGCCACGCGTTCCCCTTCGTACTCCACTAGCCCAGTGCACAACATCATCGAGCAGCAGACAGCAGCAGCATGGGCAGTAGTGTTGGAGAAGTTCCAGTACCCGTTGGACCGGCAGTAGCCGAAACCGGGTGCACAGTGCATCCGGTCTGCATGGGTTGGGTACCCACGTACTGACGAGGTAACCCACAACACCACTACAGGGAGGCAAGAATGAAACGTCCATCGAAGATCCCGGCGCGGAACAGGAAGCTACGGGCAGCAACGATTCGTGCGATGCAGGCACTGATAGTGCGACACAGGCGCATGATACAAGCGTGCGACGACAGCGGGGGCTGTACCACGACAACGGTGAGGACGAGTTGCGACGCCTACCAGAAGATTTTGGACCGTGTGCAAAAGGCGTGCATCGCTAACGGCACGGTAAACTTCAACAAGCTCCGCAAGGTAGCCAAGTTTGCAGACAAGTTGGACACTGCGGCGCGTGACGAGCTACCAGATGAGCTTTACACACTCTTCAGCATCCTCTCAGAATGGGACGATGGGTCCGACGAAGTGGACAAGGCCATCCTCACAGTCAACGACGCGGAGCAACGCGTTGCGGGCCTCATCGACATACTGGTCGTCGACGTCGACTGGGGCGAGGTGGAGACGCACGCAAGCGAAACGATTGAAGTGCTGCAAGAACTCATGCGACAGGCGCACGAGCAGAACGTCCACCAGATAAGCGGACCGCAGATAGGCGGACCGTAGTAGCCGAAACCGGGCAGCCGTGTTACGCTGTCCGGTCTGCATGGAATGGGAATCCATGTACTGATGAGGCAACCCACGCACAAGGAGGCACACATGAACAAACGAACAAGCGGTACTGAGTCCGGGCGAGCACGCGGGCTCCTAGCGAACATCGAAGAAGTCGAGCGTAGACAGGCAATGTTCCGGGCGCAAGTCGATCGCAAGTGTGCAGCGTGTGGCAAGAATCTGCCAGCGGGTACGGCAATCCTCGCGCACGACAATCACATCTTCTGCGGACGCGCTTGCAAGACCGAAGGACCGAAGGGTGGTGGGTGATGCGCGTCTTCGAAGAAGGCGATGTCGTCATCGTCAAGAACAGGTACGTGAAGATGATTGGACGCATCCTGGAACACAGCACTGGGAACATCCATTGCTTCACGGACGGCAAGTTGGCACGGGCGGAAGACGTAGACTTACTGGATGTCCGCATTGGTGCTCGCGTCCTTGCACAATGCATGACGGCAAAGGATCTAGAACTGTTGCTGGCGTGCAAGGACGTTGAGGCACTGCGGCTGAGGCTCCAGCGCATCTCGCACTCAAGCTACCTGTGCGAAGGGACGTACCGACGGACGGCCGAAGCACCACCCAGGTAGTAATAGCCGAAACCATCCACTCCGGCGGATGGTTTACGTGGAATGGGTATCCACGTACTGATGAGGCAACCCACAAACACAAGGAGGCAATGATGGCAAGACCGAGAAAGAGTACTAAGAAAGCCACAGCCAAGAACGCCTTCCCTAAGCGGAAGAAGAAGGCGCCCGCCAAGTCCGCGCAAACTAAAGCGGACAAGCGGGTCAATGACATGGTGAAGGCGGACGCGGACAAGCGGGTCAATGACACGGCGAAGGCAGACAAGAAGAAAGCTGCGAAGCCCAAAGGCGGTAAGCAACTTGATGAGACGCTCTTGCAGGAAGCACGCGAAGTCCTCCCCCGTCTACAAGCGGGAGAGACGACCATGGGTGCTGAGCGCGACCGCTTAGGGTTCAGCAGCAACCGTCCACTCCGTGAGGCACTCTTCGTGGTGCTAGGTAGTAAGGAAGCCTACTTCGCGTTACTGGAACAGAGGTTGGGTCCACAGCGCGCGGCTGGCATTCCGCAGGTTAGTGACGCAGACGTTCCCGTCAATACATCCAGCCGCTGCACTGAGGGTTGGAGTGGCGCAACGATGGACGTACATGGTCAGTCACACGACGTTGTAATTGATCCAGAAGGTGTGGAGTATGTGCGTGCTCAAGCCAACGAGCGGGCGGACTTGATCGTAGACCACACAGTACGTTTCCCAGACCTGGGGCGCTCACGCTGGCGCCGACGGGAGACAAGTGCTAAGGAACGGGCAGCACGCAAAGAAGCACGCGTGCAAGCACAGGGTGAGCGGGCACGCGTCGTAGCCCAGAACAATAGCGATGGGCACGTCACAGA
>LAZR01001558.1_pt1 | contig 14408 bp, 12 predicted proteins | sample 329461 | NCBI WGS metagenome assembly LAZR01 (sample SAMN03002196, study PRJNA259156) | marine sediment metagenome | biome: sea floor; feature: Hydrothermal impacted sediments; material: marine sediment; isolation source: Loki non-amplified sample from Loki's castle hydrothermal vent sediment ...
TATAAATCTTTTTTTTATCGATCTTCTTAGTAGCTTTGGAATGAATAAAGTTTCTAAAGAAGGTGGTAAAGATCAATTTATATTCCCCGGAACGTCTCTCAACGCTGCATTGCTATCTAATCAAAAAGAAATTGGTTTTAAGGGAATTTTTGCCAATGATATTAACCCAAATGAGAGAAATGTGCTTAATGAAAGATTGAAATCATTAAATGAAACTATAAAAAATAAGAACGAATTAGACATTAACGTAAGTAAAGAAAAAGTAGATTCAAATAAATGGGTAATTGGAACTCTTGAAAACCTCAAAAAAAAGAATAGGACTTTCAACTATTTAATGATCATTGATAACCAAGGATTAGATATTGAGTATAAAACAATTAAAAATATACGAGAAATTCACAATTTTGGAGACATCATTATAACACTTCAAGTAGCCGGGATCAAACGAAATTTGAAACAAAATCCTGAAATCGTTAAAAAATTCTTCGGTATAAGTGTACCCGCTGATACAAAAAAAGATAAACTATCTAATCTCTATAAAAAACAACTACAGAAGTTAGATTTTGGTAGGATAGAAGAATTAAACGTTACAACTCAAAGTGGTTTTTATTATACATTATTGTTCTGCTGTAGAAAAGGAGTTAGTGGGGATTGGTTAGAAATGATTAAATATTATAGAAATAAAAGATTTCGCTCTTGGACTGATGCTGATGTAAAAAGAATGTGGGATGTTGCTGTAGGTAAGTCAAAAACGATGAATACTTACTTCTAATCTAGATACATTTTATCCATGTGCATTTTAAACGAAGCTAATTTTATTCCTATATTTTTAATTCATGGATCCATGTTTATCTAATCTTAAAGAACTGTAAAGTACATTAAAATTTCGCGGTTCTATAAAAAAAAGGATGATTCAATATTTATATTATTCAACAATATATTTTAATTCCCAACAAGACTAATTCTAATTATTGTATAAACTCGTTTCAGAATTTTAGATGCTAATTAATAACTTAGATTGTGAAAACCCACATGTCATGAGATTATTTTACAGATTCATTTAAATCCATTACACAGTAATAGAAGTCATAATATACAAATAAAATATAAAAAAGAAAGAAAAAAAACTTTTAAGCAGATACCTTATTCTTTTCGATTATCCAAGAATCTATCATGAAAAATTGCTTAGAGCCCTTTTCGGAAGTGAAATTTGATTTGATGGTAGATTTCGGAAACCAGATTTCATTGTTGTCGTTCAATTGAAGCTATAAAACTATACATGAGATCCATATCATTATGCTCAGATTGGATAATGTCGAGTTAACGACAATATATAGTTTTTTTGTTTTTTAAATTTCTCATTAGATGAAAATTTTTTAACCAAATATAAAGGATTTTTAATTTCATTCTCTTCTTGACAGTTTAAATAATTTCATATTTCTAACCATCATTATTAATAACTTAATATTAAAGAATAAAAGCTAAAGCCAAATTACTAGTTTTGAAATTATTAATATTTACTAAAAAATATTTATTTATTTAAAAACAAAAAAAAATTAAAATAAAAAAAGTAACTAAAAACTTGGTAAAATGTTATGAAGTTGATTGAATATTCAATTGAAAAATATAGATCCATAAATGAACGTATTATATTACCAATTCATGACATATCAGTGTTGATCGGTCAAAATGGAGGGGGTAAAACTACTACTTTAGATGCTTTGAACTTATTTTTTGAAATCCGCAGCACAATGGAGGAAAAAGATGACATTAATAACAAAAATTCCGAAGTTGGGGAGATCATTTTCTCCTGTGAATTTGAAATAACGGATCAAGAAAGAAATTTCTTCCAAAAGTACAATAAAGATTTAAAAAAAGGTGAAAGGTTGACGATCTTTAAGAAGTTTGATATCAGAAAAAATGAATCATATTATTTTATTTATGCACTAGGAACTGGTACTGCTCTGGATAATCTTAATTTGGGATCAAATAGAGCACCTTATGAAAAATTATGCAAAATTCATAATATTGATTATGGTAAAAAGAATATTGATCAAATGAAGGAAGAATTACAATGTGTTTGTGATCAACTTCCCAAAAAAGAACAAGTAGAGAAAAAAATCGATAAAAATTCGTTAAGAAATTACTTACCAAGATATATTTTGCTTTCTTCAGAGAATTCACCTGATCCAAAAAGAAAGATGATAGAAATCTTAAAAAGTACTCTTAAAGATCAAGTGAAGGAGTTAAATATTGATAATGAAGTTAATACAATTACAAATGTTGTTATAGATGTTTGCAATCAAAAAATTAGGGAAGCAAATACCTCAATCAAGAAGTATTGTAAGGATATAGAAAAAATTGATATAAATCCTCGATATGAGGTTCTTCAAGGTTTAAATTTAGATGAATTCAATATAATAAAAGTAGGTGGAACTAAGGTAAAATTTGAATCTGAATCCACAGGGAAGAGAAAACAAATAATGTTAGGGCTCTATGAATGGTCTAATCTTCAAATTACTGAAGACCTCAGTGATAATTTCATTATTGCTTTCGATGAGCCAGATCTTCATTTTGATTACATTCAAATATCAAATTTATTGGAAATATTGAAAAATTTTTCCGAAAAAGAAAATGTTCAAGTTGTAGTTGTCACGCATTCAATTAAATTAATTGATAACTTTCCTCCGAATCATATAGCTCATTTTGGGTTAAATAAAAATGATGAGACTGAACTATTAACTATAACCGATGATGAATACGTACAAATTGGTGAGTTTCTTAAAAATCTATCGTTTTCAATTGGTTTTCGAAGTGCTTTTCTTTTTTTTGAAAAGATTTTTGTAATTGTTGAAGGTGATTCTGAATATAAAGCTTTTCCTATATTATTTGAATTAATCAATGAAAGAACCCATTTTGAGGCAGGAATTTCGTTTATAAATGCTGAAGATAATATTCAAGCACTAAAGTTTGCCAAATTTTTAAGAGATAACAAACGGATGGTCGTACTTATAGTTGATAGAGCTTCAAAAAAAAGGAAAGAATTTCGAGAGTCAGGATTAAGAAAACTTGGATTTATGGAAGGAAAAGATCTATTTTTTGCTGGAAAAGAATCTGATTCTGAAGGTGAGTTTGAGGGTGAGTTTACATCTGAGCAATGGATAAAGATGCTGAATGAATCATATACCAAAAAGAGCGGAGAAGAATGGGTAATCGAAGAAATAGATTTTATTAGAGGTGATGGAAAAATCTCTGAAAAAATTGTTAATTTAATTGAGAAAAATTGTGTAGAACAGGCTTCAAAACCAGTTTTAGCTAAAAAAATTGCTAAGTCCATTGAAATGAAAAGTGAACTCTCACAAAATTTAACAAACATTTTATATAAAATCAATTCAAAATCAAGTTCAGTGTGGTGATTTAAATCAATATTAAAGCAAAAATAATTAAAGCTGCTCAAAATTTGAATTTAATTAGGCTAAAAGCAAAGAAAATAAACGGTTCATATACAGAAAGAGTTTGTGAACCATATTCGTTTCGTGAAAAAAAGAATGGTACCATTTTTCACTTTTTCTGTCGATTAAGAAATGATTGGAGATCTTTAAGATTAGATAATATTTTTTTAGTTGAAATCCTCGAAGAAAAATATGATCCTCGAGAAATTGTTGAATTTTGATATTGTTAGATAATTAGTATATTCCAAAGATACTTTGTTGTAGTTCTCTCGGACCAACAAATTTCGGTCCTTTATACATCCATTCTCCCATTTCCTTTAGTATTATTACTTCCTCTTCAATCAAAATTTATCTTTCATAAAATAGGAAAAAATAGAGGTTACATGGATAGCATAGATGTCTCAGGAATCTAAATAAATCCAAATCAGGCTTACCGCGAAGGCATAATAACATTCAATCAAATGCAAGGCTTACAATCAAAGTTGTAACTGATAATTCAAAAGGTTTTATACAAAAATAAGGTATCCGAAGTTAGATGAAAGATTATATTTTTTGGTAAGAAGCGGAATTACGACCTTGCTTAAGTCAGTTACTTTGGGACGGGAAGATCAGTTTTATTAAAGCTATCAGGTTTAACTCAAAATAGAGAAGGGTTACTTATATGGCTTGAACAGAGTAGGTGGATACATATTCTGGACGAACATGCTCATGAATTTAAAGATATGTTTGGTATAGAAGATAATCCTTATACTATAGGTAATTTTATCTTAGGGGCCATTACAAAATATCCGATCTATAAAACTTTACCCGGAGGAGGTGGGAACTCCAAACTTTATGTTTATAGTCTTCATAAGTACGGTCTAAATAAATTTTTAAAAGTTTTGGTTCTTCTTGACGGTCGTCACGATGGTTATATAGTCACCGCGTTTCCCGCTGATCATCCTTATTAGATTTCTTTTACACTGCTTAAATTTATATTAGAGTTTTTCTTTTTTTATATTAAATTAAGGTTTAATTATATTGAAAGTCTTTATCTCGGATATTACTATTATAAAAGGTAAGCCTCATTGCTCTGATTACTACGAGTTAGTTGGAGAACTGCAAAGTGGATTAAGGATTTACGTTAATAATTACCGTTACGATCTTAAAGATTATATTGGTCGTTATGTTGAGATGTTATTATGCGTTTTGAGGTCTCCATACTTAGAGTTAGAAAGAGGAATTGATAATCAACTGTTTTTACCATGGGAATATTATTCAATTGAAGCCATAGATGAATTAAAAAAGAAACTTGGAGTTGATATTGCAAATAATAAAAAAAAACTTATATTAAATGGTGAATATATTGATTATTATATTATCCCTGAAGAATGGGTACCTCCTATAATACCGAGATCATTTCAAATTCTTCTTAAAGGGCATCTGCTCTTAGGACCAAAGATGGCGTGTTTCTTTTAAATCCTGTTCATTTAGAAAAGAGTGTGCCTAGTGATCAATTTCCACGAGAAGTGTCCATAGGTACAGGGTGTATTGATTTAGCAGCTTGGTACCCACTTTAATGTTAGAACTTGAACTTCCATATGCTATATAAATGGAAAATTTGATATGAATAGAGGAAAATATTCTAAGGAACTCTCTGATTTATCTAACTTAACTTATTCAGAATTTAAAAACACAATGGAAACAACCATAAGCAAATTTGACAGATCCTTTAAGACCAGAGGAAAAATTGCAATTATTATTTCAAACAAACGAGATAATGGTACACTAATAAATATTGAGCAGGACATTAACAATTTATTTCAAAAATACTACACTTTAAGACATAAAATTATTGTCCCTTACCATAATACCTACGAACAAACCTATAAAAGAGCTGAAAAATGGTCAAAAAGAGATTTCCTTCTAATTGGTCATAGAACCTTATTCATATATTAAAAATTATGACCACTTTGAAATGAGTTTTATCACCGTTTAAAGAGGTTGTAATATATTCAAAGACAAATCAAATTTCCTTTTTCTTTTAATGTATTTTAATTAACCAAACAATTTAAATAATCAAATAGATTTTTATTTAATGTTATAAATCTGAAGAGAATCATCCGTATGCCGACAAATTTAGGAGAGGAAGAAATCTTAAGAAAAAAAGTGTGGAAAATTATTAATCTAACTGAAGCAAATCGTTTATACGTTCATTATAAAACCTTGACATTTAAAAAGATAGGAAAAGTAAGTTCTAAAATAAAGTTAATAAGGCTTCCTGAGATTTTGACTATATGTGTATTGAACGCTTTGGTTCCTAATTCTGCTATGCTTCTAACGGGTGGTCATGGTTCTGGGAAGACAACACTCGTAAAGCTTTTGGGACGTATGTTTACAGCCAGATCACTTCGCGAAATTGAAAATTCAATTATTAGGGGACATCCGCAACTTACAGAAGAAAAACTCATAGGAACACTAAAATTAGGAAAATTGATGAAGGATGGGGAGGAAGAGGTCGTTTGGAGACAGTTTGTTACAAGTTTTTGGAAGATTATTGATGAAGTTAACCGTCTCACTCCTTATGCTCAAGATATATTATTATCACTGCTTGCTGAGGGTACTGTTAAATATTATGATTCTATAATAACAATTAATAAATTTTGCTTGTTTGGAACAATAAACCCTAATGATGTAGGGACTTTTGAATTATCTCAGCCATTTTTAGATAGGTTTGGCATTTCAGTTCCTATCGCGATGCCAGCTAGTCATGATTTACAATTAATTTTAGCAGGCAAAGATGAGAAATTTTCAGGTTTAGATGAGTTAATTCAGGTCCCTAAAGTATTGTCACTAGATGAATTGATGGAAATCTGGTATTACGTTAATAGAATATCGTTCTCCTGATGTAAATAATTTTATACATGCTATAATAAGAGAATTTACTTTATGTTCAAGAATTGACAAAGGAAGTAGTGAAAGTATAAAACCTAGTGAAGGATTATGTTCTGGTTGCCATTTTAATACAGCTCAAAACATTTGTAATAAAATAGATACGATTTTGAGTGTCCGTGTAGCCAAAGACCTATTGAGATATTCAAAAGCTCTCGCTTGGTTATTGGATATCAATAAAATTGATGTGAATATTGTTAATACTATCGCACCATATGTAATTTCGCATCGAGTGGCCTATGTAAAGAGAGAACTTGATAAGTCGCCTTATTATGGCAATAAATATGAGTTCTGTAAGAATATTTTAAAATCGGTTCAAAAGCGATTTAAGAATCGAGAATCATGTTATCAAATTGTTTCTAGGTTCCGAGATGGAGAACCTAAAGAAACTGATTTAGCTGAGTTAAAAAAGTTCGAGAAAAATGATCTAATTGTAAAGTATGACCTAATCCCATTTGTTAATTCTATTCTTAAAAATAAGCAATACGCCCCATTAGCACAACAGATAAAAGAAGCAGGTAAAAAAGGTGATATAAATAAACTTGCTGAAATTCGTGATAATCTTTTGGAAAAAATTGATATCCCGAACAGAGGGGATTTAATTGAATGGTGTAACCACGAATTATACAGACAAACTGTCACTGATTATGTGATCAAATATTCCTACTGGAAAGATGTGTGGGCTGATATAGCTTCTGAATTTCCTAACTTAGACCAACCATTAAAAGACGCATTCAACCAAAGACAAACAAAACAAATCCGGACAGAAGATCTCTTAATTGAGGTAAATGTTACTGGAACTGAGGATGATTCTTTAGTGAATATTCAAGTTTCAGGGGGTTCTGATGCTTTGAAGCTAAGATCTTTAATGGATAATTTAAGTTTTATTCAAAAAGAAGAATAAATATAAAAATAGATAACTTTCTTTTAATTTAATATTCCATCTCTATCGGTTTAATTTGTTTGAGAAACAAATCTGCTATTGAAAGCCATTTCCTTTTAGTTTCAGGATCTTTTATGGTTTTATTTACTAAATTTTTCCCTTTTTCGAGATTCTCTAGACCTGATTCAAAATTTCCAAGTGCGTTATAACATATACCTAATTTGATATATGTTTGGTAAATATACCAATCATGAGACCCCAGAACCATAGCTTTTACGAATTTTTTAGCAGCTTCTTCATAGTCCTCAAAATACATTAAAATTTCACCATAAGTATCATAATAAATTCCTGAGTCAGGTTCATTTTCTATGAGTTTCTGAATTGTTTTTATTGCTTCTTCTTTCTTATCTAAATATTGCATCCAATAAGCTTTATAACAAATAAGATCATTGTCTCCTGGATATTTTTGAATTAATTCATTAATGATTTCTAATCCAGCTTCAATATTTTGCATTCTTTTAAGAACAGCTGCTTTTAGTATTTTAATATCTTTTTCACTTTCAGGAAAGGTTTCAAGCAAATTATCTAATAATTTTAATGCTCCTTGGTATTTGTTAAAATAAATCAATATTCTAACCTTAAGATAGTATAAATCAAGGTTTTCTGGCTTTAATTCAATTTGTTTATCAATCCCTTTTATTTGTTCTTCATATTGGTTTTTGGTATTTTCAGAGAATTGCGATTGAAAAATATCTGTTATATTCTGCCAAATGATCCCCTCTAACTTATCATGAGTTTCTTTTAATTCTTTTTTAATCTCAATCTTATAAGCTAGATATTTAATATATTCTGGTAAAAACTCGTGTAATGATGCAGTTAATTCTTTATTAAATAAGGATTCACAACTCTTTTTTGCAATATCATTTATAATGGATTTCACATTTATTGTAGGCGTTTTTGGTGTTGTTTTTGAAAAAAGTTTATTCAAATAAGTTGCTTTAGTAATTATATTCTCTGTAATTACTTGAAGCATTCTTTCTATTTCTCCATCTGATTGAAAGTAGTATTGTTCACCTGAGGGCTGTCTTATCTTAAAAAATCTTAAAGGATATATTTTACCTTCTGAAATTTCATCAATATAATAGTCAAGTGTAGTTTGCTTAATTATATAGGTTTTAGAAAAGTTTTCGGATGAAATGAAGTGTGGATATCCATCCGGATGATTTGTTGATAGGTAAAGTAAAATTTTCTGAAAATCCTCCTCATCTTTTAATATTGGTTTAACTTTTTCATAATCCAATCTTAGTACATTGCTTAAAAACCTAAATTGTATATCTTCATCTGTAATATTGTATTTTTCAAAAAATTGATTGGTTTTTTTAGTAATGTCTTCAATTCGTTTACCCTCCTCCTCTAAAATAGTTTGTCTATCTAAATCATAATTTTGAAGCATCCTTGAATACTCTGATTTACCTCCTCGGGTAATAATATATTTTCCTTCATCTTTAGTTATAAAACCTTTTTCGATTAATAAACTCAAATTCTTTGATAATGAAGACTGGTTTATGGATAAAGGATGTTCAAGGAAATCAGACCTTTTGCAATACATATTATTATACACCATCCAAAGAATCCAGTCAGAGTAGTTTCTTCCACTTTTTAAGATAATTTTGGGAGGATAACTTAGTTTACGCATCTTTTTCTTAGAACTTGATAACTCACGAAATTTCTTTTTTCCCTCTGAAGTAATTCTGTAATATCCTCTAGTATAATTTTCTACAAAGCCTTTACGTTTTAACTTATCCAGATGTCTAGATAATGTACCTGTAGGAATTTCTATCGGTTCTTTATGAAAATCTGCCCATTTACATATATCGTTATTACTCAACATCCAGAGAATAATATGGTCATAGTCCGGCTTATTCAATTTGGAAGGGCTATAGATCTTTTTTGGAGGATAATTTATGATTTCCATAATTTGAGAAAACTAAATTATATTTTCTAAATAATAGATCGGTTTCTTTTCTATTTATATCTATTTCATAGAAGTTCCATAAATAATCGAAACTATCATGGAACTATCGGAAACTCAATTATAAAGGTAACTATATCTCAGCATTTAATTAATCATCATAAAGATGATAAAACCGAAATTTAAATTAAAAATAAGAGTTGATAAAAAAAAATGACTGAAATTAAAAAAATTACAAAAATTTCAATTTTGGCATATGGTATTGTTTGTTTAATATTTGCGATAATGCTCATATTTTTACTGGATTTTTGGATAGCCGCGGTTAATATGCCTACTTGGTTAAATGAATTTCATCCAAGAGGGTTTGGTGGAGCATTATTAGTAGTAGTATTTTTCGCAATATTCGTATTATTCAACAAGGATTGGGAATGGGAAAAGATAAAAGTAGCATATTTGGTTGTATATTCGTGGTTACCAATTAACATAATTATGGAAGTTTCAGTGACTGCTATATTCCTTCCAACACTCTCTAATGAACTTTTATCTCAAATTATCATGGATGTAATCCTAATGAGTATACTTTTAGTATTGGGTGTTTACTCTTATATCAAACAGAGAGAATAAACGGAATAATTAAAATTTAATAAATTTTTTTTTCTTTTTAGAAACAAAGAATCAGGGTGTAGGCAGGAATCAAATTATTTTTTTTTATCTTTTCCATCGTTTCATTAAAAATCGAATGTTTCATGGAATTATCGGAAGCTCAATTATAAATACAGATGTACCTCAAGATTTTATAGATCACCAGTTTGGTGATAAAATTTAAAAAAAAGAGGTGCTCAAAATTAACAACAGAAAATTAATAACAAGTTTGACGTCAGTTTCAACAATTGGACTTTTACTTATTTTATTTTCGACATCAGTTTTAGCTATCTCGACAACAAGGCCAATTTCAGATTTTACCGCTACAAACGATAATATAGCAGCCTGGGCAGACCCTGAATCCGAATTAATAATCTTCCCCCATGGATGGTATATCTACGGGTTTCCATCGGGACCACAAAGCATTGCAGACTGCATACCTTCTGGTTCTGTTCTGGAAAAAGATTTGAAAGATGGGCAAATTATGTATAAAGTGAATTTACATGTAAAAGGAGCATTGATGGTTGTCGCTAATAGTACCAGCGGCACTATTTTAGTGGAAGGAGAAATGGAATATCTCTTCCAGGTAACCATAATCGTATATGACGGAGTGCTTGGTGATCCCGTGCCAAATCTTCTTGAAATATGGTGGCCCGAGCTTTTCCTCCCCCCTGGGGCAGATCCAATAGGCGAAGGTACATTTTCACATTTAACGGGGAGTGGGACTGGGATATTTCTAGTTGATGCGCTAGGGTTTACTGCTGGAGACGCTGTGAATGTAAAGGTGAACCAAGTTGGTCTCACTAAACCAGAGGGACACCCATTCTATCCTGAACTGTGGCCTGTAGAATTCATCTTTTTTCACTAAAAGAACAAATAAAAATAATTAATTTTAAAAATATAGAATAATAAGGAGAATACATTTCTAATAATCCTTCATTCTATATTCTTTTTTTTCTATATAAACCTTAATAATTATTTCAAGGAAATTGTCTTTTTTATGGAATTAACCACTATATTTAAAATGATGATTAGCTTACTTTTTTCATAAGCTTAGAGTCCAAATCAGATCATTTCATGTATCAACCAGAGCTAAAGAAATTAACAAAAGCAGAGGAGTTATTTGATAATGGTAAGCCTGATGAGGCTTTTGAAATATTAAACGATCCAAGTCAATATGAGGGGCTTAATCTTCAGCAAAAAAGTTATTTTCAGTTTCTTAAGGGATTAATTCTCATGTATCTTAATAACGGCGAAGATCTCATTAGTTTAGGCGAGACAATTTATAAAGAAGGTCAAAAATGTAATGATAATCTCCAATCTTGTGATGGATTAATTTTTATTATTACTGGATTAGCCTTAGCTGGTAAATTTGAGGATGTGTTCAAACTTTTTGAAAAAGCTGAGTCAGTATTAGAGCATATTTCGAACGTATCTAAAGAAATTTTAACTCAAAGAAAAGTTCGTCTAAGTGTAGTAAAAGCCTTTGCTGGATTGCATGGTGGTAAAGTAGATTTGGTTGAGAAGTCTTTAGAGTGGATCTTAGATTCACAAGAAAAATTCGATAAATCATTCGAAATCGTCTGGGCTAATCTTATAATGGCGAGTTATTTAGTGCGAGTAAAAAGTAATTTTGATCTTTGTAGGGAGCATATCAAAAAAGCATTATCTCTTGCAAAGGAAATTAAATTTAATCACTACTGGATTGCTATGTGTCAACTCTATTTTGGAGTATATTATTCATCTATTGGAGAAATGGATAAAAGCTTGAAATATAACATAAAGGGTTTAGAATTATTTAAAAAGATAAAGAGTAGTTTTAATATTGCAATTCTATTAAATAATATGGGGGGTTTATATGGTGAAATGGGAGAATATGAACTTGCTGTGGAACATTTAGAGGAGAGTATAAATCTTTTAGAGCAGATTCCTCAAGGTTTTTTTTCTATTGAAGGCACTATTGAAAGTTTAATAACCTTAGCCGTTGAACATGGAGATAACGAACGTGCTCAAAAATACTTTCGCCGCTTGGAAAATATATATAAACAGAAAAAAAATGAAAGAATTGAATTTGGTTACAAATTCGCTAAAGCTCTAATTTTAAAAACAAGTTCTCGAATCCGAGATAAGGTAAAAGCTGAAGAATTATTCAAAGAACTTATAGAAACTGATACAATATTTTTTGATCTTATTATCAAAGCTCATATCCATCTTTGTGACATACTTCTCACGGAATATCGTATTGATAATGATAGTGAGATTTTTAACGAATTAAATCATTACATTGCCAAATTATTAACTATCGCGGAGAAACAACATTCATATTTAGTTTTTTGTGAGACATTCATACTTAAAGCTAAATTAGCTTTACTAAATTTTGATATAAAACCAGCTCGACTGTTTTTGTCTCAGGCACAAAAGATAGCAGAATCCTATGGTATAAAACGCTTAGTAATGAAAATTTCATATGAACATGATAAATTAATTAAGCAATTAAAAATGTGGGAGAATTTAGAAGATTCAGAAGCGCCTTTATCTGAACGCTGGAAGCTCGCAGGTTTGAAGGAGCAAATGGATAATATGGTAAGAAGACGATTGGTTGAAATTCCAGACCTTTCAGATGAGGAACCAGTTCTTCTTTTAATTGTAACAGAGGGAGGTGTACCGTTTTTTTCACAGTCATTTATAGAAGAGAAATCTTTTGAATCACATCTTTTTGGCGGTTTTTTAACCACAATTGATTATTTTATTAGGGAAGTGTTTTCTGAAGGCCTAGACCGAGCAATCTTCGGTGAATATACTCTTCTTATGAAATCTATTTCACCTTTTTTTATTTCTTATATATTTAAAGGTGACTCCTATCGTGCTATCCAAAAACTAAATTACTTTATTGAACACATACAAAAAGAAGATAATATTTGGCAAAGGTTGCTTAAATCTTTTCAAATAAACCAGTCTATCCAATTAAAAGATATCCCCTTACTGGAATCTTTAATAACAGAAACGTTTATCACTAAAAGTATAGTATTTAGTTAATTATAAAATCAAAGAACCTTTATTATTTCCAAAATTCCTTTAGCTAAAATTTTATATTAAACAATACCTAATCTTATATTAAAAATATCATATAATTTGAGAAGTTCTTAATCATCTAATGACTAATTTTCAGGAATTTGGATTTAAGATATCAATTATAGGTGATGGGGGGGTAGGTAAGACATCTTTAATTAAAAAATTCACTAAGGGAACTTTCGAAAGAGATTATATTAAAACCATAGGTGCCCAATTTTCAAGATATGATAAAAAAATTAAGGGGGACTTAATTAATTTAATATTTTGGGATATAGCCGGTCAAGATGATTTTAATTTTCTACACCCCTTATTTTATAAAGAAAGTAAAGCAGGTATCATTGTATGTAGTCTTGAAACAAACGACTTAGGTAAAGACAGCTTCACACATATAATGAATTGGTATAATGAATTAGAAAAGTATTGTGGCGATATTCCTGTTGTTTTATTTGCCAATAAGGTTGATTTAGTTGAGGAAGACAATTTAGATACAAGAAAAATTCAAGAATTTGTAAAAGAACGAGAATTTCTTGGATATTACTTAACCTCAGCAAAAACAGGACAAGGAGTTCATGAAGCTTTTAATACTATTATTGAAAATTTGTATTATAAGTATAAGGCTCTATCCTCTGAATGATAAGATTTTTTTGTTACCCAACATCTTCTTAAGAGAAAAAATTAAATAATCAAACTGATTTTTATTTAATAGGATAAATCTGAAGAGAAACCCCCATATGTCGACAAATTTAGGAAAGGAGGATCCTCGAAGAAAAAAAGTGTGGAAAATTATCAATTTAATCCAATCGAATCAATTCTTAGTTCATCATGAAGAATTGGGTATTAAGTATTTTACTGAAAATAGTAAGAAAGTGATAACATAAGAAGAAAATGGCTTATACAAAAAAGAGAAGAAGCAAAGTTCCTAAAGCATTCACCCTTAATCAGAAGAAAATTATTGAGTTAGCTAAAGATGCGTGGGCTCTTACTCTTAAAGAATTTTAACTATTTTTGGAGTAAATAGTATAAATGGAAAAGATGATTAAAACCTAATACTACTATAAATATTTAAAAAATATTTTAGAATAAGTTCTAACAAAGAATCCCGTTAATGATCTTGACGATAGAATTCCTAAATATTGTGTGATGGTTACACCGAACTTTTTTCTTCATCCTCTTTTGGTCGGTGAGTAATCCGACGGTTTCTCAAATTTTCTAATTATCCTCTTGTGTTATTTTTTAATTTAAATTTATGTTATTTATTGGAAGATGATAATGATATATAAACATGAAATTAATAAGAATTATGGAAAAGATAGAATATATAGAAAAACAAGAGAAGTAATTTTACTTAAATTATGACAATTTCAAGGAAGAGAGGATCAAAACAAACAAAAAAGGAATTGACAATAAAACAGCGAAGGATTATAGAGCTTGCAGATATTTCTTGGGCTCTAACTTT
>LAZR01001559.1_pt1 | contig 14402 bp, 14 predicted proteins | sample 329461 | NCBI WGS metagenome assembly LAZR01 (sample SAMN03002196, study PRJNA259156) | marine sediment metagenome | biome: sea floor; feature: Hydrothermal impacted sediments; material: marine sediment; isolation source: Loki non-amplified sample from Loki's castle hydrothermal vent sediment ...
TTTACTAAAATGCTGAGTGAATTTGAGCACAACCAACAACAGTTACAACAAATAGCTAACGCGGTGCATATGCTTGAAGATACTCAAACCGATACTCACCAATCGGTAGAACAAATTGTAGCGCTAGGTGAGCAAGCTAAACAGCAAATAGATACAGCCCTTAGCGATTGCCAACAATCTCAACAGTTAAGCTTACAAACCCAACAACAGTTAAAGCGCTTTGTCCGCTAAGAAGCGTTTTCGGGCTCAGAGAAATATGGTAAATTACGCAGCTATTAATTTAAGTGTGTGAAGTGTGTGAGCAACCCTACCCCAGACTATGAAAAATTAGCCCAGCAAATAAAAACCTGGGGGCAAGAGCTTGGTTTTAGCGAAGTAGGTATTACTGATATTGACCTATCTAAGCACGAAGCCCAACTGCAACGCTGGCTTGATGCTGGCTACCACGGCTCGATGGATTACATGGCTACTCACGGCATGAAACGCGCTCGCCCTGCTGAATTAGTACCTGGTACACAGCGTGTTATATCTGTAAAAATGAACTATCTCCCTCCCGATGCTGGCTTTGCAAAAACCTTAAAAAATAAAGAAAAAGCATACATCAGCCGCTATGCACTGGGTCGTGATTACCATAAATTAATGCGTAATCGTTTAAAAAAACTAGGTCAAAAAATAGAACAAGAAATTGGCGAATATGGCTTTAGGCCCTTTGTAGATTCAGCTCCTGTACTTGAACGTCAACTCGCCGAAAAAGCCGGTTTAGGTTGGCGTGGTAAGCATTCTTTATTAATTAATCAAGAAGCAGGATCGTGGTTTTTTTTAGGCGAGCTATTTATTGATTTACCCCTACCAATAGATGCAGAAAACACCTTTGAGGGATGCGGTAAATGCGTTGCTTGTATTACGCTTTGCCCAACAGGTGCAATTGTAGAGCCTTACGTTGTTGATGCACGTAAATGCATATCGTACTTAACGATAGAACACCAAGGACCCATACCCGAACAATACCGAACTTTATTAGGCAACCGCATTTATGGCTGTGATGATTGCCAGTTGGTATGCCCTTGGAATCGTTATGGACAAATAACGGATGAAAATGACTTTCATCCCCGTACTCAATTAAAAAATAAAGATTTACTTGCGCTGTTTGCTTGGGATGAGCCTACATTTTTAAAAAATACCGAAGGCAGCCCTATTCGTCGCATAGGTCACGAACGTTGGTTACGTAATATAGCGGTCGGTTTAGGTAATGCAGAGTTTAGTCCGGCTATTATTCATGCCTTACAGGATAAAAGCCAAATATGCAGCGAGCTTGTTTTAGAACATATTGAATGGGCGCTTACTCAACAAAACGATAAGCAACGATTACAAGTTCGTAAAACAGCCAGATTAATCAGAATAGTAGAAAAAGGCTTACCCAGAGATGCATAATGCAGTTGATGTAAGCCTTAAAGTAACATTATTTAATTAAGTATATTTAGCTCTTTAAAAGCAATGACAGATCTTGCTCAATTTCAGCAAAAGCTGCTTTTACCTGTACAACAGACTCCTCTCTGGCTACTGAGTTTTGGATAGTTTCATCTACTTTTTTATAAATAAACACCTCCTGGTCTTCATCTAATCCCATTGTTGGGATACGCTCTTCAAGCTCTTCTTGTAACTGTTTAAACACTTTTTCGTTGTTTTGACGGTTGTCATTCAATAAGCTAATTAAGCCATGAAACTTACTATGGACTGTACTTGCTACGGCATTAAGTTTTGCTTGTTGTGCTTCAAGCATTTTCTTAGTCGTGATGGCGCGTAGCTGCTGCTCGGTTACACTAACAATAAAACACACGTGATCGCGTATACGCCCGTGCTTATCAGGGTCGTGATCAGGCATATTTAAAATAAGTAAGCTAATCAATTCATAGTTAACTAAAATTCGATGCGAAAATTCATGTAAGCGACCTTTGTTTTTAAGCATTTCAAATAGCTCCACCACAATAGGTGAGCACACGCCATTTAGCGCAAAATGACTAATTTCATTACTTTCTCTAAACTCAACATTACTTTGTAAATCAAAAGACTGCAGGCAATCAATCAACGCTTTGCCTAGTTCTTGAGGGTCATTAATAAAGCCTATATTTTCAACGTAGTTAACTATTTGCCCCATCTCACTGCTGTTAGCCATGGCATTAAATGCAGTAGATGTAGCATCTTCAACTTGCTTTTCAAGGCTTTGTTTTTCAACGAGTACTTGGTTTAAATTTTTAAGCTTTGACTTGAGTTCATCATGGCCAAAGGGTTTTACAATATAGTCTTCTGCACCAACCGAGTAGCCTTCCATTCGCTCTTCAACTGTGCCCCGAGCCGATACAAACACAACAATTATGTGTGCTGTATTTTGATTTGCTTTAAGTGCCTTACATACTTCATAGCCGTTCATTTGCGGCATACTTACGTCGAGCAATATAACCTGAGGCATATAGCCTTCAACCATGTTTAAACACTCAGGACCACTCGTTGCTACTTGTAATTCAAAATCAAGCTCCTCTAAAATTTCTTCAATTATCTCAAGGTTAAAAGGCTCGTCATCGACGGCAAGAATTTTAGTTAAGGCCATAATTTATCATCCATTCAAATTCTCAAAAAAGTTACTTGGCTTGCCAAAAAACAATTAATTACTGTGCTGTATTAATTGATCTTCAGCCAAATGCTCATCTAGATTTATTTCTAATGGCACTTGTATGGATATAGTTGCGCCACCATTTTCGTTATTGTGCGCAGTGATCTCTCCTTGGTGTAAAGATACAAACTCTCTACACAAGGCAAGACCGAGCCCTGTACCACCGGCACCGCTATTTGTTTTACTGCTTTGTACAAACTTAGTAAAAATATGCTCCAGCTCATCTTCTGGGATGCCGACCCCACTATCGGTAACCTCTATGGTAGCAAATCGGCTATCTGACTCTAAATTTACCTGTATTTTACTTTTTGGTTCACTAAATTTAAGTGCATTACCCAATACGTTTCGAAGTAGCTGGTTTATTTGCTCTTCATCACATTGCGCAATTACAGGTAATGGCTGTGCGGTAAATACAATCTCAATTTCTTTTTCCATTGCCGTACCAGATACATCATCAATACTTGTTTTAATGATGTTAGCTAGATTATACGGACGAGGATTAAATGGAAACTTACCCACATCTAACTTAGATAGATCGAGTAAATTATTCAGTAATGACAGTAAACGCTCGCCACTACTCTCTATGCGAGATAGGTATTTAATGAGTTTTTCTTTTGCAAAATCTCCAGCATCTAATTTGCTTAAACCAAAACGTGAAAAACTTAAAATCGAATGCATAGGGGTTCGAAGTTCATGCGACATATTTGCTAAAAATTCTGATTTACTTAAATTTGCAGCTTCAGCCACATTTTTAGCGTGCTCGAGTTGTGAAGTACGCGCTCTTACTTGCTCTTCAAGGATATCTTTTGCTTCAAGTAGTAAATCTTCTTTTTGCTTAAGGTGGGTTACATTTTTAAATATTACGGCAAGTGCTATTTCGCCATGGTGATCTATCTCATTAAAAGATCCCATCAACGGTATATATCCCCCTGCTGTTTTAGATAAACGTAAGTCGCAGCTAAATTGACGATTACTATTTAATGTCGAAATTTTATCTTTAATACCTAACGTTGAATCATCATCTAAAAAGCTAAATACTGATTTACCTTCGAGTTCGTTAAACGGTAAGTTAAATAGTTTTAAACAAGCATCATTAGCTTCAATTACCCTACCGCATTTCTCAAACAACATAATTGCATCGGGCGTATGCTTATAAATAACCTGGAGTAGACTGTCTTTTTCAATCAAGGCATCAACTGTATCTTGTAGCCTTTCAACAAGTTCTGCGTTATGGCGTTTTAATAACTCTGTTTGCCACAGTTTATGTATTGATTGTAATAATGAGCTGTCGTTCAGTGGTTTAATAAGTACGTCTTCTACACCTTGACGAATAGCTTCAATCATTGAAACTTGATCGGGACGTGAGGTAAATAGTAAGCAACGGCAATGTGGTTGCATTATTTTTAAGTTTGAAAAAATTTCTAAACCGGTTCCGTCATCTAAAACAAAATCACTTATCAGTATATCGATTTGCTTTTCTTTAGTAATTTCTAAAGCTTCTGCAGAAGTGGTTGCTGTATGGGTCTCGATATGGGCACCGATCAAACTGTTTTTCATTTTTTCGAGGCGCTCAGGAACATGATCGACGAGTAAAATAGCGGGTAATTGCAAAATATGATTAGAGCCTAATTCTAGTAGGCTCTCTAAAAGAGAAGTAATTTCTTTATTAGAAAAAAACGGATAGATCACGGTTGCGTCGGGCGCAACATAATTAAGCTCACTAAACACAGTTAATTGCTCACCACTTTCGGCTTTTGGAGCAAGCAGCATAAAACGCTCTTGCGCTACTTCCCTAACAAGGGGTTTTATAGAATCAACAGGCACACCATGGGCAACAACAACTAAGTCGTAGTCGCCTATATTGGTATACATGTCTAGCATGCTAAAATGAATTAATTCGACTTCGCATCCTATTAATTCTAAAAGCACTTTCACACGCATTGCGATGACACTGCTACTATCAACAATTAATATTTTTCGAATCATCAAGCTACACTTCAAATTAATAAACTTAATATGTTAATAGCGTAGTCTATTTTTATTTAATTGGCATAAACCCTTCGTCTTATTTTGTAAAAAAATATTACAACATTATGAAAAATAATTTATTCCAGATGCTTTCCAAAAATAGTAAGGCTGTACGCCTTATCATCCATTATTGCAACACTTGGCAACTCGCCCCATATTGCAAAATCAAAATGTTTAAACAATTTAACACTCGGTAAGTTATGACTAAAAATAAAACCGAGTAATACCTTAATATGTAGTTGCTTAGCTTGTGTTTGGGCAAATATCATTAGCTTTTTACCAAGCCCTTTGCCTTGTGCTTTACTGGTAATATAAATGCTCATTTCTACTGTGCCATCGTAAGCAGGACGGCCATAAAACGATTTATAGCTCACCCAAGCAAGTACTTGGTTATTTTCGCAATAAACGTAAATAGGCCTCTTATCGTTGTGACTATTAAACCAGTCACGCTTTTCGTCAACGGTCACTTCTTCGGTATCTGCAGTTACCATTCGCCCTGCAATAGTTTCGTTGTAAATGGCTACAATTTCATTAAGATCATTAATAGTTGCTAAACGGATTGTCATAGGTCATTTGGGGGTTGATCAATTTGTTCCATATTAGCGTATGATTATCAAATCAAACAATCGTAAATTTTAGGTAATGTAATGCTAAAAAAAATTATAATAGGATTAATGGCTTTATTTATTAATACTTCACTCCAAGCTGAAACATCATCAACTATTAACCAAACCTCTGCCCAAGACTGTCAAGATTTTACTAATGTAGATATGCGAAAGCTTCGCTCAAAAGAATCGATTAACTTGTGCAAATTCAAAAATAAGCCTTTATTGATAGTAAACACGGCGAGTAATTGTGGGTTTACGCCTCAATTTAAAGGCCTTGAAGCATTATATCAACAATACAAAGATCAAGGTTTAGTTGTATTAGGGTTCCCCTCTGATGACTTTTTTCAAGAAGAAGATAATGAAAAAGAAACAGCAAAAGTATGCTTTGTAAACTATGGTGTAACTTTTCCCATGTTTGCCACCAGTAAAGTTCGTGGTAGCGAAGCAAATCCAATTTTTAAATATTTGAATGAGCAAACTAGCTCTCCAAATTGGAACTTTTATAAATACTTAGTGTCTGCTGATCGTAAAACAATTTTACGGTTTAACAGTAAAGTGGCACCTAACTCAGAGCAAATGATTACTGCAATTGAAACTGTGTTTTCTAATAAATAAGTTTATACTGGTACAATTAGTTGAAACTAACTAGAATGACATTTTAATTCGGTTAAAAAAACACCACATTATATTCGGGAGATTTTATGACAGTAGCAAGCGCACGACACATACTTGTAGACAGTGAAGCACAATGCTTAGACTTAAAAACAAAAATTGAGCAAGGCGAAGACTTTGCTGAATTAGCAAAAGCACATTCTAATTGTCCTTCAGGTCAGGATGGCGGTGCTCTTGGTGAGTTTGGCCCTGGTATGATGGTTCCAGAGTTTGATAAAGTTGTATTTTCTGCGCCAATTAATCAAGTACAAGGCCCTGTACAAACTCAATTTGGTTATCATTTACTTGAAGTTACTAGCCGTTCAGAATAAATTTAACTGTACTGTAAGTAACATTTGATAAAAGCCGCTTATGCGGCTTTTTTATGGAGTAATTATGCAATTAATTGGTTCTGTACCTTCACCTTACGTACGCCGAGTTAGAATTTGGGCGCAAGAAAACGACTGCAAGCTAGAACTTGTAAGTTTAGACATATTTTCTGATCAAGACCGCCCTACCATGGCCAGTAAAAACCCGGCTCGAAAAATCCCGATTTTGGTAGATGGTGACTTAACACTTAGCGACTCTAATTCTATATTGCGTTATTTACTTGAAAAAACAGGTCAGCCAAAACTAACGTGGCCTCAAGAGCACTTACTTACAACTATAAATGCCTGTAACGATTCGTTAGTAGAAATGGTTTTATGTAAACGTTCTGGATTTGACACCAAAAGCGATAAATTATTTTTTAATCTGCAAAACGAACGTATTGAGCAAATATTGAGCTTTTTAAATTCTCATTTAAGCGATGAAGAATTTAAAAGCTGTGAATACCTCAACATCAGTTTATACTGCCTGCTTGATTGGATTTGCTTTCGCGAATTGGCTGACTTTAGTCAGCATTCAGCGCTTGTTGCTTTTCATAAGCAATATGGTGAGCGCCAAGCAGCAATAGACACTAATCCTCGTCACTAATTTAAAAGGGTAAACACATGAGCGATATCGAAATTGAATCACAACTAGTTAGCTTCGTAGAAAAAGTACGTGTTAGCGAAGTAATTTGGGCACTTGGTGCAGAAGATAATGGCTTTGTAGTGTGCGATTCTAACCAATTTGACGAAACTGACGTACTACTGCTTTGGGAAAGTGAAGCAGCAGCTAAAGCACAGTGTAAAGAAGAGTGGAAAGATTACAGTCCAGTAGAAATCAACCTTGATGAATTTTTAGATGCATGGGTTGAAGACTTAAATGAAGATAATGCACTTGTTGGTATTAACTGGAATGATGACCAAGTATGTGCAGAAATTGAGCCTACAGGTTTAGCTCGCGCATTGAGTGAATAATACTTTATACGCTTTGCGTTAAAAGCGAATAAAACCCGACTAGCATCTATTGCTAGTTGGGTATAAAATAAAACACATCATTATTTTCAAGGTATTACGTTGAAAACCCATCTTGGTCGCCGCCCCTTTTCCGCCATGGAATTGCACACCCTTTATAATGGATATATATACGGTGATTTTAAAGTTGCACGAGAGCAACCAAAACACTGGCACTTTTGGCTCCCTTTAATTGCATATTATAGCGGTGCTTATAGCGATGAGATTGGTTACTTAACGCTTGATGATCTGTCTCTTGAAAAAAATGTCTTATGTTTTAATTTTTATACCCACGGTAAAATTAAACCTCGTTTAGTTCCAGTACATCAAGCTCTTATAAATGCTGGATTTAATGAATATATAACATTCATCAAATCGCAAAACCAACACCGATTAATGTTCGACTTACCCGCTAAAACTGGCAGGTACAGTGAAAAAGTACGTATTTGGTTTTCAGGTGAAGGTGAGCGAGCCGGTTACCTGCAAAAATGTGATATACCAAACGTAGATCAACTCGGTATGAAAACAGCAATAAGCAGTCTTCGTCTTAACTTTGAGCAACAAGTGCGTATATACGCCCTGCAAGCTAACTCTAAAGACACATTTAATTATTTAATGGGCTTTAACGAGTATCCACACGATGTGTTTAGCGATACTCACTTGTTAAATACCGTTGTCCAACAAATACGTATTATTAACTCACACCTGCATTGGCAGCGTTTTATAACACGTGAAAGCCACTGACAAACTTTGTTACTATTTCCCTTTAAAGTCACCGTTATAATCAATTACTCTATTTAAAAAAACTGTTAGGATATCTAACCCCCTAATTATATGAGCATAAAAAAGCCTATTTAGGGTAGTTTCTAACAACAACAATCTAGGGATCACTATGTTTCTTAAAAGCCTCTTAACAGTGAGCGTTGCTTTGGCAATGGGTGCTGCAAACGCTAACGAATTCGTTATTGAAAAACTCGCAAAACCAAGTTCACAACAGGTCTCGTTAACACTCGACCCGAGCCAAGATACATTCACAGGGATGACTGAGATTTCCCTAGAAGTACTAAAGCCAACAAAATATATTGAGTTAAATGGCGTAGCTTACGCTGTTATAATGGCGCAACTGCTTGGTGATGAAAACTGTGATTTAAACAATGAAATGCTTAAAACAGGTAAAGTTAAATTTAGCTGTGATGAACAAATTCAACCAGGTAAATACACACTTAAAGTTGATTTTTCAGCGCCATATAACCGTCAAAGTGTTGGTTTATACAAAACATTAGACCAAGGCACACCTTACTTATTTACTCAATTTGAAATGAGTGATGCACGCCGTGCATTTCCTGTTTTTGACGAGCCAAGTTACAAAATTCCATTTCAGTTAACGATTACTGCGCCTACATCACAAAAAGTATATTCAAATACGCCAGAACTAAAAACAACGGTTGATGGCGATATGACCACACACTTTTTTGATAAAACACCGCCAATCCCTTCATACCTAGTGGCAATGGCCGTTGGCCCATTTGAAGAATTAGAAATTAAAGGCATGCCAATACCTGGTCGTGTAATTACGCCACAAGGTAAAATTCACTTAGCCCAATACGCAAAAGAAAATATGCCAAAAGTACTAGGCGCACTTGAAGCGTATTTTGGTATTCCTTACGTTTACAAAAAATTAGACTCAGTAGCGGTACCAGAATTTCCATTTGGCGCAATGGAAAACTCAGGCTTAGTTACCTACAGAGAAGATATTTTATTGGTTGATTTAGCTGCCGCAACACGTAGTAAAAAACAACGTAATGTATCAATTATTGCTCACGAACTTGCTCACCAATGGTACGGTAACTTAGTAACCATGAAATGGTGGAACGACTTATGGTTAAACGAAGCGTTTGCTAGCTGGATGGCTGCAAAAATTACTAAGCAGCTTAACCCTGAGTTTGAATCGCACCTAGACTTGCCACAAAATAACGTGATGGCACTTGATGCACGCCTAAGCACTAAGCCTATTCGTAAGCCAATTAAAACCGAAGCCGACATTATGGATGGTTTAGGTCTTGCTTACAGTAAAGGCAGCTCAGTACTTGCTATGGTTGAAAACTGGATTGGCGAAGATGCATTTCAAAAAGGTATTCAAAGCTACTTAAAAGAGTTTTCGTACAAAAATGCTGAAGCGGCTGATTTATGGGAAGCACTAGGCAAAGCATCAAACAAAGATGTAGCAAGCGTTTTAAAATCGTTTATTGAGCAATCCTCTTTCCCACTAGTTAAAGTGACTCAACAAGGTAGCAAAGTAACTATTTCACAAAGCCGCTTTGTAAATGCAGGTGTAGATGCGCCAGAGCAGCTATGGAATGTACCGGTTGCAATTAAATATGGTACTGGCGATAAAGTAAAAACAGCAAACGTATTACTTAATAAACAAAGCCAAACGCTAGACTTAGACTTTGAACCAGAGTGGATTTATCCTGACCAAGGTGCACTAGGCTACTATCGCTGGGTAATGGATGACGCACAATTTAGCGCACTTGTTAAAAAAGCGCCAAGCGTACTGAGTGACCGTGAGCGCTTAGCGTTACTATCGGCTACTGATGCACTACTTGATGCTGGTGTTATATCTGCAGCTAAATTAATGCAAACACTTGAAGTGTTCGTAAGCGATAGCCATCCTCGCGTAGCAAATACCGCACTTGGTTACTTAGTATCGCAACAACGTACTTTTAAAGACGATAGCAATAAAGATTTATGGCCTGAATTTATTCGTAATGCGGTAACGCCTGCGGCTAAAAAATATGGCCTAGAAGCTAAAGCGGGAGAAGACGGAGCTATCGCACAACTTCGTGCAGCCGTTGTATCACGCTTAGGTTTTGATGGTGAAGATCAAAACGTCATCAAAAAGGCAAAAGAACAAACACAAGTTTATTTAAATGATCCACAAAAAGTAGATCCTTATTTAGCGGGTACTTACTTAACTCTTGCTGCTTTTCATGGTGACAAAGCGCTGCTTGATCAGTTCATGACAACGTTTAAAACCACAAAAGATCCACAAGTACGCACTAACATGCTTGCTGCAATGGGCTTTTTTGGCAAACCTGAGTTACAAAAAGCGGTATTAGCTTATAGTTTAACGGATGAAGTAACGGCATCTGACATGCGCACTATTTTGTCAGGTCAAAGTTATACAGATGAGCGCCAAGCGTTATTTATTGACTGGGTTTACAGTAACTACGATAAAGTAACAGCAAGCTTACCGCCGTTCTTTATTCCTAACTTACCGTACTTTACAACTGCAAGCTGTAATGCAGAAAGCCTAGCTAAAACAAAAGTATTTTTTAACGAAAAAGTAGCTGATGTAGCAGGTTACGCTCGTACATTAAGTAAGCTTGAAGAAAGCACAAACGATTGTATTGCGCTTAAAACACGAGTAAGTAATTATTAGGTTTATTGAGCTATAAAAATACAAAAGCCGCTGAATATAAATTCAGCGGCTTTTATGTTTATGTTTTATTAGTTACCAATAATCATCGTGAGCTTAGCTATAAAATCTTTGGCTGCTTGCTCAGAATTTATTTTAAACGCAACACCATAGTGAATAGGTTGGGCGCTTTTAAAAATGCGCGTAGGAAAGCGTGTCATCTCACTGCTATGAAAATACCCTTGCGCACGCGTTACGCCATCAATATCACTAAAGTCATCGCTAAACACTTCAAATGCGGGCCGAATTACTATTTTACCCTTGCCGCTTTCGCTGTGGGTATAAAATGCTTCTTTAGAGTTTACTAACATGTACTCTGCAATATTTTTAATCTTAAAATTACTTCTACACTGTAATTTAATAAGCTGCTCTGTCAGCTCGTCTGCACTATAAGCCACGTGTAATCCCTATTAATTAAATTTACGCATTAGATTAACGCATACACACAATAAAATCTGAATTTATTTGTCTGCTTTACTTCGTTATATCACATACAAAAGCGAGTTTTTCATTGTTGAAACTCATTCTTGTTATATTTGTTTCGCAGTAAGTGCTTAAATTAAGCCATTGCGATACTTCATCACTTCCATCAAGCTTACGCTGATAAACGCGGTTTTTAATTGCGTAAGCGATAGTTGCATCATCTTTCAAAATAAAATCTTGTACTTGAGCCGGCAATCTTAGTAAGTCTTCAACTTGTTTATCTTGTGGATTAAAACTCGCTAAAATGTGTTGCTCGTTTTTAGTGTAACTAAATAAAAATGTAGCCGTAGAGTTATTATAAATAAGTGTTCGGCCAATATTGCTGGCAGCTATTTCCCCCTTAGCTTCTGCAACTGATGTATATTGAAGAGTATGAGGCTTTCCTAAAATAAACATCACTAAATCATTTTGAACGCCCCAAGCATGGTATCCAACAGGTTCAATCCAATCAAAAATACGGCTAGGTGCGTTTTCACTGTTAAGTGGGTATTGCCATAACTTTTGCTTACCGCCTGCTTCAACCACAATAGCTGATACTGCATCACCACTAGGCATAACAGTTGGTGAATATTCGCTTACGGGTGAATTACTGATATTAGTCACTTGTTTTGATGTTAAATCGTAATAAGCAATATCGGTTTGGCTTTGCTCACCTGCAATGACCTCATGAGTAAAGTATAAACCTGTACTTGTTAAGTATGGTTGGTTGTTATAACTATTTTTATCACTCACTATACTAACTTGTATCCCATAAGGCGTATTTAAATCAGCAAGTAATACTTGGCTTTTTGGCATGCTAGCCTGCGCCATAATTGGGCTAAGCGCTGCTATAGAAAATACCCCAAGTAATGGTTTAATAAGTTTCATGCTTTCTCTCGTTTTAATTTTAAGCACCTCATGATAACGTTATTTGCTGATGACGTCACTTGAGCTAAGTCAGTCAACTCTTAAGATACCCAAACGACTTAAAATAATGTTAAGTTTAGTCTGGTTATAAAACCTGGTCCTAAAAAAGAGAATTAACATGTCAGCTAAAAATCCTATTATTGCGATTACGGGTTCATCTGGTGCGGGTACAACCACCACAACCAATGCAATTAAACATATTTTCCGTAGCCTTAATATTCAAGCGGCTTTTGTCGAAGGAGATAGCTTTCATCGTTATACTCGCCCCGAAATGGATAAAAAAGTTCGAGAAGCACAGCAAGAAGGTAAACATATTAGTTACTTTGGCCGAGAGGCCAATGACTTTGGCGCTTTAAAAACGTTGTTTGAAAACTATAGTGAAACAGGCCAAGGTAAGTTACGCCGTTATTTACACACTTTTGATGAAGCCGTTCCATACAATCAATTACCGGGTACATTTACTCCTTGGCAAGACCTTGATAGCAATACCGATATTCTGTTTTATGAAGGATTGCACGGCGGCGTAGTTGATCAAGATGTAGACGTTGCAAAGCATGTTGATTTATTAATAGGCATGGTGCCTATTATCAACCTTGAATGGATTCAAAAATTAATACGCGACACATCCGAACGAGGCCATTCTCGCGAAGCGGTTATGGGTTCAATTGTGCGCAGTATGGATGACTATATAAATCATATTACCCCGCAGTTTTCTCGTACCCATATTAATTTTCAGCGAGTGCCTACTGTTGATACCTCAAATCCATTTAGCGCCAAAGATATTCCATCACTCGATGAAAGTTTTGTAGTTATTCGCTTTAGAGGAATTGATGATGTTGATTTTCCTTATTATTTACGCATGATCGAAGGCAGCTTTATGTCTCGTATAAATACACTTGTAGTACCAGGCGGTAAAATGGGCTTAGCTATGGAGCTTGTGCTTACCCCATTGATTAAAGATATTATTTTGAAAAAGCGTGCACTGGAAAATCTAGCTCCTCTCGATTTGCCTATTTGATTACCGCCTCTTTTTTGTTAAAGCTAACTCACGTACACTGCTGATTTTGCTAAAAGTGAGAGCAGCATGTCACAACAATTAAAAATTATTGTTGGTTCTAAAAATCCTGTAAAAATAAATGCCGCTAAACATATTTTTGCTATGTATTTTCCAGAGTATATCATTGACTGTGAAGGTGTAGATGCTCCCTCAGGTGTGCCCGATCAGCCTATTGGTGAAGATGAAACACGTACTGGCGCGCAAAACCGCGTTAATTACTGCAAAGAGCACCACCAAGCTCACTATTACGTTGCAATGGAAGGCGGTGCAGAGCAATTTAACTATGGTGCAGCAACCTTTGCTTATGTGGTTATTGATAGCACCTTAAATCAAGTTGTAGGGCGTAGCAGCAACCTTCCTCTACCCCAAGTGCTTTATAATGCCCTACTTAAAGGTGAAGAACTTGGCGATGTAATGGATAAAGCATTTAATACCACCAACGTTAAACAAAAAGGTGGCGCTATTGGTCTACTTACAAAAAATCATGCCACGCGAGAAAGTACCTACACACAAGCACTCACTTTGGCTATGGCACCTTTTTTACACCCTGAGCTATACGGCCAAACAAATTAATTTAGGAAGTTTAATGAAGTACAACTATGTATTGTTTGATGCAGACGAAACCTTATTTAGGTTTGATATTTTAGCGGGCATGACTCGCATGTTTAAAGCTTACAACGTAGATTTTAGCCAAGACGATTATATTCATTATCAAAAAACCAATAAGCAGCTGTGGGTTGATTATCAAAATGGCACTATTAGCGCAGATTACTTACAAGTAACACGCTTTAATGAGTGGGCTGTAAAACTTAATGTGCCCGCAAAAGAGCTAAATGATGCTTTTTTAGATGCTATGGCGCAAATTTGTGAGCCATTACCAGGTGCTATTGAGCTTTTAAATAAGTTAAAGCAACATGCTAAGCTAGGTATTATTACTAACGGATTTGCCCGCTTACAAACCGTACGCCTTGAGCATACTGGTTTAAAAGATATGTTTGAATGGTTAGTAATATCTGAACTTGTGGGTATAGCAAAACCAAATAAAGCGATTTTCGAGCACACATTTGAGCTAATGGGTAACCCAGATAAAAGCGAGATACTTATGGTCGGCGATACTGCTACAAGTGACATACTTGGCGGCAAT